>SXGT01117752.1_pt1 | contig 22617 bp, 21 predicted proteins | sample 3176221 | NCBI WGS metagenome assembly SXGT01 (sample SAMN11356862, study PRJNA531348) | freshwater metagenome | isolation source: freshwater sample F1-120 | place: China: Fuxian Lake, Yuxi | collected 2017-12-25
AGCTATGACCACCGCATCATCGACGGCCGCGAAGCTGTGCTCGGCCTGGTGGCAATGAAGGAGGCGCTCGAAGACCCGGCCCGCCTCTTGTTTGATATCTGAAAGCAGTCGACCCATGAGCCAATCTTTTGACCTGATCGTGATCGGGGCTGGGCCCGGTGGCTATATTGCCGCCATACGGGCGGCCCAACTTGGTTTTAGCGTGGCCTGTGTCGACGCCTGGAGCAACGCCAAAGGCGGGCCCGCGCCGGGTGGCACCTGCACCAACGTGGGTTGCATACCATCCAAGGCACTGCTGCAGTCTTCTGAGCATTTCGAGCAGGCCGGCCAGCATTTCGCTGAACATGGCATCGGTGTGGCCGGTTTAAGCCTGGACCTGCCCACCATGATGGGCCGCAAGGACAACGTGGTTAAGCAGAACAATGAAGGTATTTTGTTCTTGTTCAAAAAAAACAAGGTCAGTTTTTTCCATGCCAGGGCATCCTTTGCGAAGGCCCTCGATGGCGCCTACGAGATCGCGCTTGCACCCATGTCAGCCGGCGCGCCAGCCCAGGTGCTGATCGGCAAGGAGGTGATTGTTGCTAGCGGTTCAAGCCCGCGGGCCTTGGCCGGCACGCCGTTTGATGAAGACAAGATACTCTCCAATGAGGGTGCGCTGGCCCTGACTAAGCTGCCCAAGCGCCTCGGCCTGATTGGCTCGGGTGTGATCGGCTTGGAGATGGGTTCTGTCTGGCGCCGTCTGGGTGCCAGTGTCACGGTACTCGAAGGCCTGCCGAGCTTTTTGGGCGGGGTGGACCAGCAGATTGCCAAAGAGGCCAAAAAAGCGTTTGACAAGCAGGGCCTGAAGATCGAGCTCGGGGTTCAGGTAGGCGCCATCAGCGCCACGGCCAAGGGGGTTGATGTGTCCTATCTGACTGCACAAGGCGAGTCGAAAACTTTGGCGGTCGACAAACTGATCGTCTCGATCGGCCGGGTGCCAAACACCCAGGGCTTGAATGCTGCAACCGTCGGGCTGGCGCTCGATGAGCGGGGTGCCATAGTGGTCGACGCTGATTGCCGAACCAATCTTCCCGGGGTTTGGGCAGTGGGCGATGTCGTGCGCGGCCCGATGCTGGCGCACAAAGCCGAAGAAGAGGGCGTGGCGGTGGCCGAGCGCATGGCCGGCCAGCATGGGCATGTCGATTTCAACACTGTCCCTTGGGTGATTTACACCAACCCTGAAATCGCATGGGTCGGACAAACTGAGGAGCAGCTCAAGGCCGCCGGACGCGCTTTCAAGGCGGGCACCTTTCCGTTTTTGGCCAACGGCCGGGCCCGTGCCCTGGGCGACACGACCGGCATGGTTAAGATGCTGTCGGACGCAGTGAGCGATGAGATTTTGGGGGTTCATATCGTCGGACCCATGGCCAGCGAATTGATTGCTGAGTGCGTGGTGGCGATGTCGTTTCGCGCCAGCAGCGAAGATTTGGCCCGCATTTGCCATGCTCACCCCTCGCTGGGCGAGGCGATCAAGGAGGCGGCGCTGGCGGTGGATAAACGCACGCTGAACTTCTAAGGCCGGTGTTGCAACCCGCGCCGATTGATCAAAAATCGCTGTGGAGCAGGCCCACTCCTTGACGCCGGTGTCTGATGCCTATGAGCGGGAGTTGCGCCAGCGGGGCTACACCAGTGACCCCGCGCAATTGCTGGCAGTAGCCGCTCTTGAGCGCTGCGCTCTGGCTTGGATTGAGTACAAAGAAAAGCGGTCTAACGCCCTGAAAAAACTGCTCAGTCGGCCGGAAATACCGCGTGGCGTCTACCTGTTTGGTGGCGTTGGTCGGGGTAAAAGTTTTTTGATGGATTGTTTTTTCGATGCCATCCCCGTGAGACGCAAGACGCGGCTGCATTTTCATGAGTTCATGCGTGAGTTCCACCGAGAACTCGCTGCGCTGCAAGGCACGGCCAACCCGCTCGATGCCCTGGGCAGGCGCATCGCTGAACGGCACAGACTGATTTGCTTCGATGAGTTTCACATCGCCGACATCACCGATGCGATGATCCTGCACCGGCTGCTCAGGGCGCTGTTTGATCATGGCGTTGGGTTTGTCACGACCTCCAACTTCATGCCAGATGATCTGTACCCCAATGGTCTGCACCGAAGCCGCATCCTGCCAGCGATTGAACTGCTCAACACCCGTCTCGAAGTGGTCAAGGTGGACAACGGCCAGGACTACCGTCGCCAGAAGCTGGAGCAACTCAGGCTCTACCACACGCCCTTGGGCGAGCAGGCCGACCAACAAATGGACGCGGCATTTGAGCAGTTGGCAGAAAGACAGGACGAAGATCCCCGCTTGCAGATCGAGGCGCGACAGATTCTGGCGCGGCGGCGCGCTGGCGGCGTGGTGTGGTTTGATTTCAAGAACCTGTGTGGCGGCCCGCGTTCGCACAACGACTATCTTGAAATCGCGTCTCAGTTTCACACTGTTTTGCTCAGCAATGTGCCCCACATGCCGGTGCGCCTGGCCTCGGAGGCCAGGCGCTTCACATGGCTGGTCGATGTCTTGTACGACCGGCGGGTCAAGCTGATCATGTCGGCCGAGGTGGCGCCACAGCAGCTCTACACCGAAGGGCCGTTGGCGCATGAATTCCCGCGCACCGTGTCGCGCTTGCATGAAATGCAGTCGCCTGAATTCCTGGCTTTAGGGCGCCGTTTGGTAGACACTAGGCTCACATGACGCACTTGTTTCTTGCCGCAGCCATGGCCCTGGTGGTCGTGAGCGCCCAGGCTCAACCTGCGGACGCAGCCCCGCCGACCCGGGCGGACGCGGCTGCTGAGCGTAGCCGTATTGCCGCTGCCCGGCAGGCTGAGGCGGCACGCTATGAGCAGCAGCAGGCCAGTTGCTATGCTCGGTTCGCAGTCAGCGACTGCCACCTGGCCAACCGGGCGCATCAGCGGGCCCTGCTTGATCTGCTCAGACGCCAAGAACTGGCTATCAATGCCGCCGAGCGGCAACAAAAGGGCGCCGAGCAGTTGGAGAGAATTCTTGGCAAGTTGCCAAGACCTGAGGGCAGTGCGCCAACCCCATGAGCAGCCCTGTCAGCGGCTCCTTGAGCAGCCAGCGGCTGCGTTGATCCATGGGCTTGCAAGGGCGGGTTGAAGACGCTTTTTCCGAGCAGGGTGCCCTGTCTCGGATGACCCATGAATTTCGTCTGCGGCCGGGCCAGTTGGACATGGCGCGAGCCATCACCCGCACCTTGGAGGATGGCGGCGTGCTGGTGGTTGAAGCCGGCACGGGCATCGGCAAGACCTTTGCCTACTTGGTGCCAGCGTTGCTCAGTGGGAACCGGGTGCTGCTGTCGACTGCCACCAAGGCCTTGCAAGACCAGTTGTTTGGCCGTGACTTGCCAGGTTTGGTGCAGGCGCTGGCCCTGCCGCTGAAGACCGCGATGCTCAAGGGGCGGGCCAGCTACCTCTGTCAACACCGCTTAGAACTCGCCCGTCTGGAAGCTGACCCTGCGGACAGCGAGCAATTGGCCATTTTGGCCCGCATCGAGCTCTGGGCCCAGGCCAGCGTCTCGGGCGACCTGGCCGAGCTCAGTGATCTTCATGAGCGCTCGCCTTGGGTTGCGCTCGTCACATCCACCCGCGACAACTGTCTGGGTTCGAAGTGCCCGAGTTGGCGTGTCTGCCATGTCAACCAGGCGCGCCGCGAAGCCCTCTCGGCGGACGTGGTGGTGGTCAATCACCACCTATTTTTTGCTGACCTGGCAGTGCGGGAATCGGGGCTGGCCGAGCTCTTGCCATCGGTGCAAACTGTCATCTTTGATGAGGCCCATCAACTCAATGAGACTGGCGTTCAGTTTTTGGGACGGCAACTTAGCACTGCACAAATATCCGATTTTGCCGGTGACCTGCTCAATGCCGGGCTTTTGCATGCGCGTGGCTGGTGCGATTGGCCGCTGCTGGCATCCCGGCTGCAACAGGCGGCGCTGGACTGGCGGCTGCTGCTTGGCAGGCAGACCGCCGTGGTGAAACTACCCTGGTTTGATGCGCACACCGATGATGCTCGGACGCCGGCTTGGCGCGCTGCGATAGACCTGGTCCATCAAGACCTTGACCAAGCCCGTCTGGCCTTGGAATCGGTGGCAGAAACCGGTCCGGAGTTGTCCCGCCTGAGTGAGCGGGTGCTCAGCCTGATCGAACGCATCGAGGGTTTTCGCCTGCCCTGCCCGGCAGGCTCGACTCGCTGGCTGGAGCTGGGCGGCCACCTCAGGCTGATGGAAACGCCATTGGATATCGCCCAGACCGTCCAGACTCGTTTGCTCGAGGTTCAGTCAGAGTCTTTGGCGCCCAGGTCATGGATATTCACCTCGGCAAGCCTGGGCGATGACGCCGCCTTGACCTGGTTCACAGAGCCCTGCGGTCTGGTGGCAGCCCGGGTGTTGCGCATCGACAGCCCATTTGACTATGCACGGCAGGCAGCCCTCTATGTGCCGAGAGACCTGCCCAAACCAGATCACCCAGAGCACAGCGCGCAGGTGGCAAATTTTGTCGCCAAAGCCGCGCTCGCACTAGGTGGCAGGACGCTGGTGCTGACCACCAGTTTGCGCGCCCTGCAGCTGATCAGCGAGGCCTTGGTCAAGGCATTCTCTGACTCCGGATCAATCGATCTTTTGGTCCAAGGCCGGGGCTCCAAGCGGGACTTGATGAGCCGCTTTCGCCGCGGTGGCAGCGCTACCACGGCGGGTTGCGTGCTGGTGGCATCAGCCTCATTTTGGGAGGGTGTTGACATACCCGGCGCCGCCCTGCAGATGGTGGTGATTGACAAGTTACCCTTCCCCTTTCCGCAAGACCCCCTGGTGCAGGCCCGGGCGCAGAGGCTAGAGGCAGCCGGTCGCCCGGTTTTCAAGGACTATTACCTGCCGGAGGCAGCGATCTCGCTCAAGCAGGGCGCTGGCCGGCTGATTCGGCATGAGAGCGATCGTGGTGTGCTGGTGGTGTGCGACACCCGGCTGACCGGCATGGGTTATGGCCGGCGGCTGTTGGCCGCGCTGCCGCCCATGCGCCGTCTTGCTGATGAGACCGAATTGGCCGCCTTTTTGGAAGAACTCACCAAAGTTTCCACCAAGGACTCTGGACGGCCTTGACACCCAGACTCAAGAAGCTCGACTGTGGGTAGTTTGCCTGGAGCACACGCCGGCTGTCGTCACGTAACTGGGTCATGCCCAGCGCTTCAAATGATTTGACCAAAATGAACATCGCCTCTTCAACAGCCGGCGTGCCCTGGTGGTCGGCAATCGCCAACTGAGCCCGGTTGACTGCCGCCACATAAGCGCCCCGGTCAAAGTAATAGCGGGCAACATGAACCTCGTATTCCGCCAGAGAATTCACGATGTAGGCCATACGCTCCCTCGCATCCGGGGCATAGCGCGACTGCGGAAAGCGGCTGATCAACTCTTTGAATGCTTCAAACGATTCTTTGGCTGCTTTTTGATCCCGCTCAGACAGGTCTTGGCGGGTGATGGCTGAAAAAATACCGAGGTCGTCATTGAAGTTAACCAGGCCTTTGAGGTACAGGGCGTAGTCCAGTGCGGTGCTGGCCGGGTGCAATTTCATGAAACGGTCCAAGGTAGCCACTGCCTGCGGTGCTTCCCGCGAATTGTAGTGCGCATAGGCCTTGTCCAGTTGTGCCTGCTGGGCCAGCGGGGTTCCAGCGGCCCGGCCTTCGAGCTTGTCGTACAGTGCTATGGCCTTGTCGTAGGCGCCGTTGCCCGCTTCCTCACGGGCTTCGGCGTATATTTTGCTCGGGCTCCAGTCGGCTGTCGGGTCTTTGGTTGCGCTGGAGCAGGCGCCTAGCAGCAACACGGCGAGGGCCAATGCGCCAGCGCGCACCCCTGATAATTTGGCTCGAATCATGGGACAACTTTCTTGAAAAAATCCGAACCGAGTATATCGAGCGTACCCCTTGGCGACGGCGTTGAGGAGCCGGTCGATGAGCCCGGCGAGGCCGGGCCGGAGTTCGAGCTGCGTGCCTGGACGGCCGGTCCGCAGCAGCACGGGCAGCGGCTCGACCGGGTCTTGGCGGCCTTGGCGCCCGAATTTTCCCGCAGCTACTTGCAGCAATTGATTGAGCTGGGCGCCGTCACCCTGAACCACCGGGTGGTCAGCAAGCCCGCGGCAAGGGTGAAAGCGGCTGATGGCGGAACCATTGGGCTAAGACCCAGCGCCCAAAGCCAAGCGTTCCGGCCAGAGCTGATGCCGCTTGACTTGGTGTACTCGGACGAGCATCTCTTGGTGATAAATAAGCCTGCTGGCCTGGTGGTGCACCCGGCGCCTGGAAATTGGAGCGGCACCCTGCTCAATGGTTTACTGGCTTTTGATGCGGCTTTCATGGACCTGCCCCGTGCCGGCATCGTCCACCGCTTGGACAAGGACACCAGCGGTCTGATGGTGGTCGCCCGCAGTCGGCCAGTGATGGACGCCTTGGTGCGTGCCATTGCTGCACGTGAGCTCGGTCGGCATTATCTGGCGCTGGCCCACCGCCGCTGGACAGGCCCGCCCAGCCGCGATGTGCTCGCGCCAATGGGCAGAGACCCGCGCAATCGCTTGCGCATGGCGGTTGTCGACTTAGCGTTGCATCCGGGTAAAACTGCCAGGACTGAAGTCACCTTGTTGGAAAATGCAGCCGACGCCTGCCTTCTGCGCTGCAGCTTGCACACCGGCAGAACTCACCAAGTGCGGGTGCATCTGGCCTGGCTGGGCCATCCCCTGCTCTCCGATGAAACCTATGCCGGCGCAGTCGCCGCGGGCATGCGCCGCCAGGCATTGCATGCTTGTCAGCTGGTGTTGGACCACCCGGTCACGGGACTGCGAATGAGCTTTCAAGCGCCACTGCCGCCAGATTTTCAGGCGGCCCTGGCCCATTTGGCCCTGCGCTACAATTTCGCCTGACTCACGAACAGTGGCCTCCTAGCAAATACCCAGGGTGCCCGTGCAGCAGTTGCTTCTAGTTGCCTCATGCGCCGTGTGCAGTCACTCCGTTCTCGCGCCACCAGGGCGCCCCACCCGGACCCGTCAAACCTGTGAATACGGCCGAAGCAAAACGTGTTTTGGAAACCGCACTGATTTGCGCGCAGCAGCCCTTGCAGATGCGCGACATGCGCGCGCTGTTTGAGGACGAGGTCGGCGCCGATACCATCCGCGACATGTTGCTGGCGCTGCAACTTGACTGGACCTCGCGTGGTTTGGAGCTGCTCAGTGTTGCATCGGGCTGGCGTTTTCAAAGCCGGCCCGAGCTGCGGATTTACCTGGACCGCTTGCACCCGGAAAAGCCGCCTCGCTACAGCCGCGCAACGCTAGAAACTCTGGCCATCATCGCCTACCGGCAGCCGGTGACCCGGGGCGATATCGAGGATATCCGCGGTGTCACGGTCAACGCTTTGACCCTCAAGCATCTCGAGGACCGGTCCTGGGTTGAGGTGATCGGTCACCGCGAGTCGCCCGGGCGTCCAGCACTGTTTGCAACAACAAGGCATTTTCTCGATGACCTGGGCCTGAACTCCTTGGCGCAGCTGCCCCTGCTAGATCATCCGGCGCAACAGGCTGGCGCGCTCGAAGCCCTTGGGGCTGGCGAGGTCCTGAGCCTGCAGACGGCAGCAGCTGACTCGCCTGACCCTGGCGCAGGCAGCGCTGCGCAAGCGACTCAGGGCGCGCCGGCCGCAGCCGACTTGTTTGATTTGACAGGAAGCCCGCAATGACTGAGAACAACGCCGATGTGACTGATACAAGCGGCCTGCCGCCCGCGCAAGCGGCGCCGCCAGTCCTGCAGCCCGAGCAGGCGGCAGACCCAGCGGCCGTGGAGATTGGCGCGCAAAGCAGCCGCTTCAATGACGTGGTGTCTGGTTTGTTCGATGCAGATGAAGCGCAGCCAGACCTGCAACCGGCCCGGAGGGTCCTGGCCCCGCAGGCCGAAAATCCCAAGTTGCACAAAGTGCTGGCCCAAAACGGCATGGGTTCGCGACTGGAAATGGAGCAGCTCATCATGGAGGGGCGCATCACGGTCAACAATGAGCCCGCACACATTGGCCAGAGGATTCAGTTTGGAGACCATGTCAAAGTCAATGGCAAGCCGATCCGCATCCGGATTGATCCGCCACCGGCCCGGGTCATCGCTTACCACAAGCCCGCTGGTGAGGTGGTTACTCACGACGATCCACAGAACCGGCCCACTGTGTTTCGCCGTCTGCCCAAGTTGTTTCAGGGCAAATGGCAGTCGGTCGGCCGGCTTGACCTCAACACCGAGGGACTGCTCTTGTTCAGCAGTTCGGGGGAGCTCGCAAATCATTTGATGCACCCGCGCTTTGGACTGGAGCGGGAGTACGCCGTTCGAGTTTTGGGAGCCTTGAGCCGGGAGGAAAAGCAGCGACTGACCGATGGTGTCCAACTCGACGACGGCATGGCCCAGTTTGGCTCGATTGAAGAGGGCGGTGGCGAAGGCTCGAATTGCTGGTACCGGGTGACCATTTCGGAGGGCAGAAACCGTGAAGTAAGACGTATGTTTGAGGCGGTAGGTCATGCTGTCAGCCGGCTGATCCGTATCCGATACGGCGCCATGTTGCTGCCGCGCGGCCTCAAGCGCGGGGCCTGGCTGGAACTCGCCGAGACTGACATCAATCTGCTGATGCAGGCGGTCGGCAGTGCCCAGCCAAACACCAGTCGGGGCCGCGGCGATGGCGCCACCGGCCCAGGGGGGCGGGGACGTAATCGGGGCTCACGCGCTGGTGGCAGTGGGCGCAAGCCCAATGCCGGCCCACGGCCCGATCCGGTTGGCATACCGGATCCGATTCAGACCGCCACCAGCCTGGTCATGGGGATTCGAAAGAACCGCCCAGAACGCGGCGAGCGCAGTGACCGCTCGGCCGCTGCGAGCCAACCCGACCCGATGAAAACTGCGTTTGGTTACATCGGCGCCGACAGTTTTACCCGTCAGCGGCAGAATCAGGGCCAACGCCGCAAAAGTGGTGGTGGTGCTGGCGGCAACGGTGGCGGTGGCGGTGGCGGCGCATCGCGTCGCGGCGGTGGTCGGGGGCGCTGAGCAGGCCTACAAACTCTTAGCCGCTTTTGCCGCTTTGGGCGGCGTAAAATGCGTGGTCTTGCCATCGGGGCAAATTTCTTTTAAGGCAAATGTATTGACATGACTATCGAACGAACTCTCTCCATCATCAAGCCCGATGCGGTTGCTAAAAATGTGATTGGCCAAATCTATGCCCGGTTTGAGGCTGCCGGGCTCAAGGTGATTGCGGCCCGAATGGTGCATTTGTCCCGGCGTGAGGCAGAGGCCTTTTATGCGGTGCATCAGTCCAGGCCTTTTTTCAAGGACTTGGTCGAGTTCATGATCTCCGGGCCGGTCATGATCCAGGCACTTGAAGGCGACAACGCGGTCCTTAAAAACCGTGATTTGATGGGTGCAACCGATCCGAAAAAGGCGGCAGCTGGCACCATTCGCGCAGATTTTGCTGACAGCATAGACGCCAACGCGGTGCACGGCTCGGATGCCGCCGAAACCGCTGCTGTCGAGCTCGGGTTCTTTTTCCCGGGCATGAACATTTACGGCCGATAAGTCATCCCATGACGGTCAATCTGCTCGATTACGATCTCGAGGGATTGGCCGTTTTTTGTGAAGGTCTGGGAGAGAAGCGCTATCGTGCAGTTCAGTTGTTTCGTTGGATTCACCAAAAAGGCGCTACCCAATTTGATGCGATGACAGATTTGGCCAAGTCCTTGCGCCAAAAACTACCGCTTGCTGCGCGGCTGACTGGACCCGTGTTGTTATCCCAGCATATTTCGGCAGACGGGACCATCAAGTGGCTGTTCGATATGGGCGGCGGAGATGCCATTGAAACCGTCTTTATCCCCGAAGAAGATCGCGGTACCCTGTGCATTTCATCCCAGGCCGGTTGTGCTGTGGGCTGCCGTTTTTGTTCAACCGGGCACCAGGGCTTCAGCCGCAACCTGAGCACCGCTGAAATCCTGGGGCAGCTGTGGTTTGCCGAGCATTTTCTGCGCCGGCACCTGCAGCAGTCCGAGCGGGTGATCTCCAATATCGTCATGATGGGCATGGGTGAACCCCTGCAAAATTATGCAGCACTGCTGCCCGCCTTGCGGGTGATGCTCGATGACCACGGTTATGGCTTATCAAGACGGCGCTTGACGGTTTCGACCTCGGGCGTGGTACCCATGATGGACCGCTTGGCGTTGGACTGCCCGGTGGCACTGGCAGTGTCCCTGCATGCCCCGAGCGACAGCCTGCGCGACAGTCTGGTGCCATTGAACAAAAAATATCCGCTGCTTGAATTGCTCGACGCCTGCACCCGCTATCTGGCCCATGCGCCGCGCGACTTCATCACCTTTGAATACTGCATGCTCGATGGGGTCAACGACCAACTGTCTCATGCGCAGGCCTTGGTACAGTTGCTGCGACAGCGCACCAAACAGGGTTTGACTTGCAAATTCAACCTGATTCCCTTTAACCCCTTTCCGGCGTCTGGCCTGCTGTGTTCCAAGCCGGCTCAGGTGCAGGCCTTTGCCAAGGTGCTCAGCGATGCCGGCATCGTCACCACGGTGCGCAAGACCCGTGGTGATGACATCGATGCCGCTTGCGGCCAACTCGCCGGTGACGTCCAAGACCGCACCGGTGTGGGCCAACGCATGTTTCGGCAGCGACGCCTGATGGCTGGGCCTGCAGCCCAGGCTGTCATGTCTGTGCCGGGGGCTTGACCGATGCCAGAAAAACTTGTCCCTCAGGCTACGGATTGGCTTGGACTCCGGGCGGCGCTGATCCTTGGCATGGGCATGGCTGTATTGGCTGGGTTGGGGGTCCTGGGCGGTTGTGCGTCTTCGCCGGAGGCTGCAACCTCGGCCGCTGGCGACCTGCTAACCCCATCCGATGAGCCGGCGGCGCGCAAGCGGGCCCGGATTCGCCTCGAACTTGCCCTCGCTTATTTTGAGCAGGGACAAACCACGGTTGCTCTGGACGAACTCAAGCAGGCGCTTCAGGCTGATCCGGTGTATGCCCCAGCACACAATTTGCGCGGTCTGATCTATTTGCGCCTCAAAGATTTTTCTGTTGCCGATGAAAGCTTCAGGAAGGCTCTGGTGCTCAATCCGCGCGATGCCAATGTGAGGCACAACCTGGCTTGGCTGTTGTGCCAGCAGCAGCGCTGGCCAGAATCCTTCCAGCGTTTTGAGCAGGTGCTGTCTGACCCGGGCTACACCGAGCAGGCAAAAACCTTTCGCGCGCTGGGACTGTGTCAGGCCAGGGCTGGAATGTCAGATCAGGCAGAGCGTAATTTGCTCAAATCCCACGAGTACGATCCGGCCAACCCGGTCACCTTGTTCAATTTGGCGGCCCTGTTGCTTGCGCGTGGCGATTTGCCCCGAGCTCAGTGGCATGTCAGGCGGCTCAACAACAGCGAACTGGCCAACGCCGAGTCTTTTTGGCTGGGTGTCAAGGTCGAGCGGGGTCTGGATAATCGTGTTGCCATGGAACAGCTGAGCCTCCAATTGGTCAAGAGATTTCCGCTGTCGCGCGAGTCTGATTCCCTGCAACGGGGTGCTTTTGATGAGTGAGCCGACAGCCGTGCCCGAGCAGGCGCCAGACCTGGGCGCTGGCCGGGCCGATTCGCCCGAGCGACCTGGCGCCCTGCTGCGCGCTGCCCGCGAAGCCAAGGGTCTGCATATCGGCGCCTTGGCGGTGGCCTTGAAAGTGCCTGTCAGGAAGCTCGAGGCGCTTGAAGCTGACCGGCTCAGTGAATTACCTGACATGGTATTCGCCCGCGGCTTGGCGGCCAGCGTTTGCCGGGCCCTGAATATTCCGGATGCCCCGATTCTTGCCAAGCTGCCGCAGCGCCTTATGCCCCGGCTCAATGTGGGGGATGCTCGCCTAAATGCCTCCTACCGGGTCAAAGGGCAGCGAACTGAGGCGTCGTTTGCCGGGCAGTTGTTAAAGGCCCCTGGCATAGCTGTTCTTGCACTGCTCATTGCCGGGTTGTTGATGGTTTTCTTCCCCTTTCACCAGGTGTTGCAAAGCCAGGATGATGTCGCCGCCGTGCCGCTTGAAACACCTGGTGCAGCGCCGCTGAACCCGCCGGCCGAAGCCCGCCCCGAGTTGGCCGATACACCGGCTCCAGGTGCCGGCTTGGCCGCCCTGCCCGGCAGTCTACCGGCGAGTGCGCTGGCTTTGGTGGAGGGGGGGCCGGCTAGCAGCAGCGGTCTGCTGGTGCTGCAGGCCCGCGGCTTGTCCTGGGTCGAGGTGACCGATGCCAAGGGTGTGGTGCAGCTGCGCAAGAACCTGTCACAGGGCGATGTGCATGGCTTCTCGGCTGCGTTGCCGATGTCGGTGGTGTTGGGCAATGCGGACATGATGAGTGTTCAGATTCGCGGCGTAAATTTTGATTTGACTGCGTCAACCAAAGACAGGGTTGCCCGTTTCGAGGTGAAATAATGGACTGCTCTGTACCAATTGAATCTGCCTATGCCCGGCCCAGGCAGTCTAGGCAGGCGCGCGTCGTCTGGAACTCCCGCGTGATCACGGTGGGCGGGGATGCCCCGGTCCGGGTGCAGTCCATGACCAATACCGACACGGTTGATGTCATCGGCACAGCGATTCAGGTGAAAGAACTCGCGCTGGCCGGCTCCGAGATGGTGCGCGTTACTGTGAATACGCCCGAGGCTGCGCAGGCGGTGCCTTTTGTGCGTGAGCAACTGGACCGGATGGGCATTGATGTGCCTCTGGTGGGCGATTTCCATTACAACGGGCACCGCTTGTTGACAGACTTTCCCGACTGTGCTCAGGCTCTGTCCAAGTACCGCATCAACCCGGGTAATGTTGGCAAGGGCGACAAGCGGGACCGCCAGTTCGGCCTGATGATCGAGGCGGCAATGCGCTGGGACAAGCCGGTGCGCATTGGCGTGAACTGGGGCAGCCTGGACCAAGAATTGCTCGCCGGACTGATGGATGACAACAGCCGCCGCGCGACGCCCTGGCCGGCCAAGCCGGTGATGTACGAGGTGCTGATCACATCGGCCATTGAATCTGCACGGCGTGCCGGAGAGATGGGCATGAACCCCAATCAGATTATTTTGTCTTGCAAGGTGAGCGGTGTGCAGGACCTGGTCTCGGTGTATCGGGAACTCGCCCGGCGCTGTGACTACCCCTTGCATTTGGGATTGACTGAGGCTGGCATGGGCAGCAAGGGCGTTGTGGCTTCCAGCGTGGCCCTGGGCATCTTGCTTCAGGAGGGCATTGGCGACACGATTCGCGTCTCGCTCACCCCGCAGCCCGGCGAGTCCCGAACCCAGGAAGTGGTGGTTGCCTCTGACATTTTGCAGGCACTCGAGCTTCGCTCCTTTGTGCCGAGTGTGACCGCCTGCCCCGGTTGTGGTCGTACGACCAGCACCACATTCCAAGAGTTGACCCAGCAGATCGAGGGTTTTTTACGCTCCCAGATGCCGCTTTGGCGCGACCAATACCCCGGGGTGGAAAAACTCCGTGTTGCCGTCATGGGATGCATCGTGAACGGCCCCGGTGAGAGCAAGCATGCCGATATTGGCATCAGCTTGCCCGGCACCGGCGAGGCCCCCGCGGCCCCGGTGTTCATTGACGGCGAGAAATGCATGACCCTGCGGGGCGACGCGATTGCACAGGAGTTCCAGAAAATTGTTGAGCAGTACATTGACAAGCGCTTTGGCAAAGCAGCGATGGCCACGCAGTGAGTCGGCCCATGAGTAGGCCGCAAACTCCAGCCCCTGCGGCCCGCCTGAATGGCGTCAAGGGTATGAATGATGTGTTGCCGCCGAATTCCGCGGCGGTGGAGGCCCTAGAGGCCCGGGTGCGACGCTTGATGGCGCGCTATGCCTACCGCAACATCCGCACGCCGATTGTCGAGCACACGCAGCTGTTCACCCGCGGACTTGGTGAGGTTACAGACATCGTCGAAAAAGAGATGTACACCTTTGAAGACCGGCTCAATGGTGACTCCCTGACATTGCGCCCAGAGTGCACGGCTGGCGTGGTCCGCGCCGTGGTGGAGCATGCCATGCTCTACGATGGTGGCAAACGGCTCTACTACATTGGCCCGATGTTCCGGCATGAGCGTCCCCAGCGGGGGCGCTACCGGCAGTTCGACCAGGTTGGCGCTGAAGCGCTGGGTTTCGGTGGGGCCGAGGTTGATGCAGAACTTATCCTGCTGGCAGTGGCGCTGTGGCAGGACCTCGGTCTGAGTGACCTGCGGCTTGAAATCAACAGCCTGGGCCAGCCGGCCGAGCGGCTGCAGCACCGTCGGGCCTTGATTGAGTATCTCGAGCAGCATGCTGAGCTGCTCGATGAGGACGCGCGCCGCCGACTGCACAGTAACCCACTGCGTATTCTCGACACCAAAAATCCGGCCCTGCAGCCGGTGGTTGCCGCAGCACCGCGCTTACTGGATTTTTTGGGCCAGGATTCCCTGAGCCACTTTAATGCCCTGCGATCGATTCTTGATGCCAATGCGGTGGCCTACAGCGTAAACCCAAGGCTGGTTCGTGGCATGGACTATTACAACCTCACCGTGTTTGAGTTCGTCACCGACCGCTTGGGAGCCCAGGGCACGGTGTGCGCCGGCGGTCGTTACGATTACCTGATTGAGCAGCTTGGCGGCAAGCCCGCGCCAGCGGTCGGTTGGGCCCTGGGCGTTGACCGCCTGCTCGAGCTCCTCAAGGAGCAGGGGCAGGAACGCCCTGACATGGCTCCAGATGCCTATGCTGTAGTTGCCGACAAGAACGCCATGCCCCTAGTCTTGCAACAACTGCAGGCCTTGCGCGCGCTGGGCGTGAGTGTTCAGATGCAGGCCAGCGTTGACGGTGAGATGGCCAGCTTGAAGTCCCAATTCAAACGCGCTGATGCCAGCGGCGCACGCTTTGCGCTGGTTTTTGGCGCAGATGAGCTCAGCCGGCAAAGTGTGACGATCAAGCCGCTGCGTGACGGAAGCGGAGCCCAGATCAGCCGTGCCTGGGCCGACATCGCGACTTGGGGGCCGACCCTACAATCGCCCACTTAATTCGGCACCCCCATGGCAAACCAACTCGATCTCGAAGAACAAGAACAGCTTGATCAGCTCAAGCATTTTTGGAAACAGTACGGCAACCCCATCACCTGGCTGCTCATCGCAGTGCTGGGCTCCTACGCTGGCTGGAATGGTTACCAATATTGGCAGCGGCAACAAGCAGCGCAGGCAGCAGCGCTGTACGACGAGGTGGAGCGGCTCGTGAAGACCGGTGATTTGGCCAAAATAGAACGTGCCTTTGCCGACATGAAAGACAAATTCGGGGCCACCGCCTATGCCCAGCAGGCCGGGTTTTTGGTGGCTAGCCAATACCTCGAATCGGGCAAGCCCGAGGCAGCTAAAGAGGCCCTGAACTGGCTGTCTGAAAAATCGGGCGACCGTGGCTACCAGGCGGTGGCGCGTCTGCGCCTTGCTGGCATCCTGGCGGACGCCAAGGCCTATGACGATGCCCTCAAGCAGCTCGGGCTGGAGTTTGCGCCCCAATTTGATGGCCTAGTGGCTGACCGAAAAGGCGACCTCCTGCTGCTGCAGGGTAAAAAAGACCAGGCTCGGGCCGAATACGAAAAAGCCTACCGCAGCTTGGAGCCGCGCACCGACTACCGCCGCCTGGTGGAGGTTAAATTGAACGCTCTGGGCGTTGATCCGCAGCCCGAAGCCACCTCGGTCAAAGGCGCGCCGTGAACCTGCGCCTGCGTTTGGCGCTGCGCCGCCTGCTCGGCATAGGGCTGGCGCTGGTGCTGCTAGCCTGCTCTGGCACGGCGCCGCGCTTCAAACCAGCCGAACTTGCGCCTGATCCCAAACTGGTGGGCGTGCGCCTGGCCTGGACCGCCCAAGTCGGGGCCATTGAATTTCCGATGTACGCCAGGGTGAATGGCAGTCTGCTGACTGTGGCGAGTTCAGATGGGCAGGTGGTGACGATTGATGCCGCAGCCGGTAAAGAACTCTGGCGCGCCAAGGTGTCAGGGCCCCTGGCCGCTGGTGTTGGCAGTGACGGCCGTCTGGTGGCTTTGCTCACGCGCGGCAACGAACTGCTGGCGCTGCAGGACGGCCGGGAAATCTGGCGCGAGAAGCTCAATGCGCAGGGTTTCACAGCGCCCCTGGTGGCGGGTGGGCGGGTGTTCTTGCTCACTGCTGACCGGGGCGTGGCAGCCTTTGACGGCGGCTCAGGCCGAAAGCTGTGGAGCCAGCAGCGCCCCGGCGAGGCCTTGGTTTTGCGCCAGGCTGGCGTGTTGATGGCGGTCGGTGACACCTTGGTGGCGGGCCTGGGTGGGCGCCTGGTTGGCATGAACCCCAGCAACGGCAGTACCCGGTGGGATGTTGCCATCGCCACGCCTCGCGGTACCAATGATGTCGAGCGTTTGGTCGATCTGGTGGCAGGGGTGAGCCGGGTCGGTGATGTGGTCTGCACCCGGGCTTTCCAGGCGGCTGTTGGATGTGCCGACGCTGCCAAAGGCGCTTTGCTGTGGAGCAAAGCGGCCAATGGTTCGGTTGGACTGCACGGCGACGAGCGCTCTGTTTTTGGTGTTGAGAGCGACGGCCGGGTGATGGCATGGCGCCGCGCCGACGGGCAGGCCGCCTGGGTTGCCGAGCACCTGCGCTACCGGGCCTTGAGCGCCCCTCTGGCGGTGGGGCGATCTGTGGTCGTGGGCGATGAATCAGGCCTGCTGCATTGGTTAAGCCGGGAGGACGGCACCCCGCTGACCCGCATGCCTACCGATGGCTCCGAGATTGTCGGCGGTCCAGTGCTTGCAGGCGGCACACTGGTGGTGGTCACGCGCAAGGGTGGCGTTTTCGGATTTAAACCCGATTAGGCCGGGCGGCCGAGCCAATGAAACCGGTTCTTGCCCTGGTCGGGCGACCCAATGTGGGCAAGTCGACCCTGTTTAATCGGCTCACCAAAAGCCGCGATGCCATCGTAGCGGACTATGCCGGGCTCACCCGTGACCGCCATTACGGCAATGCGAGGCTGGACAAGCAGGACTTTATCGTCATCGACACCGGCGGTTTTGAGCCCGATGCGAATGCCGGTATTTACCGTGAAATGGCCAAACAAACCCGCCAAGCGGTGGCCGAGGCGGATGTGGTCTTGTTTTTGGTAGATGCGCGCGACGGTATCTCGGGCCAAGACCATGACATCGCCAACTACCTGCGACGCTTGGGCAAGCCCTGCCTGCTGGTCGCCAACAAGTCGGAGGGCTTGCAGGCAGGTTTGCAAGTCGGCGAGTTTTTTGAGCTTGGGCTGGGTGCGGTGCAGGCTATTTCTGCCGCCCATGGTCAGCGCATTCGGCCGCTGATAGAGCTGGCACTGTCCCTGTTGAGCCTGCCCGAGACCGTAGTGGAGACGGCTGAGCAGTCGCTGGGCTTGATCCGGCTCGCAGTTGCAGGGCGGCCTAATGTCGGCAAGTCAACCCTGATCAACACTTGGCTAGGTGAGGAGCGCTTGGTGGCCTTTGACCTACCAGGAACCACCCGCGACGCCATCTCGGTGCCGTTTGAGCGTAACGGACAAAAATTCGAACTCATTGACACCGCTGGCCTGCGCCGCCGCGGTCAGGTGTTTGAGGCAATCGAAAAATTTTCAGTCGTTAAAACTCTGCAGGCGATCGAATCCTGCAATGTTGTGCTGCTGTTGATCGACGCGACACAGGGCGTGACCGACCAGGACGCACACATTGCTGGCTATATTCTTGAAAATGGCCGCGCCGTGGTGGTTGCAGTCAACAAATGGGACGCGGTGGACGACTATCAGCGGGAATTGGTCAAGCGCTCCATCGAGACCCGCCTGCCGTTTTTGAAATTCGCGGCCATGCATTTGATCTCGGCGCAAAAGCGCCAAGGTTTGGGACCGCTTTGGACCTCCATCGCCCAGGCCCACAAGGCCGCCAACTGCAAAATGACCACACCCGTGCTGACCCGTTTGCTGCTCGAAGCGGTGCAGTTCCAAAGCCCGAAGCGCTCCGGCATGTACCGCCCCAAACTTCGCTACGCCCATCAGGGGGGCATGAACCCCCCGGTGATCGTCATCCACGGCAATTCCTTGGAGCATGTCACCGACACCTACAAGCGCTACCTGGAGGGGCGTTTTCGCAAGCAATTTGACCTGGTAGGCACGCCTTTGCGTATCGAGCTCAAAACAGCTAGCAACCCTTTTGTTGATAAAACTTCGCGCTAGTACCCCGACCCGCAAGCACTTCAATAAACCCAAGTCCTTGGCGCGGACGTGGCTTGTTGGCCCTGTGTTATCGTCTGCCCCCTTAACATTTCGAACACGGAGGATATCGTGAACAACAAAGGGCAGTTACTTCAAGACCCGTTCCTAAACGCACTGCGGCGCGAGCATGTGCCGGTCGCTATTTACTTGGTAAACGGCATCAAGCTTCAGGGCCAGATTGAATCTTTTGACCAGTATGTCGTGCTGCTCCGCAACACCGTGACCCAAATGGTTTACAAACATGCCATCTCGACCATTGTGCCGGGGCGAGCTGTGAATTTTTCTACTGGCGAGGGTGACTCACCTGCTGCCGCCTGAACGCCAGCCCGCAGCGGCACTGCTCGTAGGGGTGGATTTTGGTCTTCCTAATTTTGATGGTGCGCTGGAAGAATTGGGTTTGCTGGCCCAAACCGCGGGTCTGCGCCCTGTGGCGCGCCTGACCTGCAAGCGCCGGGCGCCAGATGCTGCTTTGTTCGTTGGCAGCGGCAAGGCCGACGAGATCAAAATGCTTGCCAACCAACTCGGGGCGGTAGAAATCTTGTTCGACCAAAGCCTGAGTCCGGCGCAACAACGCAATTTAGAGCGTCACCTGGAACTGCCGGTCAACGACCGGACCCTGCTGATCCTGGAGATTTTCGGCCAGCGGGCGCAAAGCCATGAGGGCAAGCTGCAAGTCGAACTCGCTCGCCAACAGTACATCAGCACGCGGTTGGTGCGCCGCTGGTCGCACTTGGAGCGCCAAAGTGGCGGCATCGGTTTGCGCGGCGGCCCGGGTGAAACCCAAATCGAACTTGACCGACGCATGATTGGTGAGAGCATAAAAAAGATCAAGGAACGTTTGATCAAGGTCAAGCGCCAGCGTCAGACCCAGCGGCGTCAACGTGAACGGAGAAATGCCTTCAATATATCGCTCGTTGGTTACACCAACGCCGGTAAATCGACCCTCTTCAATGCGCTGGTGAAATCCCGGGCCTATGCGGTTGACCAGTTGTTTGCCACACTGGATACCAGCACCCGGCAGCTGTATTTGGGCGAGGCTGGCCGCTCGGTGTCTTTGTCTGACACGGTGGGCTTCATCCGGGACCTGCCGCACAGCTTGGTCGACGCGTTCCAAGCCACCCTGCAAGAGGCGGTAGATGCCGATCTGCTGCTGCATGTGGTGGACGCTGCAAGCCCGAACTGGCTGGAGCAGATGGCTGAAGTCCAGCGGGTGCTGGCTGACATCGGCGCGGCCGACATACCGCAGTTGCTGGTCTTCAACAAACTCGATGCGCTGGATCCTGATCGGAGGCCTCTGCTGATGCAGGATTGGTTTGCTGTGGCGGGCCGGCAAACACCGCGTATCTTTGTCAGCGCCAAGCAAGGCGAGGGTCTGCCGGCGCTGCGCGCTGACTTGGCCGGACGGGCGCACCGCGCTGGCGCTGCCGAGCCGGATGGGATGTATTCCCTTCCAGATGATGGGGAGGTCGTTCATTTGGGCACAATCGGGCAACTCAATACTGGAATCTTGCGATGAAACTCTATTTGCGCGCCATACCTTGGCCGACCATTCCTAAAAAAATTCGGGGTATGTTTAACCTCAATGACTCGCGTTGGGGGCGCGGTGATGACAAGCCCGCCGAGGGTGCGGGTGGGCCTGGGCGTCCAGAGTCGCCGCCACCGGAGCCCACACCGCCCACCGGCAATGATCGACCGCCCAAGCCGCGTCAGAACGCCACGCCGCCTGACCTCGATGAGCTTTGGCGAGATTTCAACCGCAAGCTCGGGGGCATGTTCGGCGGTGCAAAGTCGGGTGGGCGAGGCGGTGCGGGGGGGCCTTTCAATGGTGGTGGTGGTGGCGGCGGATTTCAGCCCGACAAGAAGCACGCAGGTATAGGGTTGGGTTTGCTGGCGGGCGCAGCCTCTTTGATCTGGTTGGCAACTGGCTTCTTTATTGTTGAAGAGGGTCAGCAGGCTGTCATCACGCAATTCGGGCGCTACAAGTCCACGGCGCTGGCTGGTTTTAACTGGCGCCTGCCTTATCCGATACAGCGGCACGAGATGATTTTCGTGACCCAAATCCGCTCGGTTGATGTTGGACGCGACACCGTGATCAAGGCCACCGGCCTGCGTGAATCGGCCATGCTGACAGAGGATGAAAACATTGTTGAAATCAAGTTCGCGGTGCAGTACCGGCTCAGCGATGCTCGCGCCTACTTGTTTGAGAGTAAAAACCCCAGTGAGGCGGTGGTGCAGGCTGCCGAGTCCTCGGTGCGCGAGGTGGTCGGCAAGATGCGTATGGACAGCGCCCTGTCCGAAGAGCGCGACCAGATTGGGCCGCGAGTACGCGCGTTGATGCAAAAAATACTGGACCGCTACAAAGTCGGGATCGAGGTAGTGGGTATCAACCTTCAGCAGGGCGGCGTGCGCCCCCCGGAGCAGGTGCAAGCCGCCTTTGACGATGTCCTCAAAGCCGGGCAAGAGCGTGAACGCGCGAAAAATGAAGCCCAGGCCTATGCCAATGACGTGGTGCCGCGGGCTGTGGGCTCGGCCTCACGACTCAAAGAAGAGGCCGACGCTTACAAGTCGCGCGTCGTCTCCCAGGCCCAGGGTGATGTCCAGCGATTTCGTTCGGTCTTGACTGAGTACCAGAAGGCCCCGCAGGTCACACGCGACCGGATGTACCTCGACACCATGCAGCAAGTCTATGCCAACGCCACCAAGGTCATGGTTGACTCCCGGCAGGGAGGTAATCTCTTGTACCTGCCGCTTGAAAAAATCATGCAGATGTCGGCGCAGAACGGCTCTGGCGCGGCCGAGGTAGCGCCCCCTGCGATGGCGCCTCCCGCTGCCTCTGGCAATGCCGCACCCGCCGCACCTGCCGAAACCCGTGGCCGAGATACCACTCGTTCGCGTGACCGTGATTCCCGTTAGGAGCCTGATATGAACCGTCTGGGATTTATTCTTGCGTCGTTGCTGGTGCTGTTGGGGCTAGCGAGTTCGATGCTGTTTGTGGTCGATCAGCGCCAGTTTGGCGTGGTCTATTCGCTGGGTCAGATCAAGGATGTGATCACCGAGCCCGGCCTGAATTTCAAGCTGCCGCCACCGTTGCAAAATATTGTCTACATCGACAAGCGCCTGCTCACCTTGGACAGCACCGACACCGAGCCCATGCTGACGGCCGAGAAACAGCGGGTGGTGATTGACTGGTATGTGCGGTGGCGAATTTCCGAGCCATCGGAGTACATCCGCAATGTAGGTACCAATGAAGCCGCTGGCGCCAGCCAACTCAACCGCGTGGTCCGCAATGCCTTTCAGGAAGAAATCAACAAACGCACGGTCAAAGAGTTGCTGTCACTCAAGCGCGAGGCCCTGATGACCGACGTCAAGCGTGAAGTGCTCGAAAAAGTGCGCGGCGAGAAACCCTGGGGTGTTGATGTGGTGGATGTGCGCATCACCCGGGTCGACTATGTGGAGGCGATCACCGAGTCGGTCTACCGGCGTATGGAGGCCGAGCGCAAGCGGGTTGCCAACGAACTGCGCTCTACCGGGGGTGCTGAAGGCGAAAAGATCCGCGCTGATGCAGACCGGCAACGTGAGGTAGCAGTGGCCAACGCTTATCGGGATGCTCAAAAAATCAAGGGTGAAGGCGACGCCGAGGCATCGCGCATTTACGCCGAATCTTTCGGACGTGACCCGCAGTTCGCCCAGTTTTACCGCAGCCTAGATGCCTACAAGGCTAGTTTGGGCAAAAAAAGCGATGTCATGGTCGTTGACCCGGCATCCTCGGAATTTTTCAAGGTTTTCCGCGGTGCTGTAGGCGCCTTGCCAGCCTCTCCAAACCCGACAAAGTAGACCTTGGGCGAAGATGTTTTTTGGCTGGCGCTGGGTCTGGTGCTGGTGCTGGAGGGTCTGTTTCCCATGCTTTCGCCTGCCGGATGGCGGCGCATGTTCACCCAAATGTTGCTGCTTAAAGACGGGCAATTGCGGTTCTTTGGTATGTGCAGCATCCTGTTGGGGTGTCTGTTGATATGGTGGTTTGCATGACTGGCTCTCTCAGCGTCCCAGGCTGAAGTCTAGGGCTCCTGTTGCGCCCGGTAAAATCTGGCTTTCAACTGCCGCACTGCCTATTCATGTCCGCCTGGGTCCTGCCGGATCACATTGCCGATGTCCTGCCGTCCGAGGCGCGGCACATCGAAGAACTCCGCCGGGAACTGCTGGATATGGCGCGTTGCTATGGCTATGAACTGGTCATACCGCCGTTGCTCGAGCATCTCGAATCCCTTCTCAGCGGTGCTGCCAGTGCGCTCGACTTGCAAACCTTCAAACTGGTCGATCAGCTCTCC
>SXGT01262586.1_pt1 | contig 22614 bp, 15 predicted proteins | sample 3176221 | NCBI WGS metagenome assembly SXGT01 (sample SAMN11356862, study PRJNA531348) | freshwater metagenome | isolation source: freshwater sample F1-120 | place: China: Fuxian Lake, Yuxi | collected 2017-12-25
AGGCCTCCTCTTGATGGCGAAGGCCGTCCTAGAAATGCACCACCAAGTCGAACCCCCGAAACCCGCCAGTCCCGGTCACGCCAAGAAAGCGCTGATGTGGGTGATCCTCGGCCAGATCTGCCTGATGGACATCATTTTCTCAATCGACTCGGTGCTCACAGCTATTGGCATGGCGAATCAACTCGCGGTCATGATCGCTGCGATCATCGTTGCTGTGCTTGTGATGATGATCTTCGCGGGGGCAGTCGCACGGGTCATCGACAAGCACCCGACGCTCAAGACCCTCGCACTCTCGTTCCTTGTGCTCATTGGCGCGGGACTCGTCCTCGAGGCAATTCATGTGCACATCCCCAAAGGCGCGATCTACTTCGCGATGGGATTCTCGCTCGCCGTCGAACTCGTCAACATTCGAATGCGCGGAAAAACTCCCTACCACCCGACCTAAGCGGTCGGCTGATCAGGTTCCCCACGCACTGAGCAGTGACGCCATATCAGCGCCGTCGGTGTAGTTGTTTCCGTCGATGTCGCCGCAATCAACTCCCCAGCAGCTCAGGAGCATCGTGAGGTCGGCTCCATCAACCAACCCGTCGCCGTTGAGGTCGGCAGGATTCGGCGGAGTGCAGACAACTTCACCAGTCGCTGGAACGATCTTGTAGATCTGGCCGCCATGGTCTGCCATGTACAGCTCACCGTTGCCGTCCTCTCCGAAGGCCACAATCTGATTGACTGTCTGACCGCCGAGGGCCACCTGAAGCTCTGCATTGCGCGTGACAAACTCGGTCACCGCCCCACCAACCATCTTGAAGGACCATGAGTTGTTCGTTGAGTAATCGACATAGAAGTAGATGCCTTGCATGTCTGGCATCGCGCAGCCACGGTAGACATAGCCACCAGTGATGCTGTACCCGCCAGCTGTGGAATGTGTGTAAGTTCGTACTGGCGCAGTGAGCGTGGTTCCGTTGCAGGTACATCCAGTAAGACCCGTGCAACTCGTCCCCTCGGTGCAGCGCCATCCGTAATTGCGACCACCAGCATGGTTCGATGGGGCGTAGTTCACCTCTTCGACGGCGTTCTGGCCCACATCGGCGATGTACATGTCGCCGTTGGCTCGGTCGAAACTCCACCTCCAAGGATTGCGAAGCCCGTACGCCCAGACGGCATCGTCGGTCGTCACAGCACCGCCGGCATATGGGTTGTCGGTTGGGATCGTGTGGTACGGAGATGCGCCGCCAACCGTCGGTGTGATACGAAGCATCTTGCCAAGTTTGGCTTGCAGATTCTGTCCGTTGCCAGCGGGATCATTTGCGCTTCCACCGTCGCCGGTTCCGATGTACAGGTCGCGGGTTCCTGGCTTGAACTGAATGCATCCACCATTGTGGTTGGTGTATGGATCTGACCAACTCATAAGTGTGACACCAGTCGTCTGCGCCACATTTGGGTTCGTCGTCGAACGCAAATAGCGCGCAACAAGATTCGTCGAGGCGGTGGTGTAGTAAACATAGAACTGACCGTTGTTCGTGTAGTCAGGGTCGAACGTCAATCCCAGCAGCCCCTGCTCGTCGCCTGTGCTTGCTCCGCCAGTCACGAGTGTGTCGATGTCAAGGAACGGGGTCGCCAAGAGGACGGGGGTCGCTCCAGAAATATCGATAATCGAAATCACTCCGCGCTTCTGGCAGACGAAGAGTCTCGTCGTGTCGCCTGGCGCGCTCGCAATCGTGGTTGGATAGGTCAAGCCAGTTCCAATCACGAGTTTCGGCTTGATCGCGGTAACGCCAGCGTTGGCTGATCCACAGAAGGTCGCGGTGAGGGCAATGACGGTTGGGATGAGGAGTCGCATGGATATCTTTGGTTGTAGGTCACTGATCCTGACGGGGACACGAAACAATACAACCTACCTACGGAACTCCAAAAGAAATGTTGCGCTATTGCTTCAATACTGCCGCTAGCCGCTCTGCCGCCCCTTCGAGTGCGCGCTGAGCGCGCAAAATCGAGTCCTGATCGTCAGCCTCTGCAAGGCCTGGGAGGGGCGTTGCCTGATAGCCACTGTCACGGTCCGAGGCGAGGGCTAGGCTTCGAAACCAAGGGCGACCGGCTATTCCCACGGGGTCGAGCAGCGCTCGGTCGACTCTCCACCCCTCTTCGATCGATGCACGAGAATCGAACTGTGAGGCCGCCTCTGCGAGCGCGGTAAAGGCGCTCGAAACCGCTTCCGCCGCGTGTGCACGTGCGTTGGTGAGTGCTCCGGGATGCTTCTGCGCCTGCTCCTGCACCTTCGTGCATTCGCTGCAAACTGACGCGATGAGGGCGGACGCAGAGATGGGATTGTGTTCACTATCTGCGCAGCGTGCTGCGATCGCGAGGGTCGCACGCGCAACCATCATTGCGCTCGCGTAATCCTCACCGACTGTCTTGCGGTACCACGCTGTCGTGTCATAGTTGGAGTGATAACTCGTCCCTGGGGCTCCACCAGCGCCAATAGTCACGCTTGGAACTCCACAGTGGAAGAGGAATCCAATGTGATCGCTTCCACCACCGATTGAACCAATCTTCGCACGATCGATAGCGCACGCGCTTGCCACGGCCGGCTGCAGCGATGCTGACGCACCGATGCCGAGGTTTGGCCCCATCGAGGCCATGTCGAGATTGAGGTATGCCGTCGCGTGTTTCAGGTCTTCTTCGTGCCCTTCGACCCACTCGGTTGATCCGATGATGCCGAACTCTTCGGCTCCCCAGGCGCAGAACATGATGTCGCTCACTGGTCGCGCGCCCTCGGCCGCGCGCTGCGCGAACGCGCGCGCGACCTCCATGAGGACAATAGTTCCCGCGAGCGGATCTGCAGCGCCAAACCCCCACGCATCGTGATGACACCCGATGATCACACATGAACCATCCTGTGCGCTTCCCTTGAGCCGTGCGATCACGTTGGCGCTCCTGCGAATCTCGCGCGATTGCTCGACCTTCATGCGCACCTTGAGCGCGGGACCTCCATCAAGTCGATAGGGCATCGCGAGTCCACCCCGCCACGCGGCATCGGGTGCTTCAGTACCAGTCATCTGGCTGAGGATCTGACCCGCGGCCCCGTACCCAATTGGTTGCACGACGATCGTTGGAAGCGCAACCGATCCAACATCAAGCCGCGTGGCATCCTTCGTTGCCTCGGTCCCAGGAGTCAGCGGGTCACCTGGATAGTCAAGGCTCAGAATCGACCCACGCTGAATACACGAGTCGTTCGCCCATGTTCCACTTGGATACACATCTCCCTTTGTGAATCCGCTGTCCGCAGGATCGATGTACATCAAGAGTCCGATCGCCCCTGCCTCTTGCGCAAACTTCGCCTTGTAACCACGAAAATTGCCGCCGTAGCGCGCGATGACGATCTTGCCTTCGACAGCGACCCCAAGTTCCTTCAGACGGGCGAAGTCTGCTCGCGTTCCATAGTTGGCATACACCACCTCTCCTGTGACATCGCCAGACCCGCTGTATGCGTTCCATCCCCACGTCAGGTCGGGATGCGCAGCGGCTGGGTCTTCGGCAAGATTCGCTTCGATGACTGGAAGGACTCCGCGGCGACTGTGAAGTGTTGGCGGGGACGGCCGACTCGCGCTCGACTCGTCGACGATTTCCACGCGCGCCGCCACCGGCCGCGAAAGAAGCGCGTAAAAGTCGTGGGTTTCAACTTGCAGCCCCATCTGCCCGAATGCGATTGCGAGTCGGCGAATCTGACGCGCGTCTCCGTCACTGCCAGCAACATGGGGCTCGCTTCCGAGAAGGTCATGCCACGCACGCAACTTTGGGGGGCTCAGGATCGACTCGAGCGATGGCACGAGCGCACTCTGGGCGCTTGAACGCGACCCCATGCACCAGACTGCCGCTGCGCACAACGCGATACGAAAGATCACTTCGTCGCCCCAAGGACCTGCGGCCATGGGTTGCCGACATGGCAGACTCTGCCAGTGTTTTGCACGTAGTCCTGGTGGTAGTCCTCAGCGGGATAAAAAGTCTTGGCGAGTTCGACCTGCGTCGCGATCGGCGCGCTGAATCTCGTTGACGCACCTAGTTTCGCAATGAACTCCTGTGCCTGCGCGAGCTGCGCAGCATCGGTGCAGAACACCCCACTGCGATACTGGGTTCCACTATCTGGTCCCTGCCGGTTCACTTGCGTTGGGTCGTGCAGTTCGAAGAACCCCTCGAGCAGTTGGCGGAAGGAAATCACGCTCGGATCGAAGATGACTTGTACGGCCTCCGCGTGGCCCGTCTTGCCCGTGCAGACTTGTTCGTAAGTTGGCCGCTCGACTGATCCCTGCATGTATCCGCTTGTCGCCGTGATCACGCCAGGGGCTTCCTGAAAGACATGCTCGACTCCCCAGAAGCACCCACCGGCGAAGTACGCCGTTTCGGTCTTGATTGGTTGACTCACGATCGGCATCGGTGAACCCTTTTCGTAGAAGGTGAGTGCTGCACTGTTGAGACAAAATCGCAAGCCTGTTGGCCGCGGTCCGTCCGAAAAGACATGTCCGAGGTGCGATCTGCAACGAGCGCAGTTGATCTCTGTGCGCTCCATGCCGTGCGTGCGGTCAACGCGCTCACTCACGTGTGCAGCGTCCACTGGCGTGAAGAAACTAGGCCACCCAGTCCCAGAATTGAACTTGCTTTCGCTCGAGAACAGCGGCAATCCACAGACGACGCAGCAGTAGACCCCGTGCAACTTGTTGTCGACAAGATTGCCGCAGAATGCGGGCTCTGTGCCCGACCCTTGCGTGACACGAAAGGCCTCCGGGGTGAGCTTGGTTGCAAGCTCAGCGACACGCGCTTCACTGAGCGGCGTGACGTCGAAACCGCTGCGTGAATAGGTGTGTTGTGTCGGCACCGTTGAATTCTCTGTTCGAATCGATGAGCTTGTCGGTGGCATTGGTGCGGGATCCTGGGGTGCGACAGCCTGATCTGCTCCCGTGAGCTCGCATGCGCACAAGAGCATGACGGCCAATGTGGCTCCAACGCTCACGATCAACTGCCGCAAACCATGCATTCCTCGCGAGTATAAGTCGCACATCTGGCAATTCGACGCTAGAGTGCGAGGTGATCTTTGACAATCGGGGCCGAATTGGCTTCGACCGGCCAGCCATGGCTTGTCGTCGCGCGTCGTGGAGCATCCAGGCCACGTAAAAAGGATGCACAACACGTCTGCCAATACGCAGTACGCACTCGCAGCCTAATTAGGCCGCGCGGTCACCTCATCCGACGTCCGATGAGATGAGGGGCCGACACACATCGGACTGGTTCCAAAGGGCTGGCACGCCGCAGAGGAACGAGACACTTGCGTGCCAAGGTCTGCTGCACGACGCCGTCCAGCGGAGCGCAGACCGAGATGGAATGGACGGCTACACGCGTAGAAGCGGCATTTCATCTGGATCGGCACAGGGGTTCAACTCCCCTCGGCTCCATACTGTCTGTACGCGGGACTGCGCCCGCTGAGGACTATCTTCACGCGGGACTGCGCCCGCTGAGGACTATCTTCACGCGGGACTGCGCCCGCTGAGGACTATCTTCACGCGGGACTATCTTCACGCGGGACTGCGCCCGCTGAAGTTGGCCCGCTGAAGTTGGCCCGCTGAGGTTCGGCCTCTCTGACTCGTCTTGATGTAACGGGACTCGATTGCAACCGACCAATCACTCCAACGACTCGTCTGCGGGCGCGAGCCACACAAACTGGCGCGCGATTCTCGATGCAGCTTCTGACTCCTCCACGGCTGCGCAAAGCAGGGAGGTCGTCGCCCAACGCTACTGGCCAGCGATTCACGCATTTGTTCGACGGAGCGGCATCTCCCACGGGGAAGCCGACGATGTCACCCAGGGGTTCATCTGCGATGTCCTACTAGGGCGCAATCTGCTTGGTCAAGCAGACCCGCAGCGAGGACGTTTTCGATCACTGCTTCTCACCGCTGTTCGAAACTACGTCTACGACGAACTTCGTCGACGAACCTCATCAACGAGACATCCCTCAACCGGAAGCGTTGTCGCCCTCGAGGCAGATGCGCAAGGCGGATCCTCGCACAAAGATCCCAAGTCCGAAGACCCTGAAGCGGCATTCGATCGCGAGTGGATCGGCATGCTGCTCGATGCTGCCGCTGAATCAGTGCGCCAGCACACAGACACGAACGGACTCGATGCGGCATGGGACATCTTTGATCGACGCCTCTTGCAACCGATGCGAAGTGGCGCGGTTCCGGTCTCGACCGAGGAGTTCATGAAACGCTGGTCACTCTCATCGCAGTCACAGGTCGCGAATGTCCTTGTTCGCATGAAGCGCAAGTTCACGGCAGCGCTCATGCACGAACTGGGGCTGTGCGGCGACGATCCTGACACCGTACACCGCGAAGTTTGCTCGCTCCTCGAAGCACTCGAGCGGGGATCACAGTGAAGGACTCCTCATCATCATCCGCCGACCCATTCAAGTGGGTGATTGAAGCGACCAACAATCCGCAGCTCACCCCTGCTCACATGCTCGTCAATTGGCTCGCAGTCGAAGTCGATCCAACGTTGACTGATCTCACGGGGGCGCTTGTCAATCCGACGACCGCGCTCGTGACGCTCGGGGCGCTCAAGGATGCCTTTAAGCATCTTCGGCTCGAGGGCGAAACCGCCGATGACCGTTCACTCGCTGCGACTTACTACGCCCTCACCATCGCTGCAGCGATCGTCTCACATAAGACTCGCATCAGTCGGCAGAGTGACCAGGCGATTGAGAATGCGCTGCGAGTCGTTTGGAGCGATGAGTCCAGCGACCTGCGCCTGCGCGACCTTGCGTGGCGCGCGTTCTTCACAATGCGTTCGGGGCTGACCGCTTCAAGACCCTGACGATCGACGTCTGCTACTCGCGCACGCTCGCGGGATCGACCGGCTCGGGCAGAACGATCCCCGAACTCCCAAGGGTCGTTCCCGTCGCGAATGCGAGATCGATGAGCGCGATCTGATACCCCGCGAGCGCATCGACCTCGCGACTCTGTGCGTCCGCGACGCGCGCAGCGGCATCGAGCACATCGGTGCTGGTTCGCAGTCCGACATCGAATTGGCGGCGCTCCCCCTCGAGTGTCCTTCCAGCCAGAACCGCTTCGAGTCGCGCCGCGAGAATCCGCCTCCAAGTGTTTTCGACTGAGTCGGCCGCGTTCAGGACCTCTTGCGTGACGGATTGCCGGCGCGCCTCGCGGGTACCGAGGCGCTGCAAGCGTGTCAGTATTGCCCGACTGATTCGAGACTTGGCGGCCTCATTGCCGATCGGAACTGTCGCGTTCACCCCGAGCGTGTATCCGTCACCATCGCCCAGCGCCGCGTAGGCAGAGCCGATCGACGTGCTGTCTCCAAGGTATTGATACTGATAGGAGACGACGAAGTTTGGAAGTGCCGCGTTGCGCGCGAGGTCGATTTGCTCCGCATCGACGAGCAATTGCAGCTCGAGTTCGAGCAACTCCATCCTTGCCGCCATTGCGTCTGCGATCAGGCGCTCATCATTGAACTTCAGATTGACGGGTTCTGCATTCGTGATTGGCGCGATCGAGGTTGGGCTCTCGACTGGAAGCCGCGGATCGTTCATGAAACGCTTCAGGTCGCGCTGACGAAGCCGCAGGATGTTGTCCGCGACAATGACTTGCTCAATCGTTCCACTGACGCCGCTTTGTGCACGAATGACTTCGATTTCGGGCGCGAGTTCTTGCTCGACGCGCCTTCGTGCCTGCTCAAGCTGGGCCTGTGCAACCTCGAATTGGCTGACGCGCACCTCGAGCTGCTTCGACGCTCGATAGAGATTCCAGTACGCCTTCTCGGCGTCAGCCAGAATGCGAATCGTCTGCAACTTGGTGCGCGCATCAACCATACGACCTTGGTACTTCGCGATGCGAATCGATGCGGTGTTCGTTGCAATGCCCGCACCTTGAAGCAGTGGCTGCGAAATCGAGAACTGCAATCCCGCTTCGTATGGTTCATAGCCAGGAAGTGCGCTCGCGCCTTGGTCGGCCTGGTTAATCAGTGTTCCCGCCGAAATGCTGCCGCCGGTGGCGAGAGGGACGCTCACACCGAGATTCGCGTTGCTCGCATCGGCCGAGACACTCTCTTCGAGTTGTGTCAGAAAGCCAGTTGTGTTCTTGGTGTACGCGGCGTTGAGCACCGCCTCGAACTTCGCGAGCTCTTCATCAATGCGCGTGATTCCAATCGTGGGATCAAACTGCACCACGCGCAGGTCAAGATTGTTCGCGAGCGCCATCGCTCGCACGTCTGCAATCGTGACGGAGGTCTTGTCCTCATAGACCGGAGGTGAGAATCCGTGAGACTGCGCCTCAGAAACCGCATCGGCGAGCGACTGCGGAGGAATCTCTGATTGAGTCGCTGGATCGAACGGCCCGATCTCTTTCGTACTTGTGGGCGGACCCACGATCTGCTCGTGGTCCGAAAAGAGCTCGTTCTGGCAACCGCAGATCAGCGCTGACGCGACCGCACATCGACCAACTCGCCACAGCTGCACCCTATTCATGACGAAGCGCCTCAATGGGATCGAGCCGCGCCGCCTTAAGCGCTGGAAAGAACCCGAAACCGAGGCCAACAACTGCGCTGAAGGCGAAGCTCAGCAAGACCGCCCACAGTGGAACATCAGCGTGCTGCAGGCTCGCCCCAGGGATCAGTGTCATTCCGATCGCCAAGAGTTTTCCGATCAACACCCCCACGAGCCCGCCAGCGAGGCAGAGCGCCATCGCCTCGAGCAGAAACTGCATCATGATCGCTCCAGGAGTCGCCCCAACGGCCTTCCGTAAACCGATTTCGCGGGTCCGCTCAGAGACAGAAACCAGCATGATGTTCATAATGCCAATGCCTCCCACGAGCAAACTGATCCCGACGATTCCTCCAGCGATCGCCGTAATCCCCGCGGCCATCGCCTTGAACTGCTGGATGTACTGATCGATCGCGACAACTTGAAAAGTATCCGAGTCACCAGGATGGATGCCCCTGATACGGCGCATCGTCTGTGTGATCTCTGAGCGCGCCTCTTCCGAGACTTCTGTTCGCGTAGCGAGCGCAGTGATTCGGATGAAGATGTCGGATGACTGCAGCTTCATTGCCAGCGCAAAGGGGATGAAAATCTCCGCGGCATTTCCTCCATCTCCAAACATGCGCGACTGAAGCGTCTCAACGATTCCGACAACAAGAAACCGCCGTCCGTCGAGCAGAATGTGAGACCCAACCGCTTCGGCTGGCAATCGCAGCTCGTCGATCGCCGCTTCATTGAGCAGACAGACCTGTCGGGCGCTCCGCTCATCGATGGTGTTGAACATGCGACCCGCGATCACTCTGCGATTCTCAGCCTCGTGCCAATCAGGCCACATGCCAACGACGGTGATCCCTTCGAGTTCCTTTTCATCGCTCGCGACAGAAACGCCGAATTCGGTGATCGGCGTGATCGCTCGAAGCGATGGACACGACGCCTGAATCTCTCGTACTTCCCACGGCTTGATGCGAATCTTGTCGCGGGGATACATGCTGCGCGGCTTATCGTCGGGGCGGTCTGGAAAGACATAGAGGCGGTTTGCGCCGAACGACTCGAACTCTGTCAGCACATTCGCCTTGAGTCCGCTCAGCGCGGCGATCACTGAGGTGGTGCTTGCAACTCCGACGATGATCCCAAGAGCCGTCAAGAGGCTGCGCTTGCGATTCGCCCAAATCTGGCTCATCGCAAGCTTGATCGCCTGAGAATAGAAGTAGGGGCTGAAGTTCATCCTTGGTGATGTCCTGCTGCGTCCTCGGCAATGGGAAGGTCACTGAGTACGAGTCCATCGCGTAGTCGAATCACTCGCTGACAGAATGCCGCGACTTCGTTTTCGTGCGTCACGATGAGGACGGTCTGTCCCTCAGCGTGCAGCTGTTGAAAGATTCCCATGACCTCGCGGGTCGTGACCGAATCAAGATTGCCCGTCGGTTCATCTGCCATGAGAATCGCCGGATGATTCAGGATCGCCCGCGCGATTGCAACGCGTTGCTTCTGCCCTCCCGAGAGTTGGCTCGGGCGATGGGTCACGCGATCTGAAAGCTTCACCCGCTCAAGTGCTTGCAAGGCTCTGCGAGTTCGTTCACCGCTCGTGAGACCAGACTCGCGTGAGTACACGAGCGGAAGCTCGACATTCTCAAGTGCGGTTTGCCGCGCAAGCAACTCGAATGATTGAAAGACAAAGCCGATCTTCTCGTTTCGAACGAGGGCGAGTGCAGCCTCTGACATGTGCGACACCCGTTGCCCGTCGAGCTCGTAGCTTCCTTCGGTCGGCTGATCCAAGCACCCGATGATGTTCATCAGCGTGCTCTTTCCAGACCCCGACGCGCCCATCACCGCGACCATTTCATTGGTGCCGATGTCGAGGTCGACCCCGCGCAGTGCGTGAATCGCCTCATCCCCAACCCTATAGACCTTGCGCAGCGCTCGAACTCGAATCATCGACTCGCTACCCCGAGACCTTCACCGAGAGTCCAGACCTGGGCTTGGCCCCTCCCGATGGCACCTCTTCCTGCCTCAGCGCCTCTCCACCCTTGAGATGCTCGAGGGTCTTGTAGGGTCCCACGACCACCATCTGGCCGCTCTCAACTCCGCTGTCAACAATCGTCTCGGTCAAACTGCTTGAACCAAGTCGAACGGCGGTCGCAGTTGCGATCCCGTTCTCGTCTCGAAAAATGATGGGCACCACACGCTGTCCTGCGGTGAAGAGCGGGGATTCGGATAGCGCAAGCGGAAGTTCGTCTCGCTTGCGTTCGACAACCGCTTGTGTTGGAACAAGCACTCCCCAGTGCTCTTTGATCGCAATATCGACGTTCGCCGCCAGCCCAGAGAAGATCCGCGTTCCTTCTGAGTCGATCGAGATATCAACCGTGAAGGTTCCTGCCCCCTGCGTCGCCGAAGCAGCGGCTTGCATCCCCGTCCCAGTTCGCTGCAGTGCAACTTCTTCAACGACCCCTTTGAATGATCGACCCGGAAAGGCGTTGATGAAAATCTCGGCAGGCTGCCCCTCGACAACTTTGGCGATATCTGATTCGGCGACCTGACTGCGCATGCGCATACGACCGAGATCAGCGATCGTCATAATCACCGTGCCCGCATTGTTCATGGTTCCAACCATGACCAACTCTCCAACCTCGGCGTTGAGCCTCGTGATCGCTCCATCGATTGGGGCGCGCATCGTCGCGTATGAAAGTTCTTGGCGAACACGCTCAATCTCTGCATCGCCCGCAGCGAGCGAACTCTCGAGCGCTCCAATCGTCTTGCGCATCGCAGCGATCGATGCTTCCAACTCATCTACGCGAACGGTCGCATCCTCGAACGCCTGACGTGCGACATCGCCTGTCTCGAACAGCTTGCGCTGCCTCTCAAGCGTCCGCCGCGCGTTCTCGAGTGATTGCACTGGGCCGTTGATGCGCACGGTCTCGGCCTCGAGCCGTGCACGTTCGCCATCTCGACGCGCGATCGTCGACTCAAGCCCAGCCTTCAGATTGCGATCATCGAGCTGCACGACGACATCGCCCTGCTTGACGAGATCGCCCTCGCGAAATGGCAGAAGCGTGATTCGAGCCGACACCTGCGCCGAAATGTCAACCTTCGCAGTTGGCTCGACGAAACCAGGGGCGGAAACAGTCTCGAGTAACGATCCTTCGCGTGCCACAGCTGATCGCGCCTCGACTCCAGTTGCACCTGAGAGCAATTGAACTGACGCCCAGATGGACTGCCCCGCGAGAATTGCTACAACAATGACTCCCCCCACGATCATCGCGATTCTCTTCTTCGTGCGTGACACTGAGGCCTCCTTCCAGGTCGATCGCCAATTCGGCGAATGAGCGAACCAAAAGAGTACCGACAAAAGAAATTCCCCTCGGTCGAGTGACCGAGGGGAATCGCAATCGCAAAGAGAAACTCTCAGCTCTCACTTAGGGGCATGCACCCCAACCGCTGAGCAGCGTCGCGAGGTCAGACCCGTTGGTCTGACCATCGCCAGTGATGTCCGCTCCAGGAGATCCCCACCCTGAGAGCAGTGTTGCCAAGTCTGCACCGTTGCGGAAACCATTGGCGTCATAATCGCCAAGGCACGCTGGCGCTGCCACTGGTGATCCGAAGATGTCGAACGCTGTGTTGAACATGTCGTTCGGATTCGCACCGGCTTCCATCGTGTATCCCGCGAGGGTGTAGCGAACAAAGCCTGGGGCTGGAAAATTGGCAGAGCGCCATGCAAACGGTCCAGTCGCATCAATCAGGTTGATGCCGTCGTACGCAGACAAGAACCACGCGAAGTTCGAGAACGTCGTCGCGCAGGCCGCATTGCTGGCGTATGCCGTCAGGTAATAGTCGCCTGCGGGCAAACTAAACGCCACATTGATGTCATGCGATGCGTTCGCCGCGTTGTCGGCGCCGCCTGTGTACCCAACCGGAAATGGAACTGAGCCCGTGAGCCGCTGCTGCGCTGCGGTCGGAGCTGGATTTCCAGTCAACCGATCCCAGACGACATAATTCAGCGTTTCGTTGACCATACCCGCTGGCACAAAGCCCTTGACCGTCATCTTCGAGATGTCCCAATTCGCCGCGGTTGATGGAACGGTGAATGCTTGCGCAAGCCAACGCTGTTGGCTCGTCGCAGAGATGCAACCCGAACTCAAGCCGAGGTTTGTCAGGGCACCAGCAGTTGTGACAAGTGGATGCTGCGGACCCGTCGAGAAGACGACGTACTCGAACGAAGTCGCCATGGTCAGCACGAACGTGTCAGCTGTGTCTGCGCCGCCAACGGTCGAGTCGTACCATCCACCAATTCGAATCAGGTAGTACTCATCGGCAACCGCGTCGATCAGCGTGACCGCCGATGGGCCGCCAACAATGACGGTTCCGGTGGCGTCTGCACATGAATCGTCGACGCATCCGATGACATAGTCAGGCATCGCGGCTGCTCGGGCAGCGGTGACGACGGGGTCAAGACCAAGCCCATACAACTCAATGACCGAATCGGTGGTTGCATCGCCACCAACACAGGTTGAGATGGTCAGCGCGCCGTTCGCTGGTGCCTTGATTGTGAACCAGAGATCCTTACCCATCGCGGATGCGCAGAGTCCCACTGCTGGGCCAGGACCATCGGTTCCTGCGCCAGTATTGTCGACGATGACATTGGCCTGGCCAACGGTGATCATTCGTGAGGCAGTGGCGCAGTCGTTGGCTGGGGCGCCAGCTGGTGACGAGCAGCCATAGACGAACAGTCCGCAGAGGTCGACCGCATTGGTGACGCAGCTGGCATCCCACGCGATATCGCAGCAGAGTGGATTGAATCCGCACACGGTCTCGCAGCACGACGGAATGTTGCATCCTCCTGTGGTGTGTGCAGTCGTGCAGGACTCAGTCGAAGTGCCACAGACGGCAAACGACAGCGGCGTGTGGGTGAGTGTCATCAGGTATGAACCGCACGCGTAGATCGGTGCAGTCGCGGTTGTCTCAAATGGAACCGTGACGACAATCATGTGTTGGCCAGCGCCAGCAGTCACGGATTGCACATGGGGGCAGACTCCGCTCTGAATACCGACATCGAAGTCACCAGCGCAGGGGTCTGCGATATCGACTCCAGCCTTGATGAAGATCACCGAGTTTGCAAATGGTGCACCGGTGGAATTCGCGGTCGAAAGCGACACTTCCAACTTGCCTGCAGGTGCAGTCACGAGGTACCAGTCGAGATCGCGCGAGGTGTTCCCTGCCGTGCCGCCCGCTGGAACGAACGTACCCATCTGACCTTCCACATACATGACACCACCACTCGCGATCGAACCGAGATCGGTGAAAACCGCTGGGACGATGTTGCACCCAGCATTCACATCGGGAGTTACGCCGCATCCGTCAGGCGAGACGATCGAGCCTGGAGGCGGGACAACCGAACATTGACCGGCGGCTGGAGCGCTCGTCATGAGCGTGGCGCCAGCGGCGAAAGTCGCAACGATGGCTGAAAGCGTTGTGGGGTGAGATTTCAAGGCACATTCTCCGTGAGATTCTTTGGCTGAACTGGAACACATCACCCAGAGCCCCGGACGGCACGATGCCGTTGGCTCATTGAGTGCACTCGAACATAACGCAGATGCGGTCATGCACAACTTTCGCCTTCGGTTTTTGACGTGTTTTTGCGGCCACGAAAGAAAACCCCCTCGGTCTTTCGACCGAGGGGGGTTCGTACTAGGAGAAACCTTCGAATCCTCGACTGCAGTCAGATCAGTTCGGGCAGACGCCCCAACCGCTGAGCAGAGTCGCGAGATCGGAACCGTTGGTGGCGCCGTCTCCAGTGATGTCGCCGGCTGGCGATCCCCATGCTGAGAGCAGGGTCGCCAAGTCGGCGCCGTTGCGGACGCCGTTGCCGTCGTAGTCACCTTGGCATGGTGGCGCGGCGCAGTTGGCGGCATTGGTGCCGTTGATCTGCACAACCCACGCTGCCGTGAATGTGGCTCCAAGCGACTCAGTCAACACATATTGACCCGCTGCGTCAGCGCAGCTGAGGCGGCAATAGGTGTTGCCAGTTGGGCCCGAGGTGTTTCCACCTGCGCGCTGCTGGTAACCCGACGAGGCTGGGACCGACCCTTCGCCGTCATTGAGAGCTGGGAAGTCCTCGATGACGACCAGGTTGTACGCAGCGTCGTCCTGCACGCAGACTGGCTGCGCGAAGTTCAACGTGGCCTTGTACACACCACCAGGGATCATCACCGACTGAACGATGATCGCCTCGAGGTCGCCGCCGTCAACGCCGCCATCGGCAGTCTTGAACCGTGGAGCTCCACCGTCAAGATCGCGATAGATGCCGATTGTCGCTGGCAGTGGAAGATCGCTGTAGAAGGTTCCGGTTGCATCGACATTGATGGCGTATGCACCGAAGCTCAAGCAGCTGATATCTCCAGCAACCGTTCCCGCAGGGAAGACGCGAGCGTAGGAGTTCGCCGTCGAACCACCAGCTGCACCAGCAACTGCACACGCAACGATGCCGTTGGCGACCGTGTTCGGATCGACATTCAGGCTCATGCTGTCAGGTCCAGGTGCTGCACAGACTCCAGCGGTCGCTCCACCACCAGAGACGGTGATTGGGCACGTCGCTGGCGCTGAGGTCAACTCGACGGTGTAGCTGTTGAACACGCCGCTTCCGCAGGCATTCCCAGTGAATCCGCTGTCAGCAACGAACGCGTAGTACACGCCTGGGTTGAGGCAGGAGGTTGCCACGGTTGGGCAGCTTCCTGTTCCAGGCGAGACAACGGTAGCGCCTGCGCATCCAGCCACTGACATGTCGCCAGAGAGGATGAGCACAGTGCAAAGCCGTGCAGCCTTCACCGAAACCGTGACCTGCGAATCGGCTGTCACAGAGAACTGATAGAAATCAGTGTCGCGTGCGTCAGCGTCGGCCCAGAACGAACCGGAGGTGATTGAACCGAATCCGATTGTCTCGAACTCGCCCGCGCCGTTGCATCCGTCGTTCGATGCGCTACCACAAGGCTCGGCCTCAGCACCGGTTGGGGTACCCAACGCACATGGCTCTGGCATGTCGAAGGTGATCGTTCCAGTTCCTGTCTCGCCTTCGGTGTAGGAACCGTTTCGGACGAGGTAGGTATGACCGAGCGCCACTGCAACGCTCATCGCTGACGCGTATGGAGTGGTGGTGCCAGTGATGTAGCAGGTACCGCTTGCACCGTCGTCATTGCAACCGACCAACGCGCCCGCGAGGCCGTTGAAGTCGAAGTTGGCTGGGTCCGTTCCCATGTCGTACACAGCGAGCTTGTTGTCGTACGAGCACGCATCACATGTCGAAAGCGACATGGTTCCGTTTGCGATTGGAGCAACCTTGAACCACACATCGTTTCCGAAAATGTCGCTGCCCGACTGGCAGTTCGCACCAGGATGAACTGGACCGTCAGTGGTTGCGTTCACGGTTGTGAATGCGCGAGTGCTGTCGGTTCCTGGAACAACGGTTGCGCTTGTCGCGCAGTTGTTCGCAGGCGCGCCAGTCACTGGAGCACAGAAGTAGTAACCGCACTGCGCGATCGCTTGATCGACACAGCTCTGGTCCCAACCCACTTCACAGCAGATTGGATTGAATGTGCAGACAGAGGTGCAGCAGGTCGCGTTGTCGCAACCGAGTCCCGCATGCACAACGTTGCACGCACCAGCGGCGCCAACGCAACCCGCGCTCGAAGGCGTGAAGTTGACGGTCAGCGCGCCTGCGCCAACGTCGCCGTTGTATCCACCGATTCGGGCATAGAAGATGTCGCCTGCAACGCATGCGACGTCTGCGATGGCTGAGTGATAACCCTGGCAGGTCGCATCAGCTGGAGCGTCGCCGTTGCATGCAACGAGCGTGTCGCAGTTGCCCTTGTAGAGCGCCAGTGATGTGTCGTACGAGCCGAGAAGGCAAGTCGTAAAGGTTGCAAGACCTGGTTCGGTCGCGGTGAAGCTGAACCACACATCGTTCTGGGTCGCGAGCCAATTGAGGTAGGTGCCTGTGCACAGCGCATCCGTTGGAGGATTGGCGCTTGGCGTGGCAGTGGTGGTATCGAACGCGCTTGGAACTCCAGCGGTCACAGGCGCGGCGCCTGCGCATTCGTCTTGCGCCTGCGCGGAGGACGCGATGAGCGTGGTACACGCTGCCGCGAACGCCACGCTCAGCGTGGATGAAAGATTGACTCGACACTTCATTTGAGATTCTCCTAGTAAGAAAAATGGGTGGTTTCAACGGTCCTTGAACGGCGAAGGATCGTCCCCGAGTGGCGACAGGCCGCTCGGGTTCCGATACATCGATTCGAACATAACTCGAGTTGAACCAAAAGCGAGCGAATTGCCAAAAACGCGTGAATTGAGAAAAATAACTTCGGGCGCTGTGTGACGCTTATCGGACTATCGCCAATCGATCACGATCTTCCCGAAGTGGCTACCCGTTTCTAGGCGCTCGAGGGCCTTGCTTGCAAGCATCGGCGAGTGAATCGAATCAACGATCGGCACGATCGCTCGAGCGCGAAACAGACTCATCACGGCGCGAAACTCCGACATGTCACCCATCGTTGAGCCCAGAATTGAAAGTTGATTCCAGAATACTCGGCTGAGATCAGAGGTTGCATCGCCACCGGTCGTGGCCCCGCACGTTACAAAAACTCCGCCACGAACAAGGCTCTTGAGAGCTGAAAGATGCACCGCCTTTCCGATCGAGTCAGCGACGATGTCGACTCCGCGCTTTCCCGTCGCGCGCCGTACTGACCCCGACCAGTCGGTTCCATCATCGAGAATGGCGTGCGAGGCTCCGAGCGAGAGCGCTCGATCGAGCTTGCTCTGGTGCCGGCTCGTCACAATCACCTCACAACCAAAGTGACGGGCGATGTTGAGAAGCGCGACCGCGACTCCCCCACCGATTCCAGTAATCAGCACTGTCATTCCTGGCTGCAATCGTGCCCTCGACACGAGCATCCGCCACGCAGTCAAGTGGGTGAGTCCAAAGGCCGCCGCCTGCACCGGATCTGCGTCCGCGATGTCAAGCACATTGGTCACTGGCGCGACGAAGAATTCAGCCATCGTGCCTTGCGTGTGCTCGCCAATCATCGATATTGCTTCGCCGCTTGGTCGCCGCTCTGGATGACGAACGTCCTTCGCCACGACCGCTGCGTTAAGAAGTACGCGCCGATCCATCCATGCGCTGTCGACACGCTCTCCCAGCGCCACGACTCGACCCGCGCCGTCCGATCCACACACGAAGGGGTATTGCGTCTCGACTCCAGGAAGTCCACGTCCCACCCAAAGGTCGAGGCTGTTGAACGCGCTTGCCTCGGTGCGCACCAACACCTCACCAGCCGCTGGAACGGGCGTCTGCCAATCGGTAACGAAGGAAATGTTGTGAGCGACTGGGTTTCCGCGCTTCGTAATGACAATGGCGTTCATGTGACCTCTCTATAGTAATGATCATGCACCTGCGCTCTTTCAGATCACTCCTTCTGCTGCTCACTCAGGCGGTTGCAGCAAGCGCGCTCTGCGCCTCGACACACGCTGCCGTCATTGCCGCGCCACCGTCGATTGCGCTCGGGTTCATCGAACCACGAGCGTCGATCACGCGCACATTTCGACTTGTGAATGGCAGCGACAGTCCAGTCACGATCGTTTCGGCGACACCCACCTGTACCTGCACAACCCTCGATGCAGCGGGCAAGGTGATTCCGGCGCATGGAAGTATTGAGGTCCCGATGACCATGAAGGTCGCCGCATCGACTGGTGTCAAGAGTGCGTCTGTGGCATTCGTGTTTTCGGACGGCTCGCCACCGCTGTCGATCACCATGAGTGGCGAGATTGCGTACGCCGTTCGAGGCACGTCGGTCGACATCACGAATGGATCGCGAGTGCCGTACATCAATGCGTTTCGTGATCCAGCGGCGCCCGCTGCGAGCGCGAAGGTTCCACTTGATGGAGTTGTCACAGTTGGGTCCATCGATCAGGTGCCATTCACGATCCGCTCAGTCATGAACGCGCCACCCGTGTTCGTTGGGTTCGATCCTGCCACGGATTCACCGCGGCCGTCGTATGAAGTGCGCTATGACTTCTCAGGGCTGTCCTGTGCCCACATGCCACCCTATCTCATCATCGAAACGGACCACCCCAAGGCTCCCGTGGTGGACATGCGCATTCGCCATCTCTGCACACGCATCTCTCCGCAGATTCCATTCGCCGAGTATCGCGCGAATCTTGGAGTCCTTAACCCAGGAGTCGCGCTGCCCTTCGAGTTTGAACTGAAGCATGCCGCGGGATGGAATGTCATTGAAACACTCTCGAGTGACCCACGCATCGCCGTCACCTTTGTGGGACAGCGTTCGGACAAGGAGACTGCGATGATCTCACTGGTCGCCACGCCCGCGGAGTCAACGCGCGGGGTCATCCTTACACAGATCACCATGACTGCCACTGACCCCGATGGGATCAGGCGAACGAGTGACTTCTGGGTCTATTGTGTCGTTCGTCCGAGCGACAACTCGGCCGGCAAGACGAATCAAAAACTCGGTTCGTAAACCTGGCTACGCACGAATTGCGCGATGTCGTCGGGCTCGGGCACACGGGCGAGTCCGTTCTGGAAGATCAGCTTCGCCACGGCGATGGCGACTTCGACGCTCGTCTCGAGGATGGATGAAATCGGCGGATAAATGAGCCCAACCGAGAGATCCTGCTCGGTCGTCTGAGCTGCAAGCGACTCGGCGGCGCGCAGAAACATCGCGTCGGTCACTCGAGTCGCTTTCGTCGCGTAGATCGCCATACCGACGGCCGGATAGATGTAGACGTTGTTCCCCTGCCCAGGCACGAAAAGCTTTCCGCCGAAATGGAGTGGAGGAAATGGACTCCCACTCGCAACGATCGCTCGACCATCCGACCATTTGATTGCCTCTTCGGCGGTGCACTCAGACTTGGATGTCGGGTTTGAGAGTGGAAAGATGATCGGGCGCGCGTTGATCCGTGCCATCGCACGGACGACCCGTTCGTTGAAAGCGTGTGCGACAGTTGACACTCCGATGATCGCCGAAGGACGAATCGTCTCAACAACATCGGCGAGATCTTTGAGTGGAGAATCCGGAGTCGAAGGCGCCCCCTGCGGAAACGTGAGATGCGAGATGTCATGAGCGAACCGTTCGAGATAGTCGGGGATCCGCGGCATCTTTGAGTGCACCATTCCGCGCGAATTCACAAACCAGCATGCGCGTACCGCTTCTCGCTCGCTGCAACCTTCTGCGATCAACTGCGTCACAAAAAGATCAGCGATTCCCACCGCAGCACTGCCGGCACCCATGAAGAGCAATGTCTGCTCGCGGAGCGGTCGTTGTGAGAGTCGACTCGCGCCAAAGAGTCCAGCAACTGCCACAGCGGCCGTCCCTTGAATATCGTCGTTAAAGCAACAGACCTTCTCGCGGTAGCGCTGTAGCAATGGGATCGCGTGCTTGTTGGTGAAGTCTTCAAACTGGATGCAACAGGCAGGAAAGACCTCTTGGACCGCTGCCACAAACTCGTCGAGAAACGCGTAGTACTCGTCCCCAGTGATGCGTGGCATCTTGAGCCCTGGATACAGGGGATCGGCAAGAAATGCCTCGTTGTTTGTTCCAAGGTCGAGCACAATGGGCAGCGCCACTTCGGGAGGTACCCCCGCGCATGCGGTGTAGAGCGCGAGTTTTCCAACGGGAATTCCCATGCCGCAAACACCTTGATCTCCAAGACCCAAGATGCGCTCTCCATCGGTCACAACGATGAATCTCACGTCCTCGACTGGCCAATTCCGAAGCACCTTGGCAAGTGACCCCCTGCGCTTCACCGAGAGGTACATCCCCTTGGGCCGTCGAAAAATATGGCCGAATTTCTGACATGCCTCACCGACCGTTGGCGTGTACACGATGGGCATGTACCGCTCAAAGTCACTACGAATCAAAGCATAAAAGAGCCGCTCCTGCCGATCCTGAAGTGCCGAGAGATATTGGTACTTCGCAAGATCAGAACCCTGCCCATCAAACTGCAGCCGAGCTCGATCGAGCTGAATCTCGAGCGACTCGTATCCGTCGGGCAGCAATCCGACGAGCCCAAACTCCTCGCGCTGGGCGTCGGTAAACGCTCCGCCGAGATTGAGACGAGCATCACTCAAGTATCGAACAGAAGTCGCGGGGTCTGGTCTTGCAGGCTGCATCAGCCCAAGAGTAGTTTCTGCAGCGAAGTCAAGCGGAGAGACAGTGACCTATGGCTACTAGACTCGGGCGATGCATCGCGCTGGCGTCCGACCGCCGATTTCACCATCCTGGCCGAGCGAACTATCGATCGGACTACGGCAAGATGTTTGCGCGTGGCTCGAACTCTGGGGGGTCAGTGAGCTCGAACCTCACATCACGATCTGCTTCAGCCGCAGGCTGCGATCGAGTCTTGGGCGTGCCCACTTCTCACGGTCGCTCGTCACGCTGCAAACAACGCTGCTCGACCCGACGGCTACAGAGCTGTTAAGGGAAGTGCTCTGCCACGAACTCGCGCACCTTGCGGCCTATCGATTGCATGGGATGACGATTCGTCCTCACGGACCACAGTGGAAGGCGCTTCTCGTCGCCGCTGGCTATCGACCGAGCGTGACATTCGCTGCTGAGGCACTCCCAGCATGCTTCTCACGGCACCCCAGGGGCGCACTGCGCCGTGAACAGGCATCGCGCTCACGGCGAAAACACCGCATGACGCGCGCGCGTGCGCTATTTCATCACATTGCCCATGCGCTGTTCATGGATTGCCGCGTCTTGTTCGCGCCCCACCATTCGTAGGGCTTGCGCGTAGCTGACTCCGGCGCGATACCAGTTGCTCTGCTTCGAGAACTGCGGGGCGATATCGACGGGTACTTCCATGGCTCCAAACGCCCGCGCATGAAGAGTCACGTTGGCGCGCGCATCGTTTGCCTTCATAAGAATTGCCGATGCTTCTTGAAGCGCGATGATCGCAAAGGGTCCATCATTGGCGTACCGGTCGAGGATCATCTCGTAGCAGCGCCCTGCTCCAGCGAGATTTCCTTGAATCTTGTAAAGCTCAGCCTGCTGCAACAGAATCTGACCTGCAATATCGCCGCGATCCTGAAAGATTGAAAGCGCTCCATCGAGGGCACTTTGGCGTTCTGCCACGTCCGTGATCGTGTGGATCATGGGGGCGATCGTGCGCCACGCAAACTCGGGATACGAATCGCTACACAACTCCAAGATGTCGGCCGACCAGATTTTCTTCTGCTCGGTTGTCATCGATCCCGTCGCCGCAGCGCGACCCACGAGATCCCAGGCACGCGCATCGGTCAAACAGGCTTGAACTGCAACACGCGTGAGAGCGAGGGCTTGTTCGACCGCGTCGGGCCGAGGCGCGGCCTGTGCGGCACTCTGTTCTGAATCCGACTTTGGATTCACCGTCGCTGTAAGCACTTTCGCGGCCGCGATTCTCAGCGCAGCGGATGCGAGCCGATCATCAACTGGTTCGAGGCCATATTCAATCAGCATCGGCATCTGCGTATTCGAAAGTTGCCGTCCGCTTTGTGGATCTCGAATGAACCCCTCAACGCTCGCATATCCACCGAAGCGCCCTACTTCATGCCACTGGGGTCGCCGACCCGCCTTTCGCACATAGCCGATCCATGCGTGCGAAAGAACCCCGTCGGTCGCGGTGGAGTAGACGCACGGAACTCCAATCGACTTGCCAACTGTGGTTGCAAAGTATGCCTGATCGGCGCAAATGCCGCCAAATCGCAAGATGTTCGCGAGCGTCCATCCCGCGGTCGTCACCTTCTTTGGCGTTCCCTTTTCGAGATTGTCGAAGTCGTACTCAATCTTGTCGTAGAGCTCGCCGACAGCCGCATGCCCGGCGTATCCACGCAGCGCCCACTCCATCTCTTCTCGAGTCGCAGCAACGTCAACGATGTAAAGCAGCAGCTCAGGCGCAATCCCACGCACTCCGAAATTGAGTCTTCGCTCTGCGGCGACGAAATGGTCGAAGGTCTCGAGTGGCCCAGCGCTGTGCGCGAGGTTTTCGTTCACTTGCATGACCACTGGGGTGTCGTGGACAACCGCAATCGCAGCGGC
>SXGT01863972.1_pt1 | contig 22605 bp, 22 predicted proteins | sample 3176221 | NCBI WGS metagenome assembly SXGT01 (sample SAMN11356862, study PRJNA531348) | freshwater metagenome | isolation source: freshwater sample F1-120 | place: China: Fuxian Lake, Yuxi | collected 2017-12-25
AGGCACCAAGAACACCGAAGGCACCAAGAACACCGAAGGCACCAAGAACACCGAAGGCACCAAGAACACCGAAGGCACCAAGAACACCGAAGGCACCAAGAACACCGAAGGCACCAAGAACACCGAAGGCACCAAGAACACTACTACGGAAGATACATTTCCAGTACTTGTTTATCGTTTACCGTTTGCCTGAGCTCAATAACCATAATATAGAATTCCTCGTCGAGTTACGCAATAGTGGCATGTGGTGTATATGCTCTCAACAGACATGATACATCCCAATACCGATGAGGAGGGTACATGTTTGGAGGATCGGTGGTTCGGATTTGCTCTGTTCCAATTCAGTTAATCATATGTATCTCGCCCAGATTCTCGCGCAATTGTTACTAAAGCCACAACGGAACCTGAATTGAAGTCAACTCGAACCCTGACTCCTGTGCCCAAAAATGCCCGCTATTTTTTCTTGTTGCCTTTATCGCTCTAGTTGTTGCCCTCGCTGCATACAACATCTAAGCTCCTACCTCCAAAATCATATCACCGAACTTTATCAAATAAGCGTTAACTTCCAGTTCTACCTTCGCATACACTTTGAAAATAAACATCAGGAACCCCATGAAAGAAAAACCATAAAGGAAAATCCATAATTCCGAGAGCATGTTGACGAGATCTATTATCTCGAAATACCTCAGCTCAGGCAAACGGACATTCTCATCTAATAGCGATACCGCCAGTAGAGTCACCATACCGATAATCAAGACCGCATATAAAGCTAACTTACCGAACATAGCGATATATGATCGATGAGTAAACTTTAGACCTAACAACAGGGAAGCCACGCCGAGAAAGGACGTGACAACCAGAACCGCAGCAATGATGAGAGAAAGAGTGCAAAATGCTAATACATATGGATTACGCAAATATCCTGCATATTGAGCACGTGCTAACCTATAGGAATATAAGCAAGTACCACAGCGTACAAAATGTTCGCCGCCAGTTGCTCTCCAGGTATTCAAGCATAAAATATGTACATACTGGGAAGAACCCCTACATAAACATGGTCGGAATAACTTGTTATCACCTGGCTCAGGTGCCTCAGGGTCAAAACATATGCGGCAAATACGTTCTTCCGTCATTGCATTAAAAATGCATTCATTTTATGCAAATACTGAACAAAGCAATACATATTCATACAAGAATCATAATCTATCCATAACGAGCTCGCATTTCACTATACGAGAGTTTTTCCCCGCTGTCTCCGGTGAACATCGCTGTTATAGCCTCCTTCTCTTTTCCCTGAAAAAGAAGCTCAGCTACAACCTTATTAGGTGCATCCATCTTTGATTCCGGATTGACTGGCGCAAGTGAAGAATCACTAGAAAGGTTAGGTATTCTTGAGGATTCATGCGTACTCATTGTAATCTCCGTAGTACCTTCCTCCGAAGACTTTTTATCATCATTTTTAATGTTAATTATTTCGCGGGTTATGGAGATCTCCTGTCTATGGACGGAGATACCCAGGAAACCTTGGGAACGCTACAACCTCACGAATGGAAGACTTTCCCAATAACCAACACAACATACGCCCTAGCCCTAGACCCATACCTGATGTCATACAGAAGCCTGACTGACGCAATTCCAGATATTCAGAATAATCTTCCGGTTTCAGGCCAGCAGACTTTAGTCTGCTCAGTAGGCCATCATATGTGGCTTCACGGACTCCGCTGCCGACAATTTCTCCTACGCCAGGTACTTCTACATCGCAACCGAGTACTAACGAAGGATCAGATGGATCCAAGGCCATATAGAATGACTTAAATTCCTGTGGAAATTTAACCAAAAAGACAATTTTCCCAATGGTATCAATCAGCTTACGCTCTTGCGCTTCTGGAATATCATCACGATCACCAAATTCGGTAAATGTACCGTCCGTACCGTCTTTCTTGATACCGAGCTCTCGACACTTCTGTATGGCTTCATGGTGTGTCAGGACAACGATGTCCTGACACATACTGAGTAGTCCCTGAACTCTCTCATACAGGTCTAGAGCTTTCAGTTCCTTTTCGCCAAGACGGAGAAAGTACGTAATGGTTCCAATCAATAACTGACGTAGCTTATCAAGATGATCTTCAAATGATATGATGCCACCCCATTCAGCTTCAACATGCGTAAACTCCGTTAGGTGACGTCGTGTGTGAGAATGTTCCGCTCGATATGATGGCGCGACACAAAAGCAGTCACCGATGCCAGGTAGCATCATTTCTAGGGCAAACTGGGAACTCTGTGTTAGGAAAGCAGGGATATCTCCAGTTGTTTTAGCGGGATGCGCTATTTTGAAGAGCGTTGCACCGCCCTCACACTCCATCCCAGTGAATGACGGAGGCGTAATTTCAGTGCACAATGTGCCTTCAAAATGTAGTCGGAAAGCTTTGCATAATATGTCACTGAGCTTCATGATCCGGACAAACTCGGGATCTCGAAAATAATGGTGCCGTTGAGATAGTCGTGTCTCTGCAGACGATTGTGGAGGGCACCTAGATACAGTGTCCTCTGTTGCGAGAGACAAAACTATAACTGTGGCGTCAGTTATTTCATATGGTAACATGCTATAGATAGCGGGAGGCAACGGGGTGAGCTGCCCTTTGACCGAAACATAACTCCTGAGGGTAATTTTAGGCAAACCTGCAGACAATGCTACAACCTGAATCTTATCGAAGCCGTAACCGACCTCTAAGAAGGTTCTAAGTTTGCTTGATCTGATGGTAAAAACTATACCGGTAATCTCAATAGCTCCTTGATGCAATATTTTCCCTTTAAACATTGTATCTCCAGGATGTTCATTTTATACATACCACATCCACGACAGTGTGCCGGGGATTCTGATTTCCTCGTAGTTTATCTGTGCGTTAATGCATTCTTGCAAATCCATATTTTCTGCACCAGGAATTATATGGTCTATGATTGCTCGACATAAGCCACAGGAGTTTAGCCCAGATAACAACTGTGCAGAAAGACACGTTCGACACACAATATGCGCGCAACGCAGGCGCACAAAACTATCAAATTCGTCCAGACATATAGGGCATGTATCTTGTAGACTAACTGTTTCCCGCACGATATGTGGCATATTATGTCTTACATCATATACTCCATTGATATATAATACATGAGGTAATATAGACCCTTCCTTTGGAACTATATGAAAAGTGCACCGTAATGTCAGAGCTGGGCTCCATGACGTATTGTAACACCACATACCATCAATAAATTTTTCTAAGTGTTGGTATGGCACGACACAGTTGTGATATTGCATATTATGTGTTATACCATTGATGGTTAAAGTACTTAATACCGTATCTAACTGTGCTAAAACATTGTTCTCATCAACAAATATACAGAGAAAACCTTTAATAGGGTCAGCATCTTCAAGCATTATACTGAAATCTGGCTCCGTTACCTGATACAACATTATATTACAATAATGCTTCACTTTAGGAGCTCCCAGCTGTGAGCGCCTGCAGTACACAGAGCATCATCCCGACACGCGGGCAGGCGTGCTGGGAGCGCTTTAGCGTCCCAGAAATGCCGTGAGCTCCTAACTAATTGTTGTACGCTATACCGCCCATTCCGTTTGTTATACGTAATACATTATAGTTTACAGCATAGACTGATATAACACTGTTGCCGTTGGGATATGTTTGTTGGGTATCGTGTATCCCTGGATAATTTGATATGTCTCCCGTGGCTCCCACATAGATAGCCGCGGTTAATACTAAATATGCATTATCTATCCTAGAAAAATTACAGGTACCACTAGGCTGATGCTGTTCTGGAAATAGCGCAAAGGAATAGACATTGATACCGGGGCTCTCCGGAGCACATGTGTGATGACGCACAGTCTGGTATAAGTTAAAATAGTCACCTATCCTGGTGCTAAAGCGATCGTGCCCGTTCAAGAGTAGTTGGGCTGTGATCACGGGATTTAGTGCACCTGGGGGATTTATAGAACCTTGTCCTATTAGCTCCAACAAGTCTGACTGTTTACTGAGTCCTCCGTTGCCTGAGCCTCCTGCTGGCAAATTACCTATACTTCCGATGGCCGTTTGTGCTATGGTATCAATAGAGGCCACACTAGTATAATTGGCTGGCTGGCTTGGTCTGTTGAATGCAGGATTATTGTTTTTTATAACCCAGATCAACTCCTTTACGGGGTGATTAAAATTAAGGCGTACGGTAATTGTTGATGGAGGATTATTGCTGCTAAGGACACGCGTGTTGTCACATGTAATATTGGCCTGGGTAAGCTGTATTTGCTCAATCAGATACTCATGTGTTATTTGTGCAAATCTCCGTCGTTCTTCGGTATCGAGAAAAATATAATCAACCCACAGGCTAGTATTAGATAATATAGTTGTCCCTCTTTGGGGATTCACTGCGGCTGGATCATTTCCCTGAGTCAAATTGGATAGTACATTGAAAACCATGTTGATTTTAACCTCATGATACTGTAGCGCAATTAACGGCAAGGCTAGTCCTATATTGCGGCAGAACCAAAACTGCAACGGTACATAGATAGTACGCCCCGGTATCAGTCCGTTATTTCCTAATGTCTCGGCCTGTAATCCAGTTAGGCGCCCAAAGGTGTCTACTTGATCTTGCCCGATCATCTCCAGATAACCAACTTTTTGACCAGCTGGAACTGTTAGCTGTGACCAGATTTCTAACCAATCTCCATAGTGGGTATCGATGGTTTGCCCACCAATCTCGATAGAAACCTGGCTAATAAGGAAGTGCCCAACATTGTCAACCCAGCGCGCTTGTCCTCCGTTGCCTGTTCCAGACAAATTTGGTAGCGTTGTTTGTAGGTAGATACCATTGATAAGATCTCCGTTACGGGAAATAATAGCAGAGACATTAGTGCCTAAATCGGCCTCTCCGTTAAATGTCTGCTCAATGCTCTCCATGGCAAAGTTAGTATGTCTCCGGTAGACTACTTTAAAATATGTAATCATGGGGTTGCCGGTCAGGTAGATATCCTGTGCACCGTATGCAACAAGCTGCATGAGCCCACCTGTCATATAATATAACGTTTGATTTAATAATATGCTATAAGACGGAATGTACTATATCATATCATAATCATATCATAATAGCTAGCTTAGTTGCTGTATGCGAGACCACCCATACCACTCATGATACGGAGAACGTTGTAGTTAACGGCATAGACACGCACAGTACCAGCATTGGCACCGGCAGCAGAGAAAGCCAGGGTGAGAACAAGACGAGCGTTGTCGATACGAGAGAAGTTGCATGATCCAGAGGGCTGGTGATCCTCTGGCTTTAGGGCAAACGAGTAGACATTGAGACCAGGGGACTCAGGGATGTTAGTGTGGTGATTCTTGCACTGAGTCCAGTTAAAATAAGTACCATCGCGAGAAGCAAATCGTTGTTGTCCGTTAAGTTGTAGTACAGCACTGGCTACTGGATTAACACCAACAGCGGAGGCTGTGGCGGGTGCGGTAAAGTTATGGGCACTGCTGATGGAAGAGATATTAATAGCTGAGCTGCTAGCTGTACCCGCATCTAAACCAGTTGCTGTTGTATCAACACGACTTAGTGTTCCATAATCCAGGGCGATAGTGGATCCAATTAGTGTGTTAGTGTTAGTGCCAAAAGCGACCGCGGGCACTATGTTCGTCAACGGAAGCGTCCTTATGTCAGCAGCAACTGTCGTATAGTTGTTAGGTTGATTGACAACCGTGGCATCAGCAATTGTGGATGAGACGCAATTCCAGATAAGCTCCTTAACAGGGTGGTTAAAATTGAGATCCACAGACACTGAGACACTAGTTGTGCCGGTTGTGCTATAGTTAGAGCCTCCAGTTGTTTGCAGTTGCTCAATTAGGTACTCATGAGAAACTTGGGCGAAACGACGACGCTCATCAGTATCAAGGTAAATGTAATCTACCCACAGAGTAGCACCTCCCAGGGCATATGCAGCGGTGTCTGCTGTAACAGTTGCTGTAGTTCCTGTTGTCAAACTGGGGGCACCACCGGGGGTTACCTTAGTCACAAGAGCGCTTGATGCGGCAAACAAGATGTTAACCTTGACCTCATGATATTGCAGGGCAATAAGGGGCAGCGCTAAACCAACATTACGGCAAAACCAAAACTGCAATGGCACATAGATCTTGCGACCAGTCTCTGCTGCAGAGCTGCCAGGGTTCTGAAGACCAGTAGGCTGACCTAGAGCATCCTTGGGATCTTGTCCGATCATCTGAAGATAACCAGTCTTTTGGCCGGCTGGAATGGTGAGCTGGTACCAAATCTCGAGCCAATCACCGAAGTGTTGGTCGATCTGTTGACCACCAATCTCCACCGTAACTGTGTTGAGGAGATAGTGACCGACATTATCAATCCAGCGACAGTACACGTTCGCATTGTCCACAAGAGCGGGCAGTGTAGCCTCCAAGACCATACCACTGACGAGATCTCCGTTACGTGAGATCAGGGCAGAGACACGCTGTCCAAAATCCGGGTTTCCGCTAAAGACCTGAGAGATAGACTCCATGGCAAAGTTGGTGTGGCGGCGGTAAACCACCTTAAAGTATGTAATCATAGGGTTTCCGGTCAGGTAAATATCCTGCGCGCCATAAGCAACAAGTTGCATAAGTCCTCCTGTCATTATATATTATGTTATATTTTTTTCTGGACATAATTAGAGCTCCATATATCAGGATCTAGTAAGCGAGCCCTCCCATTCCACTCATAACGCGCAGTATGTTATAGTTAAAAGCATAGACTCTTACTTTCAAATTACTTGAGCCAAAATTTGCTGCCACTGAATAACCTGCACTTCCTAGAGCATCTAACCCCTGATTAAAAGTCAAAATTAACTTAGCTACATCGACACGGGAGAAATTACATGTGCCACTGGGCTGGTGAGTCTCCGGATGTATAGCAAAGGAGTAAACATTGATACCTGGACTTGTAGGAACATTGGTATGATGGTTTTTACATTGAACCCAGTTAAAATATTCCCCTGCACGTTGCGCAAAACGCACGTTACCATTTAACGTAAGACATGCAGTGCTTACAATATTGGTACCACCTGGTGGGCGCGAAAAACTCTGATTACCAAAAACCCTTATATTTGTCGCTGTTTGGGCGCCAGCCGCAGCTGACGTGGTGGGCTCGTCGTATTCTACATCACCGATAGTAGAGATGCCTCCACACAATCCTTCACTGCCAACCATCGTTATTATAGGCGATATGGTAGTATAATTACTGTATTGCCGCGTATAGCTAGATGTAGCTGATTCAAACTGACAAACCCAAACCAGTTCTTTGACTGGGTGATTGAACTCTAGCGTTAGTGTTAGGTCAGCTCCTCCGATGCTGGTATTTTCTCCTGTATACTGAACTTGCTCGATAAGATATTCATGCGAGACCTGGGCGAATCTACGGCGCTCGTCAGTGTCGAGATAAATATAGTCAACCCACAAGTTGATGTCTGTAATATGCCCCGTTGGTATATTATTCAGTGTAACTGTGCCTGTGGTGCTCCCAGTGTTAACATTACAATCCACGGCAACAATAAGTTCACTGAGATTTCGGAGTTCCATGTTGATCTTAACCTCATGATACTGTAGTGCGATGAGCGGCAAAGCTAAGCCTACATTACGGCAAAACCAGAACTGCAAGGGAACATAAATTTCACGCCCTGGCATAATTAGAATCACTGGGTCATCCTGTGTTTCAGATACATATGGTATACCTGCTTGCAATCCAGTATTCATGCCCATAGCGGTACGTGGATCTTGTCCGATCATCTCACGGTATCCTGGCATTTTCCCTGCCGGTACAGTTAGTTGAGCCCAAATTTCCATCCAGTCACCAGACTGAACATCTATTATTTGTCCTCCAATGTCGACAGAAACTTCTTTGATGAGATGGTGCCCGATGTCGTCCGTCCAACGCAATATAGTAGAGTTACTTGTGGCTGTGTATGTCAGGTCTGGTAAGACCAACTGTAAGTAAATACTGTGTATTAAGTCTCCGTTACGCGATATCATGGAGGTTATCTTGCTACCAAAGTCGGCTCGTCCGTTGAATGTTTGTTCAATGCTCTCTATAGAAAAATTAGTATGTCTACGGTAGACGATCTTAAAATATGTTATCATAGGGTTGCCCGTCAGGTAAATGTCCTGAGCGCCGTAGGCAACAAGTTGCATAACGCCTCCTGCCATATATCTTATGTGGAATAATAAAATATATAAATAGACGTAGATGCAAGACAGGCATGAGCTGCGGCTGCACGATAAAATGACTGCCTGCGAATCACAATGGGTTTGTGTCACAGTGCATCACTTAAACGCATCGAGCGCATCGAGCACATCGAACGCATCGAACGCATCGAACGCATCGAACGCATCGAACGCATCGAACGTAACGACATATACTCTGCCTCCGCTGAAGGCAAAGAGAAGCGTCTAAGGGAAACCTAGGTTTCCCTTAAATTGAACCTGCACGTTCTGTATCACAATGGTAGAACGTCTGTTGAAAACATTCGATGGTAAAAAAATCCAGATTCACCCAACATGTTTTTATCTAGAATGGGATGCCGATGTGCCCAACGCTCGTTGGCTCTCCCTTGACGAATTACCGAAAGACAAGGTTCAGTTCAGCTCATATGCGAAATGGAAGGATCTGCGCTATGATGTCTATGTCGCATCTGATACTAAAAATCTAACGGGCAGCACGTTACATGTGCAACAGGACTATCACAATGTCTCATATTTAAAATCGCACCTGCAGAAAGTTATACGCCGATCAAACAGCTATAAGGCCTTAAAAACAGCATGGAATTTTATGGATCTAGATTTATCTGATTTCTTACGACGACTGGCTATAATTGCCCTAGAAGACTGCTTACCATTGGATGGGTTCCCTGTATTAATATGGTTCCTCGCAGCTGTCTCCAAGGGCTATATTTTGAATGATGCGCAGGTTTGCTATATCTTGGGGTATGTCTATGATCTATCGCGTTGCACTTATTATGAACAACATGTACACAATGATGATAAATTGCCTACACAACGGGACATGAGATTGTTTACGTTATCACCGGAAGGAAAAAATCTTATATATTCAATCTTATTTCGGCAAAGCTACGGAGGAATGAAGAGCGATGCCGCCATGTGTCGGGTCGCAGCTTTAGCCTGGGCTAATAGATACCACACTAAATCTCGATTTTTAAAGCTACTGTCTCGTCCCTCAAAATATATTACCCCACCGTCCTGCGGTTTGGGTAAAAGTGAGTGGGTCTTAGCCGCGATAGACTTCCACTGTTGTCCAAACATAATTGGAGCTATGTGGGAAAAGCATGACCAATATACTGAAGATGAAATACGCTCAGCAGTATGGCACTGTAGTTCATCTGTTACTGACAAAAAGATATTGACAGAAGATCTCCACCAACGTAATATGACGGACAGTAAGCTGTGTGAGATATGGAGAGTCATCAGAAAAGACTTTCTAGGTTATGCCAAATTCATGCTTGAAAAACAAGGGTAAATATTATATTATATAATGTAAATATTATATACCTATGATTGAAGTTGTAAAATATATCGTCGAGGGTTTAACTGTTGCTTTGGCATCGCATCTTGTATCCGGAGGTCGTCTGGACATTAAGGAAATTGTTATCCTTGGAGTTACCGCAGCTGCGGTGTTCATGGTGCTAGAGATGTTCTCTCCGTCAGTGGCTGTAGGAGCACGCCAAGGTGCCGGTTTTGGGATTGGTTATGGATTGGTGAATGAGGGGCATCAATCCTATATGCAACAGGGAGGTCAGTCCGAGAATGTGGATCATATGGGAGAGCAAGCAGAACAATATGTTTCGACAAATATACCATATAAATTAGTGGATGGACAGTATTCGGCTAAAATACTGTTGGCCGGATTTAACGAGAATGCCCGGGGATACAACCATGAAAATAATGCCCACGCTCACTGGCCTTTTGGTCTGGATGCAACTGGTGGTCAACGCGGAGGAGCCACAATAACCGATACGCTGAACAACGGGGAAACATTGGCTCAGGATAGCAGCTTACAATCAAAAAATGGACAGTATACCTTGACAATGCAATCCGACGGTAACCTAGTGTTATATGATAATAAACACGTGGCAGCATGGAGTACGGGCACATACGGTAAGGGCAAAGGACCGTACAGATTGGTCATGCAAAAGGAGAATAATCTTGTGCTTTATGACAGCACCAACACTCCTCAATGGTACACAACTACAGCGACAACGCCAGGCTCCGCTAAACTAGTGCTGCAGGATGACCGGAATGTATGTGTATATAACAATGGTACAGCTACATGGTGCAGTATGAGTCAAGTAAAGGCTTCGGAAGTAGCAGCCACCCCGGCAGTTGTCGTAGGACAGCCACCTACTGCTCCGGCTCCCATGGCTCAAACTGCTCCGGCTCCCATGGCTCAAACTGCTCCGGCTCCCATGGCTCAAACTGCTCCGGCTCCCATGGCTCAAACTGCTCCGGCTCCCATGGCTCAAACTGCTCCCGTTTCGTCAGAGCATGCAGTTATGGCTGAGATGGCACCACGTCGTATGATGCCTCCACCGCACTCAGACAATAGGGCAAGCAAAAGTAACGATAACATAATGCACGATAAAAATTACAGGGCAGCAGACGTACTGTATTCTGGGGACATAGTTGATATAACCTCCGGGGATGGTAAGAGTTATTTGCAGAGGGGCACGGTTGATAGTCAAATTGTATTCGAAGCTCCCTTACCCAAAGTTGGAACCAATCTGTCCAAGGTTCGCATTGTACATCCCAAGCACAAGGCCGACCGTCAAACAGTACTCAAATACGGAGAGTCCGTGTATATCATGCACAACGCATACTTTAACAATAGCAACTTAAGCAAATTTATTAAGCACGGAGATCGTCTCCAGAGTCATCAGGAAGGTTCCCTTTTCCGTGCGTTCAAAATATACGATGCTACCGACAAGAATCGCACCGGCCCCGTGGAGGTCGGTAAGGCTATATTGATAGCTCGTGGCGACCAGGAGGGAGAAAATGTCTATGCTAAGATTGAGGCAGACAAGAGCGTATCGAGCAAGAGCCCTCTAAGCGAAGCTTCACACTTTATCATTAAACTACGGCGTGTCTACGAGACAGGCAACAGAAATCTATGTGTGTGCCCCAAAGAAACTCTATATCCTTGATCTTAGAATGCGATTATAATAAAATAATAAAATATAGTATATATGAGCCGGGTAATTGGTGATAGAGAAATTTTGCATAGACTGCGCAAAGGGTGTATTGATAACAGCACTTATGCTGAGGGTGGGTTGGATCTCTCCGATCTCGTTGAAGTGTCTCGCCTATTAGGACTACCAACTGGAGGCAATCGCTCAGTGCAACGGAAAAATATATGTTCTTCCTTATATATTGACAAGCAATACGATATAGAAGAGGAAGACCGTTCTTGGTGGGAGGCTGCAAATGCAGACGTACCTCGTGCATACGAGAAAAGTCATTGGTGGGATAGCAACGAGGCATCTGTATCAGCTCGGGCGCCAGTGCAACAGAGAGCCCTGCCGGTAGTACAATGGGATGACCCGGAACAAGATCGGACGCCGGTGCAACAGAGAGCCCAGCCGGTGGATGACATGCCACGGGTGCAACAGAGAGCCCAGCCGGTGGATGACATGCCACGGGTGCAACAGAGAGCCCAGCCGGTGGATGACATGGTGCCAGCTCGGGCACCGAGAGCCCAACCGATGGTACGTCGACAAACTCCTAACCGTGCCAAGTGGATTGCTCGGCTCGTTAAGCAAGTAACAGACCTTGTATTGCACAACATATCTGAGGTCAATGCATCGCCACGTCAGAGGCACAAAGAAGTTGTGTTTAGTTACACCTGGCCACCACATCATGCAGCATATTATGTAGAACCCGGAAAGACTCAGGCTGACGGTATTCCTTATGTGTTGCTCATAGAGGGCAACGCCGACTCTATTGCCAAGGGAAAGAAAAATGTCATGTCACTTCTCTCCGAGGCGCTCAGTGGAACACCTGATCGAGTTATCTTAGAAAGACGCAGCGGTAATACAAACATTGTTTTAGTTCGCGGTTAAGTACCACATTAGATATAGTAATATAGTTAAATAAAAAATATTCGCAAATAATATATATGAATCGTATTATTGGCGATAAGGAAATAATGCCACGCCTACAAAGGGCATGCCTGGGCGATTTAAATTTTGCCAACGGAGGATTAGATGCCAGTGATCTTGCCGAAATTGCAGGAGTCTTTGGCTTATCTACTAGCGGTACAAGAACTAATCTGCGATACACAATATGCTCGGCTCTGTATCCAGAACAGCTCTATCGAGAGGAAGATGCTCCGCCCGCGCCCGTAGTACCTGTAGAAGCCGATGGATTCCAAGTTGTTGCAACGAAAGCCAGAGTTCGCAAGACTGCTCCCGGAGGCAAAGCGGCGAACAGAGGCGCTGCCACGAGAATACAAGGTCTTGCATATTCTCTGTTTAATGAAATATCTGCAGTGATTGACAGTAACAAGGATAAGTCTGGATCCTCAGGTTATTTCATGGCTTTTACATACAAAGTGCCTGGTCGCGGAAACAGAGTCGAAACTACACATTACGCAGAACCCGGAGCTGATCTAACGAGGGACGGTGTGCCATATGTAGTTCTGTTACATGGCCCCCTGGGTCGCGAGCGTGACGGTCGTGTTATTGTGCAGAAAGATATATTGAGAGTATTTGACATGCTGAATGAGCACTATATGCCAGAAGGACTGGTGATTGCAGACTTTTTCAACTTAGGAAGCAGACGTAATGAACTGTGGGTTATCCAGGATAAGGCAAAGTGGTTAGCTAAGGAAAGTAAGATGAGAGCATTAAATACAGATGTACAGGAGACACGATATTACATCAAGCCAACTGAAGCACGTGCTCGTTTCTCTTAGGAGCTCACAGATGGTTACGCGGCGCTAAAGCGCTCGCCTACCTTCCTGCGCCCCTAGCCCGCGTTGTTTTTGAGGGTATTGGGACTTTATTATGGTTCTGGGGCTCACCATCTTAGGCCGGACCGCTACAGCAACCGTATGGGTCTCCGCCACTCCGCCCATCATTACTGGTGTGTCTGCGCTCGTCTCCGTTATAACCACCGTTTTTGTTACATTACATCTTTTGTTCCGTTCGACACCTAGCGAAAGCAATTGCATCGCCACTTTGACCCATGCAATTGCAGCATGCGCAGCACTCGTATTACATCGTCCGTTACCTCCACTTGAACCACCGTTACCCATTGAATAAGATGGTATGATCATTTTATATTATGGGTTCATATTTGGGTTCTCTTTGCGGAACTTGCTCCCTTGGGCTTCGTTGCGAGCGCTGCAGAGGGCGGAACTCCTGGTCTCAACGTTTCTAGGAGTTGCTGTTGCACTTCAGTATTTTTGTCGATACTTTGCCTTATGAGTAATAAGATATCAGCGATATTGAGCGTGGTACCGTCACTATGCTCATATTCGAAATAATGGGACATTATAGAATTTAATACACCACCCAAAACTTCTGGGTCACTGTATCCTTCCCCGTTGAACTGTTCCCCACAGTCCTCCTCCATAAGACTGCTATCCTCAGCAGGTTGATCGGCTCCTTGCTCGGGATCGAAATTTGTTGGCTCAGCCATTGTATCAATATCTTTCTTAATTTTTAAGATATTGTAACGCATTATGTTTATTGGTAGAAGATCATGGGAATTTGGGGCGCTTCCACTATAAAAATGACACGTGCTTCAACAGTATTATGAGCATAGTCGTAGATCTGTTGAGCATCGATACTGCTCTCCTTAGCTTCAGTGAGCCTGCAACAAGCCAAAGTGGGTCTACTGCAACTAGATCTGCACAAATGTCAAATAGACTAAAACCTCAAAGTTAGATAGCGCAGGAGCCCCGTGCCCCTATATGTATTTGGTGTCAAAGTTAAATACTAATACCTTTATATGATGAGTTATAGAGCTTTTGACCCTCTACACTCCCAGAGAATGTGCCTTCAGGGCGTCGATGGCGCGCTGCCGGTGACTAACCTCACACTTCTCTTCGGTTGTCATCTCGGCGAATGTCTTGCTGTGCCCGTCAGGTTGGAAAATAACATCATAGCAGAACCCATTGGATCCACGTGGTGGCCATTGATACGTTCCAGAGACAACACCATGGAAATAGACAACCGGATATACTTGGCCTGGCTCCACCAGTTGTAGTGCCAGCACAGTCACCGCTCGGATCTTACGATCCAAGGGAGGGATGGAGTCATCTCCAACCTCAGCTGCAGCTTCCTCATACAAGGCGTAGTCAGTGTACACTGACTCACCGTATGTAAAAGCATCCAGCTCTGTGGGATGAGACTCCATGAATTGCTTAGTATCCACTCCAGGAAAAGGTCGCCCCTGCAACCGATCACAGGCACCGATAGATGTATCAGTCCCAGCTGTCCAAAACACACCACACATCTCAAAACCACTGTCGTCAGTAATGACAGCGTATCGTTCTGTGGCCTTAGCCGCACAGATTGCTACAGCAATCTGTGCGGCCTTCAGTCCTGCATTAGATTCATATGTAAGACCCGGCTCAAGAATATCCCCCAGTGACTTCGATGGCAAGTTAAGCTTAGTTTCCAGCTCATTGAGGCCAATGACTGACCGACCAAGCATAGATTGCAATTCCTTGATCTTACCGGCATTGCGGGTGGCCAATACGTAGATTGCATCATTCCATGAGGACATGTCTGAAGAGCAAGGGCAACCTCAGCCTGAAGCAAAACGCCGTTCATTTTTCGGCACTATGTTCTCCGCTGACATTTACCAGAAACGTTTGCCGAAGGCAAAGGAGGTAAGGGGAACTTAAATTCCCCTTCCGTATGTCTCTAAAAACTTTTTACTGTAGTCGTTCTTGTTCACGTCAACCGAAAGTGTATTCTTATCTTTGACAAATTCCAAATCGCCCTTACTATTCATGCTGACAGTCCAACCATCCTTTATGGCATTTAAGACGAATTTTGCCTGATAATATTCTAATACAGTATTCATATATGTTATTATTTATATAATTTAACCGCAATTAAAACATATAAAATATATAAACATATACATAATGAGCCGCGCATGCAACGCCAAGGAAACATTACCAAGCTTACATCGTAAACAAATGGAGGCAATTGATCTCGTGGAGGCCACATTGCCCCTCTTGCGTGATAAGCTAGCTGATGCACAAGCGCGACTGAAGAGTGATATAGTTGTCCAACGGAGAGATGCTGAATTAGAAATAGTTGATCTAGAAAAGGACATATCTCGTATAGAGAATGGTCGGGAAAATTATTTCAAGAAAAACAGTGAGTTGCTGTTTCGGTTCTCGGAGTGTGAAGGAACCAAGAAGAAGAAGATGTATACAATGGATGATATTAAATCAATGAAATCCATCATACATCAGAACAAAAAACAAGTATCAGAAAAATATTTATACTACCAGAAGTTCCGTTCCAACATTGATCCAAATTATGTTTATGCCCAGGAAAATACTATAAATGAGGAGAACTACTGCTTTGATTGTGATGCATTTCGTGTCTTAAACCCAGACACAGCTATCATGACATGCGAAAAATGCGGAGCTGAAACTACAGACATCACAAACTTGGAACGCCCCTCTCTGAAAGATCCCCCATCGGATAGCCATTATTATCAGTATAAGAGATACACTCACTTCTGTGATTGTCTCGCAAACTTACAGGGAAAAGAGAGCAGCGTGGTGCCACCGCCGGTCATTAGCACAGTTATTCTAGAGATAAAAAAAGCTCGCATGGAACACCGTGTTGATGAATTAACTGAAGAGGACATCCGCGGTTATCTTAAAAAGCACAGCGACAAGAAATACGATAGATTTTATGATCACGCAACGCAGATACTGTTTAAGATAACAGATATTCAGCCCATACAGATGTCCCACGAGATGGAACATAATCTCAAAGTTATGTTCATTGAGATCCAAGAACCATTCGAATTATTTAAAAACGGGCGACGGAACTTCTCATCATATTCCTACATATTATACAAATTTTGCCAATTACTCTGTTACGTAGAATTTTTACCAAAGCTAAAGCTGCATAAGAACTATCTGAAGCTGCATGAGCATGATATGATTTGGAAAAAAATATGCAACTACATGGGCGGAGCTGAGTGTGGCTGGCAATTTATCAAGTCCTACGAATACTAGATGATCTACAAAGTGGTGTTGAAAAACACCATATTGCATACATACATTTACGCGCACACTGTAGCGCGGCTGTCGTCGTCCAGCATGAGCCACATGACACCAGTAGCTTCCATGCGCTCGTTGGCATGAGCGCGCACAGTGTCCAGCAGCGCTTGGAATGTCTGCTCCTCGCCCCAGGTGATCTCAGCCTCAGAGACCAGCGTGTCCAGTATGCCCTTGCTCTTGCTGGCGCCTGGGGGACGTGTCTTGATGGGCGTCACCATGCGCCCACTCAGCTCCGTCTCAGCACCGGCCTTCCAAGCCGCAGCCATGACTTGGACAAACCGCTGGTAGTTGCTCAGCGGTTTACCTTTCTTAGTCATGCCAGAATCGTCCACTGGCGCTGCAGCTACAGCCTTGGGCTTGTAGACAAACTTCTTGGGTGCCAGTGGCGCGGGAGCTGCCTCCGCACGTGCCTTGTCCACCAGCTTGATGATGTCATTCGCGAGTGCCTCGTAGACAGCGAGTTGTTTTTCGTCCTCGCCCAGTGAGATGTACTCCTGGATGCAAGCGACAATTGTGTTAGAGAGTGAAGACTGAGTCTTGGATGCCATATCCCGAAAGCTCCTGTAGTGAAAGGCATAGCAGGGTTTTTACCGATCAATTTATCTCAGCGGAATTTCCGTCAGATTTATGGAGCCCCGACATATGACGCAAAAGGCCTACACGAGCAAAAATGATCTGTCATCTGTGCACGATGGAGACCGCATATCTTGAGGATATTTCGGTGATACCTTATGTAAAGCATCCCTCAGACAGGAACAAGGATCTAGTGTATCTCCAAGAGCTCAGATATTATGGAGACATTGATTACGGCGACGCCTCTCTATTAGATGCAGATCTGTTCTTACACAAGATGATTGATCATGATCCTGGCACCATAAATCTGGCTATTATGATAGACTAATATAAAATAAACATATATATTATATGACAGAGTTACAGTATGCTTACCGTTCTATAAAGCCAGCTGAGGCAGACATAGGATGTAGCACTTGCAATATGAAGCAGTATAAGACGGCGATACAGATAAATACATATGTGACCGAAAAATCAACCCTCGATTATATTAAGCAACGGCACGCGGAGTTTAAGGGGAAAGGCATCACGCCTTATCTCACTTTGGATGAAGAATTAGCGGCATATTTTGGACGCAACCGCAACACGATGCACAGTATATAATGAACATACAAATTATATATGACAGAACTACAAAGCGCAATCAACTATGCATTGGCCTTCAGCATGAAGGTCTTAAGCTTAGTGCCGCATAGACACATTGGGGTTGATGCAATATGTTCTGATTTTATTGTGTCTGCGGAGCATGCACTATGCGTAAAGCATATCGTCGCTTCACATGGGCATTATGACACGACAACGGAACCAAACGGAGACTTACATATTTGGCAGGTTGACAACAGCAGCTACATTTACAATGGTTTTACTGGTAATTTTCCTGATTGGATGAAGCGATGCTTGTCGATATGCCCTGATGTCGCTATACCTTTTGATCCTCCTGACTGGTGAAATAATTTTACACAAATAAAACAATTCCTATACAGGATTAATAATCCTGTATAGGAATTGTTTTATTTGTAAGTTATGATACAATGTACAGAGTTTTATAGCTCTAATATTTTTGGGTTTTATCTAGGCATACGATGCATTGCCAGGCATGTCCTGCAGTTAAATTATAAACATGTGGCTTTGTACGGCAGATATACCCTACGAGCCAGCATTGGCTCTCTTCTCCAACTCAATTCTCTGTTCGTTGAGACGCACTAACTCTCTGTGCACATATAGTATCTCCTCGGCTAGTTTCTGTTGTTCCATAGATATAGGCCTTCCTTATATGTCATTTTATATTAGGGATAATACAAAACTATAATTAATGAGCATTATTGTTGACAACCGAGAACGACATATCATTGAAGAGTTAACTAAGCTCGGCGTTAGTTATACGGTAGAGCAACTAGATATCGGAGACTTTCATATTAAAATGGGCGATAAAGTAGTTGCGATATGGGAACGGAAAACTTATGGAGATCTAGCTAGCTCAATCAAGGACAGTCGGTATCGAGAACAAAAACATAGATTGGTCTCATCTGAGGTACTCATTAAAGGTTATATACTTGAAGGCAACTATCCGAGCTGTAAAGTAAAATTTCAGGGTTTACACGAAGGCACAATAGATAGTATAATTATGGGCTTAACTGTACGTGACGGATTCAAACTACTATATAGTATTGGTCTTGAGCATACAGCTAAGATACTAGCTAAGATGCTTTCTAAATTTCCAGAATATGATATACAACAGGATCCGGATGACCATTACTGCTCAGCCGTAGTTCAAAGTGGTATATCCACGGTAAAGAAGGAAAATTACACACCTGAAATATGTTACCTGGGTCAACTGTCGCAAATACCACAGGTATCATATATTACCGCTAAAGCTATATCAGGAAACTATCCCAACATGCGGTCACTGTTGTCTCTCCTGGAGACAGGCCGCGGTGTCTCAGCGTTGTCGAACATTATGGTAAATGATCGACGCTTAGGTAAGCCGGCCGCGGAAAGAATAAAACTGTATCTCTCTGGGACATCAGAACCGACACATATACCGACATCGTCAGTGACACCAGAACCAAAGATAACACTGACAAAGCCGTCATTGGAGACGCTCTTACAATCTGATCAGACAGGTAAGCCCAACACCATACTAACACTAAATACGATACATATACCGACACTAAAAGTCACACCGAAAATAACTATAAAACAAAAATGAATCAACCGAAAAGATAATGTCATCTGCTCAACAGAAGCCGCCAACGGCAATGTACCAACATAAGTGTCTTCATAACGCACTGCTTGTCCAAGTAACACGCAAGGATGGAATTACACAGTTCCTGGACTTAGAGCATGCCCGCTCAAATCTATTCGAAAAGGAGTCTCATAGCGATCGCCTCCTTGATCATTACCTGAGCACTTCATACCAGGAGGAGCTAGCTGAGGCAACAAAAGAGGGAGCTAAGAAGACGCATTGTACATGTGAAGATTATGCAAATTATCTTCGCACAGAACACCTGCATGGAGAGCGTACACCACGCGGTAGTATGCGTGAGCGACTTGTGAAACGACTTGTAGGAGCTCGCGAGTAGCCTAAGAGCGCCCCTAGCCCGCGTGTCAAGGACTTAAGAGCTGTGTAAGATATTTAACTTTGACTGGTTACGGGGATTAGCGCACCCACAGGACGCGGGCTAGGGGCGCAGGGATTTTAGGAGCGCTTTAGCGCCCCAAAAACTCTCGTGAGCTCCTAAAAGACACTGGCGAACGGCTCCCCGCTGTCATCACCGTTGGGGACATTATCGTCGTCATCAGAGCTGCTGTCATCACTCTCTTCGCTGCTGCTTGTCTCATCACCTGGAGGCGCTGCGGCGTGTTCCTCATTGTGCTTAGCTTCCTCCTCGCTAAATCCTTCTAGACCATGAGTTATATTGTAACCTATGCCAAAACCTGTACCCTGACGCGCGCCAAGTGCTACTGACGGAGCAAACTGATCCAATACAGCAAAAACAGCGGCAGCGGTCAATGCTATGATGCCAATCTCCTTGAGATCAACAGTTCTCCGTGGGATATAATAGGAAGCCACAGCAACGGCAAGACCTTCCAATAGATATTTTACAACACTTTGTGCATCTAACATTATATACTTAGTTCCTATAAAATTTTAAGTTTCGTCCTTTAACAGTACGAAGCTTTTAAACCTGTGGGTTTGGGGCTGGGCGGGGAAAAAATGAAGCGAAAACTCCCTCAGCTGGCTCTCGGTATGTGAGGCTCAGTCATGACGTTGTCTTCTGTAACAATCCAGAGTGAATCCCGTAAGGATCTTGGAGCTATTTTTACTGAGATTGATCAGGATATCAAGGGACAAGCCATAAATTATATGGACATCCCCAATTATCAAGTTTGGCTAGCAAAGCTGGGACTGGAAAAAGGACGACCCAGAACAGGGTCTATTTATTGAGCATGTGCCAAATCTCAACGGAACTCTGCAATCAATGATGATTGGTTGCGCCTACAGCGGACAGTCCGCATTGAGCCCTATCGTAATTAGGGCAATTAGAGCTATGCTGAGCCTGCCTCCACAGGAGATGTATGTCAAGTACTGCGAATTGTTTGAAGACTTTTGCAGAGACTTGTGTAAGGGGTAGGAAGCTGTAGAGGAAGCCATGTCGCGGGTGTGTAACAGCCTGGCGACGGCAGCCTCTATGTTTGAGGCCATATCTCACAGACCTGCGCGAGCTGTGCCCGAAGAGGATTCAGACCAACTGACGCCAACACCTGACGATGGTGATGAACCAGTACCGACCGCAGCTGAGGAATCATCAAGTGTGATCCGCCAGCGACGACGTTACGCCTCCATGGAAGATGTGGACTAAGCCTAGGCAAGTATCAGTAATACAAGTAAACTAAGTAATACCACTACACATACCCTTTGGATTCTTGCAGATCATCCCACTGTCTCTCAGCTATGGCTTCGTGTGGATGTACTCTGTTATTACGTGGCATATATTAGGCCGGTAGATTCATTTTATATACCTCCAAGCAGGGCCACAACCCTGTTGCTCCGTTATGATAAATTGTGTTGCCTCTTGAGGGCTTGATAGGATGATATGCCCATCGTTAGGGTTTATTTTTAGGCACTTCTTGTCACTATCAGTACGTGCGCAGATGAGTACATTGGTGTCCTTTTGTACGGATCCTGTAGTGTTATTAACAGACTGTAGCTCAAAGACAGTATCCCTAGTATTTTTCAATACATTTAAATCACCATCATGGTTCAGAAGCACAGTTTGGGCTTGTTCATTGTTAAAAGCTATGTTAACTGGACTACCGTACATAATCGGGACGTGCTTTGTCGGAGGCTGTCTCTTTGTTTTCTGGATCCTTAACTTAAAAAGCCTATCATTGAGAGGGCTTGCATCTCCCGGTTTTGTAGCTTGAATATAGTTCCCCTCAGAAAGTGTCAGTTTATCGCCAGTTACAGCAATAATATTAATTAAATCGCCAGAATATAGAGTATTTGGGCTTATAGCGTCATGATTCAATGTTGGCACGGTGCCATACACAAGTCCCCGTTCTGCCGCAGTTTCATCCTGAAAAGCTTCATGTTTAACTTGTCCGTTACGACAATCCATCGCCATCTTATCATCGATAAATCTACTCAAGACATTTACTTGCACAGAACCCTTGGCTGGTTCTGTTTCCTGTGTGGCCAGTACGGTATTATATACTGAAATGCCTTCTCCACCATTGGGCATATTGTTATGCGTGTAATAATCCCTAGCCACAGGATCATCCATGGTCTCCAACATAGCTCCGATACCACCTACACCTCCTGTTTGGGGTGCATGGCTCTGTCCTCGCAGTGTGCGTTGAGTACCAAGCGCCTGCTGTAGTCCACCTCCGGTTTGGGGTGCATGGCTCTGTCCTCGCAGTGTGCGTTGAGTACCAAGCGCCTGCTGTAACCCCCCGCCGGCTTGCACACCGCCTTGCACATTGTCGGTAGCAATTAAGGTATCATATATTGCATGCTTCTCATCAGCTGGATTTATAGTTCCCGTCGGTACATTGTTGTTACCATAATAGTCCATTGCCACGGGATCATCCATGGGCTCAACTCGGCCACCACCTATGGCCGAGATCATGCATCCCCCACAACCTGCGATTTGCTTGACTTCTTGCCCGCCGCCCTGCAATTTAAAACCAGTACCAAAACCAGCACCCTGCCGCGTGAACATGCCTACAACTGGAGCGAATTTATCCAGTATTATGAGAGCTACTGTGATAGTTGCCGCTAGCAATAAAATATCCTTGAGATCACCTTTTTTCCCCACGACATATTTTGCTACAAATGCAATAGCTAGAGCCTCGAGTAGGTATTTGAGTATGTCAAAGTACATTTATATTAGTTGGTAATAAATTATTTTCGTTCTTATTTAGAATAATCCAAAAAACCACCCTCTACTCGCGGGCACTGGCTCTACTACCAGCGCACCAAGTGGCTCAGGCTGCGGCTCAGTTACAGGCACAATAGATGCAACAACAAGCTTAGGCTGCTGTTCCTCTACCGGGGCAACAAGCTTAGGCTGCTGTTCCTCTACCGGGGCAACAAGCTCAGGCTGCTGTTCCTCTACCGGGGCAACAAGCTCAGGCTGCTGTTCCTCTACCGGGGCA
>SXGT01794243.1_pt1 | contig 22600 bp, 21 predicted proteins | sample 3176221 | NCBI WGS metagenome assembly SXGT01 (sample SAMN11356862, study PRJNA531348) | freshwater metagenome | isolation source: freshwater sample F1-120 | place: China: Fuxian Lake, Yuxi | collected 2017-12-25
CCCGCCTGGCCGCAGCCCAGGCCAGCATACAGGAGCAGGAGGCCGCCTCCAAGGCCAAGAAGGCCGCTGCCAAGCCCAAACCCAAAGCTCCGGCCAAGGCTAAACCCAAAGCCAAGGCCAAGGCCGCTGCCAAAGCCAAAACCACTGCCAAGCCCAAAGCCAAAACCACCGCCGTGGCACGGCGGCGCAAGTAGCAGGCCGAGTGGGGACCATGGGCAAGATCATCGCCATAGCCAACCAAAAGGGAGGCGTGGGCAAAACCACCACCGCGGTGAACCTGGCCGCCTGCCTAGCCGTGGCCGAGCAGCCCACCCTGCTGATCGATATGGACCCCCAGGCCAATGCCACCAGTGGCTGCGGGATTCCGGCCCCCGAGGTCGAGGAGTCGAATATTTACCATGTGCTGCTGGGCCACCAGCCCGTCGGCTCGGTGATCCGGCAGACCAAGATCCCCTACCTGTCGCTGATCCCCTCGCACATCAACCTGACCGGGGCCGAGATCGAGATGGTCACCATGATCGCCCGCGAGGGGAAGCTGGAGGGCATTCTCAAAGAAGTGGCCGACAAGTACTCGTTTATCATCGTCGACTGCCCTCCCTCCCTGGGCCTGCTCACGGTCAACGCGCTCACCGCCGCCGACCAGGTGCTCATCCCCATCCAGTGCGAGTACTATGCCCTCGAAGGCCTGGGCAAGCTGCTCAATACCATCCGCCTCATCCAGCGCCACCTCAACCCCAAGCTGCAGATCGCCGGGGTGCTGCTCACCATGTTCGACCATCGCCTCAACCTCTCGCGCCAGGTGGCCGCCGAGGTGAAATCCTATTTTGGCACCAAGGTCTACAAAACCGCCATCACCCGCAATGTGCGCCTGGCCGAGGCCCCCAGCCACGGCCAGCCCATCGTGCTCTACGATATCCTCTCGCCCGGTGCCCAGAACTACATGAGCCTGGCAGGAGAAGTTATCAACCATGGGTAAGAAGCCGGTCCTGGGCAAAGGCATCAACGCCCTCATCCCCGAGTACAGCGATACCCACACCAACGGCGACCAGACCCGCCAGGTGATCCAGCTCAAGGTCGACGAGATCGAGCCCAATCCTCACCAGGCCCGCACCCGGTTCGACGAGGAGCGCCTCGAAGACCTGATGCGCTCCATCAGGGAGAAGGGCATCATCCAGCCCATCACCGTCAACCGGGTGGGCCAGAGCTACCAGATCATCACCGGCGAGCGCCGCTGGCGGGCCACCAAGAAGGCCGGCCTCGACACCATCCCCGCCATCATCTACGAGATCGAGTCGCCCCAGGAGTTGATGGAGATCTCGCTGATCGAGAACATCCAGCGGGAAAACCTCAGCCCCATCGAAGAAGCCGAAGGCTACCGGTCCCTGATGAACACCTGCTTCCTCACCCAGGAAGACGTGGCCCAGAAGGTGGGCAAGGACCGCTCCACCATCGCCAATGCCCTGCGCCTGCTCAAACTGCCCCTCGAGATCCAGGATTTCCTGCGCCAAGGTGTCTTGCAGATGGGCCACGCCCGCACCCTGCTGGGCCTCGAAGAAGAGGAGGACCAGCTCGAACTGGCCCGCCGTTGCCTCTCCGAGCAGATGACCGTGCGCGACCTGGAACGGGCCGTGCGGGCCCGGCGCACCGGCCGCGACAAACGTGCCCGCGCCAACGGCAATGCCAACGGCCGCGAAAAACGCGACCCGCAGCTGACCGTCTTCCAGGAAAAACTACAGCACCGCTACGGCACCGCCGTGGCCATCCACCGCAATGCCAAGAAGGGCTACATCGCCATCGAGTTCTACGACGACAACGACCTCGAGCGGGTCCTCGAACTCCTGCTCGGCGAGCAAGGGCGCGACACCATCTAGATGGCGTCGCGGGGCGCAACACCCCAACGTATGGGGCGTTGCGGGGGCGGAGTGGCGGGGTTGGGAAGTTCTGTACGATCGGAGCATCTTGGGAAATACTGAAACAAGGCACTCGCCGGCGCGTCCATACAGAATGATCTCCACTCTTTTTCTTCTCTGCGCGGCATTCCTGCCCTTTCTCACCTCCTGCAGCCTCTTCAACCAGGAACTGCCCAACGAACCTCCCAAGCTCTTGCTCAGCAAGGCCGACACCACCCAGGTGGCCCGTGGCGGCACGGTGAACCTGAGCGTGCGGGCCAGCGACGAGGACGATGATCCGCTTTCGTACAGCTGGACCTCTTTCGGCGAGGGCAGCTTCCGGGATTCGACCAGCGGCACCACCGCCTGGATCGCCCCCGACCAGATCAACGGGAACACCGAGTTCTTCCTGCTCAGCCTGACCGTCAGCGACCATCAGCCCGAAACCGAGGACATCACCCAGACCTTCCTCATCGAGGTGATCCAGCGCCCCCCCTCGGTGACCCTTACCGCCGACACCACCATCGCCTTCAGCGCGCCTTTCGCCGTGTTGCAGGTCTCGGGCGCCGATCCCGATGGGGACAACCTCGAGTACACCTGGGAGCAGCTGACGGGACCCCGGGCCAACCTCCAGGTCGAGCGCCTCGACAACCAGCGTTCGCGCGTGCGCTTTGTCCCTCTCCTGCCCGGCGAATACCGCCTCGCGGCCCGCGTGAGCGACGGGGCCGACACTGCCGGCGCCGAAATCGTGGTCCAGGTGCCTACCCCGCCCGCACCGCCGTTATCGGGCACCATCCCCCGCGAACTGAACCTGCCAGACGGCTCCAGCTACACCTACCAGATCGACGCGTACGAATACCCCAACCAGCGCGACTCGGAGCCCACGCTGGCCAGTTCGTTTTTTCGGGCGGCGGAACTGTGCGCCATCCAGGGCCGGCGGCTCTGTCTGAAGGAGGAATGGCGCAGCGCCTGCCAAGGCGCGGATCTGCGGCGCTATTCCTCCAGCGACGACCTGGCGGATTTGGGGGAGGGGAACTTCGGTCTGCGCTTCTGCAACACCCCCAACTCCGAGAAGGCCGGGAAGGACCCGGACCCGATCTTCTTCTTTGATTACCTGGTGCCGGCCGGCAGCCATACCAATTGCAGCACCGACGGGGTCTATGACCTGACGGGGAATGTGGCGGAGTGGGTGTGGGTGGATTCGAGTCAGACCGCGGCCACCTACACGCTGACCAGCGTGCTCGAGGCGCGCGAATGCGGTGAGTTCGCCGAACCCTTGCCGACCTTGCCGGTCGACTTCGATTTCAGCACCCAGGCCATCAACGGCCTGGGCCCGGACTATCAGGCCTACCTGCGGGAGGACATCGGATTCCGCTGCTGCCAGCGTTGAGCCGGCCTCAGCGGACCGCCACCTGCCCGAGGCGTTCCTCGATCAGACTGCGGCGCACCTGCACCCGTTGGTGCTGTTGCTCGACCCGCAGCTTGGCCTTGCGCACCACCAGCTGTTCCTGGCGCAGGGCCTGTAACCGGGCCAGCAGGGCGCGCACGTCGCGGTCCCTGGCCTTGAGCAGGTCCAGCAGCTTGCGCAGCTGAAAGGCCAGCAGGTATTTGACGAGGATGGGCACGGCCAGGAGCAGCGCGGCGATCAAGGTGATTTCGGTGGTCATGGGTGATGGTCTCCGGGGCGCCGGGATCCATGCCCAGCACCTGCCTCTGCCTTAGCAACCGCCGTGCCATTTCCCTTCCTCTCTGGGTCGCGGCCTCTGGGCCCGCTCAACTCCAGCATTTTTTTCCGCTTGGCGGCGGCTCCTTCCCCCAATTGACAGCCCCGCCACACTTGCTTTATTTCCTCAGCCTATGGACAGACACAGTATCGAGCTTTTGCTCCGCCAGGTGGCCGCCGGCGAGGTCTCTGCCGCAGCGGCCGCCCAGCAGCTCCAGATCCTGCCTTTCGAGGACCTGGGTTTCGCCCGCATCGACCACCACCGCGCCCTGCGCCGGGGATATCCCGAGACCATCTTCTGCCAGGGCAAAACCACTGCCCAGATCCTGGCCATCGCCCAGCGGCTGGCCGCCAGCGGCTCCCTGGTGTTGGCCACCCGGCTCGAGCCCGACGCCGCCCAGGCCCTGGTACAGGAGTTTCCGCGCGCCCAGTACGACGAGCTGGCCCGCGTGGTGCTCATCCCGCCCGACGACACCCCGCTCGCCGAAGAGGGCTTGGTGGTGGTGGCCTCTGCCGGCACCGCCGACCTGCCGGTGGCCCGCGAGGCCATGATCACCGCCCGGGCCATGGGCGCCAAGGTGGAGGGCATCTTCGACGTGGGGGTAGCTGGTATCCACCGCCTGCTGGCCTACAGCGACAAACTGCGCTCGGCGCGGGTGGTGGTGGTGGTGGCCGGCATGGAGGGGGCCCTGGCCAGCGTGGTGGGTGGCCTGGTCGATTCGCCGGTGGTCGCCGTGCCCACCAGCGTGGGGTACGGAGCCAGCTTCAACGGCCTGTCGGCGTTGCTGACCATGCTCAACTCCTGCGCCTCAGGGGTGGTGGTGGTCAATATCGACAACGGCTTCGGCGCCGGGTACGCCGCCGCACTCATCAACAACCGCACCCGCTCGCCCGAGGAATAGTCCATGAGCAAGACCTCCCGGCACCAGCCCCACCACCACTCCGCGCCGCCGGCGGCTCCTGGCTACTTCATCTCGCCGCTCAAACTCTTCGGCGGCGGCCTGCTGCTGGTGGTGCTCGGCTTCAGCGCCGGGGTGCTGGTCCAGGGCCAACTGGCCGGGGCGCCCAAACCAGCCAGCCAGGCGCTCGCCGCGCCCGCCCCCGTTTCGCTGGCCGCCCCACAGAGCGGCGGGCCCGACCGGCTGGCCCTCTCCCAGGCCATCATTAAACTCAGGGATCATCTGGCCCACGCCCCCGACGACCACGAGACCCACCTCCAGCTGGCCAACGCCCTCTTCGACAACGACAACCACACCGAGGCCGCCGCCCACTACCGCGTCTACCTCGAGAGCCACCCGGAAAACCCCGACGTGCGCACCGACCTGGGCACCTCCCTGCACCGCACGGGCCTCCACGAGGAGGCCGTGCGCGAATTCCGCAAAGCCATCGAATACGCGCCCAGCCACCTCAATGCCCACTACAACCTGGGTGTGGTCCTGGCCAACGAATTGAACGACCAGGCCGGCGCCGCCAAGGCCTGGAAACGGGTCCTGGAACTGGCCCCCAATTCGCCCCAGGCCGCCTAGGTGCGCCTCTCCTTGCCGCAATTGAAGTGATCCCCCTCTCCGCCGCCATCCTGGCCGGCGGCCAGAGCCGGCGCATGGGCCGCGACAAGGCCAGCCTCCAACTGGGTGGCCAGGCGCTCATCGAACGGGTGTTGGCAGCCATGCGCCCCCTCGGTTGCCCCAGCTTCGTCGTCGCCCGCCAGGCCACCGATCACGCCCACCTCGGCCTGCCTGTCTACCCCGACCTCTACCCCGGCACCGGCCCCCTGGGAGGGCTATACACTGCCCTGCGCCACAGTTCCACCCCGGCCCTGCTGCTTTTGGCCTGCGACCTGCCCTTCCTCACCCCCGAGTTCCTGCGTTTTCTCGTCGAGAGTCTGGGCCAGCACCAGGCCGCCGTACCGCAAAACCCCGAGGGGTTGCATCCCCTGTGTGCTGCCTACGCGGCCTCGTGCCTGCCTGCGGTCGAGCGCCTGCTCAGCCAGGGGGAACGGCGTATGTACGCCCTGTGCCACCAGCGCGACCTGCGCGTGCTGTCGCCTGAGGAATGGCAGCCCTTCGATCCCCACGGTCTGCTCTTCTCCAATCTCAACACCCCCGAAGAGTACGAGCGCGCCCAGGCACTGATTTCCGCTCGCGCCTGAACCGCCCTTTTGTATTGACATGGTTCGGCCCATTGCAGACCCTTTAGCGTATACGCAAAGGAGCTCTTCCATGAGTCAGCCCCGCCTCCGCCTCACCGGTATCGTCACCCTCCTGCTCCTCACCTGCGGCCTGTGGTCCCGGCACCAGGGGCGCAACCTGTTGGCTGTGGACGCGGTCTCGGCTGCCACCAAACCCGGGCAGTCGGTGGTGGGCATCGTCCGCTCGGACTACGAAAAACTCAAAGAGCCGGCTGCGCCCGACGCCGAACTGAGCGAGGCCCAGATCGAGGATTTGACCCGCTGGGCCGTGGCCATGGGCGGCGGCCTGCAAAGCGTCATCGATTCCCGCGCCGAATGGATCGCCATCAAGGTGAACATCGTCGAGCTGAAGAAACCCGGCTCCGGGGTGGTCACCGATGTGCGCGTGGTCAAGGCGGTGATCAAACTGGCCCACGAAGCCGCCCCGGAGGCGCGTATCTCCGTCGTCGAGGGCTCCGGCGAGTGGATCGCCCCCGACGTGCCCGGCGCCGACACCACCGGTGCCCAGGTTGAAGACGGCTGGGCCGAGGCCGGGTACCGGGCCCTGCTCACCGATCCCGAGCTGGAGGGCATCCGCCTCGATCTGGTGGACCTCAACGTCGACGAGGCCGTGCTGACCACCGTGCCCGACCAGTGGCACGCCCGCGAGCAGTTCTGGGTGCCCCGCACCGTGCGCGACTGCGACGCCCTGATCAACGTGCCGGTGATGAAGATCACCCAGGACGTGGGTATGACCGCGGCGATGAAGAACTTCATCGGCATCGCCCCTGGCCTCAAATACGGCTGGCCCAAGATGCGCGGCCGTCCAGGCGTGGGTCCGGGCATCCCCCACACCCCCCAGATCCTCGACGAGACCATCGTCGACCTCACCGCCCTGGCCGCCCCGGTCTTCACCGTGGTCGACGCCGTCGTCGCTATGGAGAAGGATAAAACAGACCGCCGCGGGGGGGTGCCGGTGCGTATGAACACCGTCATCGCCGGGGCCGACATCGTCGCCGTCGACGCCACCTGCGCCCGGCTGATGGGCCTCAACCCCGAGGACTACGAATTCATCACCCTGGCCGCCCACGAGGGCATGGGCAGGATGTACGAAGACCAGATCACCGTCAACGGCCAGTCCGTGGCCCAGCTCGCCCGGCGTTTCGTGCGCCCTCCCCCCGGCGACGGTTCCTGGAGCGAGATGGGCCACTACGGGCAGGGCAACCGCACCTGGCTGCTCAGGCGCCTGGCCCCCGGAGAAACCGCCGATCCCCAGGCCAAGCCGCGCCCCGGGCAGGAGGGCTGGTCCGAGCCGGTCTACTTCTCCGATGACCGCCTCGACCTGGCCAAATTCTACGGCGGCTTCAAAGAGGGCAAGATATCGGGATTCGCCGAGTTCCATCTGCCCCAGGACACCCAGGCCGAGCTGTGGCTGGGCTCGGACGAGGATCTGGCCGTCTGGATCGACGGGCAGGAGGTCTACCGTTTTGCCGGGACCCGCCGCCATCGCCTGCCCAACGAGCGGGTGCCGCTGACCCTCGCTGCGGGCAGCCACCGTCTGCTCGTCGAGGTGGGACAGACCGGAGGGCGCTGCGAATTCAACCTCAATATCTGCGAAAGCGAGGCGGACCCGCGTTTCGCAGGCAGCCGGGTGAAGGGATTGCGTTTCGACGTCCCGGTCCCGGCCCAGGGCAAGGGTATGCGCTCGGTGCAGGCCGACGAATTCCTCAAACCCTCGGGCGCCGCTGTGGTGCTCGACAATGCCCGCTGGATCATGAACCCCTCCACCCTGGTGGGCGCCCTCGAAGGGGTGCTCAGGGCGCGCGGGGATTCCACCCTGTCGCGGGCCCAGCTGATGGGCCTGAGCGGGTACGCCTTCCGGCTGGTGGTTTCCGACACCCTGGGCTGGAACGACGATCCGGGCGGCGACGGCATCGAGCAGGACCCCGCAGGGGCTGTGGGCACCAGCCGCGCCCTGGGCTACGACCTGCGCCTGATCCGCGGCAACGACCGCCAGCCCGGTGCCCGCGACAGCCTCAAGGCCATCTGGGCCGGGGTGGAGCGGGAACTGGGGGCGGGCAATCCGGTGATCCTCCACCAGTGGGGCTGCTGGGTGATCCGCGGTTACGACCCGGGGAAGGAACTCTACCTGGTCTCGTCCTGGGACGAGGAAGGCTGGATACCCTTCGACGAGATCGCCGACCACGACACCGGCGACTTTGGCGCCATCTTTGTGGGCCAGGGCGAGCCGGCGGACCTGCGCCAGGCCGGCAAAGCGGCGCTGCAAAAGGCCCTGGCCCTCGCGCGCCAGGCAGACCAGGGCAACCTGGCCTTTGGCCTGCGGGCGTACGAGAAATGGATCGCCGCCCTGGAGCACGACAAGATCCCCGACCCCTGGGCCCATGCCTTCCATCTGGAACTGCTGATGGCGGCCCGGCAGGACGCCGCCGCCTTCGCCGACACCCTGGCCGGCCAGAGCGACAAAGGGGCCGCCGCCCACCTGCGCCAGGCCGCCGGGCACTACCGCAAGGAGCTCGAAAGCCTGCAGGCCCTCAACCAGCTCTTCGGTTTTCCGCCCGCCGGGATGCCGGACCGCCTCAAGGACCCGGCCCAGCGCACCCAAGGGGCCACCTTGCTCAAAGCAGCGCTCAAATCGGAGAAGGACGCGCTCGCCCAAATCGAGCGGGCGCTGAAATAGGCGGGAAGGGCAGGTGTTGGGGGGGGCCGGCCTCAGGCCAGCCAGTGGTCCTGGAGGAGCTGGCGGCTGCCGGTGTAATACAGGGCCGAAGAGGCCGGCGGCAACTCCACGGCAAAGGACCGGGCATCCCGGGCTACCTCCCGGTCGTGGTACAAATCGTACACCACCTCAGCCCGATCCGGCAGTGCCAAGGTGCGCCCCCCGCCGGCCACCGTGTGGATGCCCAGCAACTGTCTGGTGGCATGTAACACGTCCCCCGCCTCGCTGTACAGATGCACCCCCGCATAGCGGGCAATACCCCGCAACACCGGCGCCGGGATATTGGGTGCGGCCACGTACACGGAGCGCCAGTCCCCGAAGTCCTTGACCCCCATGCCCGGCTTACAGCGCCCCAACGAATAGGTCACCTGCCCCAGACAGGTAGCCGCAGGATCTTCGAGATGGAAGAGCGGCCCCAGGGCCGTGTGGGTGCCCCAGAACAAATCCTGGGGGAGCTGCCGGGTGATGGGATGCGAGAAGTCGGTGAGGTGCATCTGCACTCCCCACGCGTTGTCCCCCTTGCCAAAGTGGAACCCAGTCAGCTCGGTCATGTGCTCCAGCCCCGGCTCCTCCCCCAGGTACCCCGCCCCATAAATCCACAGGGCCGTGCGCCCCTCGCGCCGCACCACCCGGGCAATCTCCTCGCGGCGTTGCCGGTCCACCTTCCAGGCGTTCAGGAAGATATAGAGCTTGTAGGGCGGCAGCCTGCCCTCGGTCAAATCCTGAAGGAGATACACGTCGTGCGGGGCGCCGAAACGGGCCAGGCCCTGAACCCGCTGGTAGAAGATGCCGGGCAGGTTGAAGTTGTTGCGCAGGGTCTCGTGGATAAAACTCTCGTCGTCGATCAGCACCGCCACCTCGGCCTGGGGCCCGCGCTCCAGGTGGAGCGAGAACTCCCCTAACCGCTGGAAGCGCCGCAGCCAGGGGTTGAAAGGGCTGGGTTCAGTGGCCGGGTGGCTCAGATAGGTGCCGGCCGGATAATCGGCTAACCACCAGATGGCCATCGCATGGGTGAGGGTGTAATCCATGCAGCGCTGGTGGATGGCCACCGCATGTTCAAATGCGTAGTTGCGGCCATCCGGGTCCATCAGGTTGTGGAGCCGCGAGTCCTCCTCGTAGATATAGAGCTTGCCGTGTAGGCGCACCGACTCGCTGGGCGGCATGGCCAGGCCGTCCCCGCCCAGCCCCCTAAAGGCGTATCCGTACGGGCTGACGATGAAATCGACCTCCGGGGCTTCCAGCACCCGGCGCAGTCCCAGGTGGCCGCTGCGCTGGATGGTCGAATATCCCCCGTCGATGGGCGCGCCAAAGTAGCAATCGTTCCAGGCCTGGTCCATCAGGTAGCCAAAAAAAGCCCCGGCCAGGACCCGCCCATCGGTGAGGGTTTTCACTGTGCGGCAGAAGCTGATCAGCCGCTCGGCCGTCAATTCGGCCAGGGCCCGGTAATAATCGATGACCGGCTTTTCCCTGGCCGCGTCGCGGAAGTGCAGTTGGGTGGTGGCGTGTTGGGCCGCGAAGCTGGGCACCTCGGCGCTGGCGAAACCCACCTCTGCATCGCCCCAAGCCGCCCGCAGTGCCCCCTCGTCCTCCCCGTACTCGCGCCGCAACCAGGCGCGGAAATAGCGGCGCATCGGCTCGCTGTAGTCGCCGGTGAGCACACTCATGGAGGTGGTGTTCTTGACCCATTCACCGCAAATGCCCGGGCAGAGCTGATAGGCAACCACCCTTTCCTCCAGGCCCCACTGCCGCAGGTGGGTCGCGTAGCCCTGCACGAACTCCTCTACCTGTTCCCGCCACACCTCGGAAGCATAAGACATATTGAGCCGCCGGCCCTCCGAGTCGAGCTCGCACTCTTCGGGGTACAGCTCGTTCCACCAGGGGGCGGTTTCGAGGTAGATGCGCAGATGGAAAAGCGCTTGTGGGTCAGCGCGCAGGATGCCGCGCAGATAGGGCTCCAAGGGGGAGAAATCAAAATGGCCCGGATGGCCCGGTCGCGGCCCACACCACTCGCCCCCTAAGCCCAGGGCGTAGATATGGACCCCGGCCTCGCCAAAGGCGCGGATGGCCCCCTCATTGGGCAGCGTGCCGTCGGGTTCCATCGGGGCCGAGAGCCACTGCATGCTGGCGAAGGTAGGCACCCCGTCGAGGAAGAGGGTCGGGGCGCCCCGGTGCTGCCTGACCTCGGCCTTCATGGCTAGGTCTTGCGGTTGGGGGCGCGCTCTAAGGGTTGGAGCGGCTGCACGATCTTGCGCCGCTCGGGAGTGAGCCGGGCCAGCAGCTCGGGGGAGGGTTGGTACCCGTAGCGAAAATTGCCCCAGGAGGGACCGTAGCGGTAGACCACCACCCGCCTTTCGCCCGGGTTGCAGCGCCGGGCCGAGCCATGCGAGATGCCGTCCACAAAGATCCCCGAATCGCCGGCCTTTAGGTGGACCTCGATGGAGCCAGCCGCCCCCTCCACCGTGGCCCCTTCGGGCTTCATGCGGTGGGCCGCCAGATGGGGGTGGGGAAAGTTGGCCTTGTGGCTGCCGGGGATGAGCATGGTGCCCCCGTCCCCGGGCCCCACGTCGGTGAGCGCGGTGAGCACGTTCACCTGACCACACATGAAGCGGCCGTTGTGGTAGCGGAACTGGTTGCGCATGATGGGCGGGGTGCCGCCCGAGTGCAGGCCGATGGCTTCGCCGGGGCCGCGAAAATTGGCGAAGTTCTCGTCGATGAAGAGCGGGCCGTGGTGGTAGTCGAAGGTGCCGGCTCCGCCGACGAAATATTTAATCTTCTCGATCCAGGAAGGGTGGTCGATGAGCCGCTCAAAGGGCTCACCCGCCTCGTAGACCTGCTGGTAGTTGAGCCCGTCCTTGGTGCCATAGGTGTGGGCATGTACATAGCCGTACCACTCGCCCGGCACCAGCCGGGGAATGGTGTCCAGGCAGGTGTTGAGGTCGGCCACCTCGCCGGCGCTGAGCGCCTGCGGCAGCACCACAAAACCCTGTAAGTCGAAGAGGTATGTTTCCAGATCGGTGGGCGCGGCTGGAGTCGGTGAGGACGCGGACATGGTCGCCTCGCTGGCAGAGAAGGATGGGCAGGTGCGAGCGGGCGGGCCTCAGAAACCCACGTCCACCGCGCAGAGCAGGAACAACAGAGGCAGATAGGCCACCGAGGCCCGCAGCAGGCGGCGGGCGTGTAACTCGGAGCGCGAGCGCGACAGCGAGATACCTGCCGCCAGCAACCCCAACCCCATAAACATCGCCCCGTAGAGATAGACCTTGCCGGTGAGATTGAGCAGCGTCGGCAGGGCCGAAACCCCGATCAACAGCACCGAGAAGGCGATGATGTGGCGGCAGGTGCGCCGGCCCTCGGGTTCGACCACCGGCAGCATCTTGAAGCCGCCGCGCTGGTAGTCTTCGCGGAAGATCCAGGCGATGGCGTAGAAGTGGGGGTGCTGCCAGGCAAAGAGGATGAGGAAAAGGGCCAGGGCCCCTAGTTCCAACTCGCCGGTGGCCGCGGTCCATCCCCCCACCGGGGGCAGGGCGCCGGGGATGGCGCCTATCGAGGTGTTGAGCCAGGTCAGGCGCTTCATCGGGGTGTAGACCACCACATAGAGGAACGCCGAGAGCAGGGCCAGAAAGGCGGTGAGCAGGTTGGCGCCAAAGAGCAGGATGGCCACCCCGCCCAGCACCAGGCACAACCCGTAGGACATGGCCGTCGAGGGCCTGACGATGCCGGCCGGCAGCGGCCGGTTGCGGGTGCGCTCCATGGAGCCGTCCACGTCGCGCTCGAGGTAATGGTTGAGCACCGCCGACCCGCCGACCACCCAGGCGGTGCCCAGCAGGGTGTAGAAAAACAGGGGCAGCGAATACACCCCGCGGCCCCCCAGGAAGAACCCCAGGGCCGTGGTGACCAGCACCAGGGTCAGGATACGCGGCTTGGTCAGTTCGATGTAGGCGGCGAAGGGAAACCCAGCCGCCTTGGCGCTGATAACCGGTGTCGACATCTCTTCATCCATTGGGGAGAAAGCGCTAAAATATAATCAAATCCGCCGAATCTGCCAGTGATCTGATTGACAGGGTTCGACCCCCCTTATATTATTGCCCCATGTCCGCAAAAATCGCCGCCGAGATGGCCGCCCTGGCGGCCCAGTTAGAAGAACACAACCACCGCTACTACGCCCTGGCCGCCCCACTGATCAGCGACGGGGAATACGACCGGCTCCTAGCCCGGCTGCAATCCCTGGAGCAGGCCCATCCCGAACTCCGGCAGCCCGACTCCCCCACCCTGCGGGTGGGCGGCGCCCCCACCAGCCAGTTCCCCTCCCACCACCATCAACACCCCATGCTCAGCCTGGACAACAGCTACTCGCGCCAGGACGTGCTGGAGTTTGACCGGCGGGTGCGCGAGGCCCTGCCCGGGGAGGCGGTCGAATACGTGGCCGAGCTCAAGATCGACGGGGTGGCCCTCAGCCTGAGCTACGAGGACAGCCTGCTGGTGCGGGCGGTCACCCGTGGCGACGGGGTTTCCGGCGACGAGATCACCGCCAATGCCCGCACCATCCGCTCCATCCCCCTGCGCCTGCACCAGCCGGGCATCCGGGCCGAGGTGCGCGGCGAGGTGTACATGGGGGCCGAGGACTTTGCCGCGCTCAATCGGGGCCGCGAGCAGGAGGGCGAAGCCCTCTTCGCCAACCCGCGCAACGCCACGGCCGGCTCCCTCAAGCTACAAGACCCCCGCCTGGTAGCCGGCCGTCGGCTGCGCTTCTTCGCCTACTGGCTGCACCAGGCCGCTGACAACGCCGCCACCCAGCACGAGCAGCTCGAAACCCTGGTCCACTGGGGCCTGCCGGTAAACCCGGAACGGGCCCGCTGTGCCGGCATCGAGGAGGTCTTTGCCTTCTACGACCGCTGCGAGGCCCGCCGGCAGGATTTGCCCTACGACCTCGACGGGGTGGTGGTCAAGGTCGACAGCCTCGACCAGCAGCGCCACCTGGGGAACACCGCCAAGAGCCCGCGCAGCGCCATCGCCTACAAGTTCCGCGCCAGCCAGGCCCGCACCCGCCTCAGGGATATCTCGCTCCAGGTGGGCCGCACCGGCACGGTCACCCCGGTGGCCCTGCTCGATCCGGTGCTGCTGGCCGGCAGCACCGTGCAGCGGGCCACCCTGCACAACGAGGACGAGATTCAGCGCCGCGACCTGCGCAAAGGGGATCTGATAATTCTGGAAAAGGGAGGAGACGTGATCCCCAAAGTGGTGGGCGTGGTCCTCGAAGAGCGCCCCTCGTGGGCAGTGCCCTTCCAGGTCCCCGAACACTGCCCGGCCTGTCAGTCGGTACTGGTGCGCGACCCCGAGGAGGTGGCCACCCGCTGCGAGAACCCCGCCTGCCCGGCCCAGCTCAAGCGCCGGCTCGAACACTTTGCCGCCCGCACCGCCCTCGACATCGAGGGCCTGGGGCCGGCGGTGGTCGACCAGTTGGTGGACCGCCTGCTGGTGCGCGACGTGGGGGACCTCTACGACCTAGATCTGGAGACCCTCTCCGGCCTGGAGCGCCTGGCCAAAAAATCCGCCCAGAACCTGCTCGACGGCCTCGACCGCAGCCTGCTCCGCCCCTTCGACCGGGTGCTCTTCGGCCTGGGCATCCGCCACGTGGGGGCCACCGTGGCCCTGGCCCTGGCCCGCCACTTCCGCAACCTCGACACCCTCTCCCGCGCCACCGCCGAGGAACTGGAGGCGGTGCCCGAGATCGGCCCCACCATCGCCCGCAGCACCTGTGCCTTTTTTGCCAATCCCCAGAACCAGCTGCTGCTGGCCAAGCTGCGCCGCGCCGGCCTGCAGCTGGCCCTGCCCGAGGAGGAGATCGCCGCGCCCCCCAACTTCTTCACCGGCAAAACCGCGGTGCTCACCGGCTCCCTCATGCACCACACCCGCGAGCAGGCCGCCGCCTATATCCAGCAGCTGGGCGGACGGGTGGCCGCCAGCGTCAGCAAAAAAACCGACCTGGTGGTCGCCGGCGAGAACGCCGGCTCCAAACTCGACAAAGCGCGCGGATTGGGGGTGTTGGTGCTGAGCGAGGAGGAGTTCGTCGCCCGCCTCGCCGAGGCAGGCCTGGTGGTGGTGCCGGATCAGCTGTAGCCGAATTCCTGCAGGTCGTCGTCGCGATCCCGCCAGTCGGGCCGCACCTTCACCCACAACTCCAGGAACACCTGCTGCTCCAGGAATTCCTCCAGCTGCTGGCGGGCCTCCTTGCCGATGCGGCGCAGCATGCCCCCGCCCTTGCCGATGAGGATGCCCTTCTGGGTCTCGCGCTCCACGTAGATGGTGGCGGCGATGAAGGTCTTGGGCTGGCGCTCGGTAAACTCCTCGATCACCACGTTGATGGCGTAGGGCAACTCGTCGCTGAGCTGGTTGAAGGCCGCCTCGCGGATGAACTCGGCGGCGAAGAAGCGCTCGGGTTGCTCGGCCACCATCTCCTCTGGGTAGAGGAAAGGCCCGGGGGGCAACAGGCCGGCCAGCTGGTCGAGCAGGGGCTCGAGGTTGTCGCCCCGCAGCGCCGAGATGGGCAGGAAGGCCTGCACCCCCAGCTCCCGCTGGAGGGCCTTGGTGAGCCCCTCCAGCGCGGCGGGAACCAGGAGGTCGATCTTGTTGAGCGCCGCCACCAGCGGCTTCTGGTTGTGGGCCACAAAGCCCTGCACCAGTTCGCGGCGGTCGTAGGGGCTGGTGGCATCGACGAGCAGCAGCACCGCGTCGGCCTCGCGCACCGCCAGCTCGATCTGGCGGGCCATGAGCCGGTGCAGCTTGTAGCGCGCTTCGAGCAGGCCGGGGGTGTCGAGGAAGATCATCTGGGCCCCGGGCCGGCTCAGAATACCCAACACCCGCCCCCGGGTGGTCTGCGGTTTGGGGGTGACGATGGAGAGGCGCTGGCCCAGGCAGCTGTTGAAGAGGGTCGACTTGCCGGCGTTGGGGCGGCCGATCAGGGCGATGTACCCGCAGCGGGAGGTAGAATCAGAAGTTGAATCCGGCGGAGACGCGGTAGGTGGGATCGAGTCCATCGTGCTCCAGGTAGGCCAGGTCGAGGGTGAGTCGCTGGTGAGGCTGCAGTCCAAGGCCAAAAGCTCGGCGCTCTTCCTCCAGGCCCGCCCGCAGGGCGATGTGTTTGTACCAGTACTCGAAGCCGGCGTTGAGGGGTGCGGCGCCCGAATCGTCCTCGGCCTGGCCGCCGCCCCGCCCCGCCAGGACTGCGGTGGCCCGCCCCCCGGCCAAGGGCAAACTCCAGGCCATGCCCAGCTGCAGCGAGGGCTGGATGCGGTCGGTGGTGTCGGTACTCCAGAAGACCGGGGTGGTGGTCAGGTCGCGCAGGTTGGCGGCCAGGGCCAGGCCCCAGCCCAGGCGCAGGCGCAGGCCCGCGTCCAGGCCAAAACCGTAGGCACTGTAGCTGCCCACGCTGCTGTAGAGCAGCTTGAAACTGGCGCCCATTTCGAAGCGGCGGTGCAGCCGGCGCCCGCCCGAAATATAGAGGGCGTAGTCGGCGCTGCTCTCCCTAGACAGGAGCACCGGGCGGTTGTCCGGGCCAATGGCCTGAGAAGGATCCTGCAAGGTGGTGAAGGGGATGTCGGCCACCCCCACCCGCAAGAGGCTGAAAGCCAGATTGCCCAGGCGGGTGTGCGGCAGGGCCAGGGCCACGAAGTCCCCGTCCACCAGCCCAAAGCGCTCCTCGTGGGTGAGGTGGAGCTGGCGGCCATCCAGGGCTGCCAGCCCAGCCGGGTTCCAGTACCCGGCCGTGGCGCCCTCGGCCAGGGCCACGTACGCCCCGCCCAGGGCCAGGGCCCGGGCATCCGCTCCCAGAGCCAACCTCTCGCCGGCGTACGCCGACGCCGCGTCGGCGGCACCGACTCGAACGAGCAGGTAGATACAGGAAAGGGAAAGGGCGAGGAGGGTTTTCATCGGGTGTCCAATTGTAACAGAATACCCGGAAGGGTGTCAAGAGACCAGCAAGAGGCGCAGGTCCATGACATTGGTGCCGGTGGGCCCGGTGATCAGCAGATCGTCCAGCGCCTTGAAGAAGGGGTAGGCGTCGTTCTCCCACAGGCTGGCCGCCGCTGAGAGCCCTCGTTGGCGGGCGCGCTGCACAGTGTTCCCATCGGCCAGAGCCCCGGCCGCGTCGGTGGGCCCGTCGGTGCCGTCGGTGCCCCCGCTCAGGCAGGTGACTCGGTCCCAGCCGTCCAGCTGCAGGGCCGCAGCCAGGGCGAACTCCTGGTTGCGCCCGCCCTTGCCCTGGCCGCGCAGGGTGACGGTGGTCTCGCCCCCGCTGATGATACAGGCCGGCGGGGCCAGGGGCCGTCCCGTGGTGCAGACCTCCTGGGCGATGGCCGCGTGTACTGCGGCCACCTCGCGGGTCTCGCCAGCGATGCGCGAGGAGAGCACCAGGGTCTGGTAACCCAGGCTGCGGGCCGCTACCTGGGCCGCCTCGATGGCCAGCGTGTTGCTGCCCACCACCTCGGTGCGGGTGTGGGCAAAACAGGGATCCCCCGCCTTGGGGGTTTCGGGCAGCGTGCCGGCTGCCCCGGCCTCCAGATGCCGGCACACCGAAGCGGGCAACTGCGCCCGGAGCTGGTAGTGCTCCACCAGGCCCAGGCACTGGGCAAAGGTGGTGGCGTCGGGATGGGTGGGACCCGAGGCGATGGTGTCGAGCCGGTCGCCGATCACATCGGAGATCAACAAGGACACCACCCGCGCCGGGCTGGCCAGCCTGGCCAACTGCCCGCCTTTCACCTTGGACAGATGTTTGCGGAAGGTGTTGATCTCCTCGATGGGCGCCCCGCAGGCCAAAAGCGCCTGGGTGGTGGCCTGCTTGTCCTCCAGGCTGAGCCCGGCAGCCGGGGCCGGCATCAGGGCCGAGCCGCCCCCCGAGAAGAGACCCAGCACCAGGTCGTCTGGACCCAGGCCCTGCAGCAGGGCCAGCATACGCTCGGTGCCGGCGACCCCGGCCTGGTCGGGCAGGGGGTGGCCGCACTCGGTGGTGCTGATGCGGGAAAGGGGGAGGGTGTGGCCGTACTTGGTGTTGATGGCCCCGGCGCTGAGGCGCCCGCCCAGGACTTCTTCGGCGGCCAGCGCCATGGCCGGGGTGGCCTTGCCCGCCCCGATGACCACCAGGCGGGTATCTGTCTTCAGCGGATAGACCTGGCCGAGAATGGAGAGTTGATCGCCCTCCACCGCCAGGGCGCGGCGCAGGGCGAGGCCCGGGTCGGCGGCCCGGAGCGCGGCGCCGAAGATCTGCAGGGCGTGGGTGCGCCGCTGTGAGGCGTCTGGAACCATGCGGCTCAGAAGCGCCGCATCAGGCCCACCACCTTGCCGGCGATGCGGAAATTGACGGCCTCGGGAGAGACCAAGATCGGGGCGAAGGCCTCGTTCTCGGGCAGGAGCCGCACCCCTTCTGGCGAGGGGTGATAGCGCTTGACCGTGGCTTCTTCGTCGAGCAGGGCCACGACGATGTCGCCGCGTTCGGCCCGCTCCTGGTGCCTGGCCAGCACGATGTCGCCGTCGAGGATGCCGGCGTTTTTCATACTCTCGCCGTGGACCCGCAGGGCAAAGAGTTCACCCGAGGCGGGCAACAGGGATTTGTCGACCTGGAGCGTGCTCTCGATGTTCTGGGTGGCGAGGATGGGCTGTCCGGCCGCCACCCGGCCGATGAGCGGCACCTCGCGGATATCCGCCGAGAGCGGGGTCTGCTCGGCAAAGTCGGCCAATTCGATGCCCCGGGAGAGCCGCGCGTGCCGGAGTATATAGCCCTTTTTCTCTAGGGCGGCCAGGGTGGTGCGCACCCCGTTGGTGGAGTTGATCTGGAAGACCTCCATGATCTCCCGGATGGTTGGAGGTGCCCCCCGGGTGCGGATGGTCTGGGCGATAAAATCGTAGATGCTCTGCTGGCGAGCCGTCAGTTTCTTGCGCATTTCGCACTCCAGTCGAAGCTCGGGGATAGGCGGTTTACTACTGCTATAATATATACTGCCCAAAAGTTCATTTGTCAAGACAACGCCACTTACTGGTAGCAAAACGCCTGGAATTTCATATAATTGTGGGACAGGCTGCCATTCAGGGGAGAAATATGCACAAACGCAGGTTGTTGTGGCTGTTGCTGGCTGCCGGGTGGCTCGCCCTTCCCCAACCCGATGCCTGGGCCGGCACTGGCACCCCTGCCCTTGGCCCACTGGGATGCGGCGCAGACCAGCGGCCAAAAGGGCTCGAGTTGGCGGCAAAGCCTGACCAGGCGCACAGTGGTGGGGCTGGCCCTGGCCGGCGGCGGCTACTATTTCGTCAAAAAGGGATTCGACTATCACCGCGAGGCCGACGTGTTGTACGACCGCTACCTCGACGCCCTCGATCCGACGGAGATCTCGCTGCTCTACCAGCGCACCAACAAGCGCGACCTCAAAAGTAAGGTGAGCTGGACGCTGGGGGCGCTGATGGCAATAGGCGGCCTCCGCATGGCCTTTGGCAACCCACTCGCCGCCCTGCACCTCGAACTGGCCCCGCCTGTGATGGGGGCCTCTTCCCGGGCCGGGGCCCTGGGCGCACGTCTGAAACTCAGCCGCGCTTTCTGACCTCTTTTCCCAGACGCCCATGCCCTTCCCCGCCCGCGCCTCCTACCCCTGCCCCATCCCGCGATACCTGCCGGCGAGCTGGCCGATGATCGGTGTCGCCCTGCTCCTAGTCCTGGGCTGCAGCCGCGAGCGCCGCAATCCCCTGGACCCGGAGACCAGCCTGGTCAAGGAAGGGCTATCTCCACCGGTCACCATCGCCGCCACCCCCGGCAAGGGCCTGGTGCGGCTGCAGTGGACCGGCGTCGCCAGCCGGCTGTTGGCGGGCTACGCGCTTTTTCGCGCTGAACAGGTGAACGGCGACTACCTCTGGGTGCAGGGCGACGGGGATGCCGCCCTGAACATCACCACCAGCAAGGCCGCCTTTGTGGATTCGGTCGGGCTCGCGGCGCGGACCTACTTCTACCGCGTCGCCGCCGTCGACACCAACGGGGTGCTCAGCCGGTACTCGGCCTCGGTGGCCGCCACCGTGCTGGAGGACCACACCCCGCCGGCAGCGCCGCAGAACCTGTCGGTGGTGGCCGACCAGCATCTCAACGGCCGCCTCTTCCTGCGCTGGACGCCGCCTAGTCTGGACGCAGACGGGGGCGAACTGAGCGGGCTGGCCGGTTTTCTGATCCTGCGTTCGGAGGGGGGGGGGTATCCCTGGCGCCGGTGGACACGGTGGATGCCCAGACCCAGGAATACAGCGATACGGGATTGAAGGGGGTTACTCAGTACGTCTATGCGCTGCAGGCCTTCGATCCAGCCGACAACTACAGTTCGCTCTCGCTGCCTGGACAGGCGACGACCCGGGGTGTGCTGCCCGCCGCCGGGCTGAACGCCACGGGCGAGGTGGAACGTATCGAACTGCGCTGGAACCGGAGCCTCGATGCGGCGCTGGCCGGGTACAACGTGTACCGCGCCGAGCGCTCGGACGGGGCGTACCTGCGGCTTGAAGGCCGCGAAGGCTCCCCCTTCACCACTGGCCGCACCGCCTATGTGGACTCGAATTTGGTGGGAGGGCGGCTATACTACTACCGGGTGAGTGCGGTCACCGCCACCGAGGAGAGCGCCTTGTCCGAATTTGCCGGCGCCGCTGCCCTGCCCGCTACCCTCGCCGGCCTGGACCTGCCCTGACAGGCGAGGTGTGCCGCCAGCCTCCTAGCCCGATCCTCGGTCAATCCTTCTCCCGCGCCATCTGCCACTTCAGCACCGCGTCGAGGATTTCGTCGATGTTTTTGGGTTTGGGGGCGGAAATTTCTTCCGGCACCGGGGCAAACTGCTCCTGCAACTGGCGCATGCTGCCGGCGATGGTGTCGATGGCCAGCGACAGGTGCTGCCGGTCATCGGCGGAAATGCCCAGTTGTTCACTTCTCTCTAACTCGCTCTGCAGGAGTGAATAAACCTCCAGCATCCGCGCCGTTTGGATTTTGATGCGGTCGATGCGTTGTTTCTGGGTAAAGGCGGCCATGGTCCATCCTTTCTGCAGGCTCGGCACAGGGAGCAGGGAGTGACCCCTCACCAAGCAAGACCCGTTCCAGCCAATGCGCCCTCTGCGCTGCGCGTGATGGTGGGCAATTTCCTCCGCACCGCCGCCGGAGTGCGGGCCGGCGATCGCCTGCTGGTCGCCCTTTCGGGCGGTCTCGACTCGGCCGTGCTGCTGGACCTCTTGGCCGGGCTCAGGCAGGAACTGGGCCTAGCGCTGCGGGCCGCCCACTTCGACCACCAGCTGCGCCCCGACTCCGCCGCCGACAGCCATTTTGCCGCCGAGTTGGCTCTGGCGCGCGGCGTGCCCATCTCCCTTGGCAGCGGGGACGTGGCCGGCCATGCCCGGCTGCACCATCTCTCCCTGGAGGCAGCGGCCCGCCAACTGCGCTACACCTTCCTCGACGAGGTGGCTGGGACCACCGGCTGCCAGTACATCGCCCTGGCCCACCACGCCGGCGACCAGGCCGAGACCCTGCTCCTGCACCTCTTGCGCGGCAGCGGCGCCACTGGGCTCGGTGCCATGCGCCCGGTGCGCCAGGGCCGCTATCTCCGCCCGCTCTTGGAGGTCGAGCGCCCGGTCCTGGCGGCCTATGCCCAGGCCGAAAACATCGCCTTCCGCGAGGACCCCTCCAACGCCGATCTGCGCTTTGTGCGCAACCGGGTGCGCCGCGAATTGATCCCCCAGTTACAGTCCCGCTACAACCCTGCCCTGATCCGGACCCTGGGCCGGACCGCCCGCATCCTGCAGGCCGAAGACGAGCTCTTGGCCGAGCTGGCGCAACAGGCTTTGCAGACAGTCGTTTGCGCGCGCTCTCCCCACAAGATTGTCCTTGCTGCCCCCTCGCTCGTAAATTATCATATAGCAGTTCAGCGGCGGATCGTGAGGATGCTCTTCGAGGCCCAGGGTCAAGGGCCTTTTGATTTTGACCCGCTGGAAGCCGTGCTGGAACTGGCCCGCCGTCCCGGCTCCGGCCTTTTGCCCCTGGGTGCCGGCTGGCGCATGCAGCGGGCCGGCGAATACCTGATCCTGCGCCGCGGCCAACTGGCGCCCGCCGTGGAAAAGGTCCAAAGCCCCGGTCAGACCCCTATCCCGTCCCGGAGCTGTACCCTGATGGCCCAGGAGCTGCCGGCCGCCCACTTCTCCGGGCTGCGGCAAGGCCTGGGCGCCTGGTGCGCAGCCCTCGACGCCGAGGCGCTGGCCGCACCCCTGACCCTGCGCAGCCCGCGCCCGGGAGACCGTTTTCAGCCCCTAGGCCTGCAGGGCCGCAAGAAGCTGAGCGACTTCCTCATCGACCGCAAATGGCCGCGTATCCTCAGGGATGAACTCCTGGTGCTGACCTGCGGCGAGCAGATCGCCTGGGTGGTGGGCCTGGAGATCGGCCACCCCTTCCGGGTCCTGCCCGACAGCCGCCGGCTCCTGCTGCTGGAACTGCGACGCGAAAGCTGAGAAACGATGAACACGGACAGAAGAGAGGACCCCCCCGAAACCCGGCAGCGCGCCCGGGACGAGGGCTCCCTGCGCTCGGGGCAGGGGCAAGACGACCGCTCGCGCTCGCGCTGGCGGCGGCCCATGCGCACCCGCGCCTTCTGGATATTTTTCTTTCTGGTGCTGGTCTTCGCCTTCAAGTTCTTCGGTAGTATGCCTTCCGACGCCCGGGTCATCTCCTACAACCAGTACCGCGAGCACCTGCGCAACGGCTATATCGAGCGGGCCGAGGTCATCGGCGACTCCGAGTTCCACGGCACCCTGCGCAACGGCCAGCGCTTCACCGTCAACCTGGGTCCCATCGACGCGGCCACCAAGCAGGAATGGGAGGCGATGGGGGTCAGTTTCGCCTTTAAGGAAAAACCCTTCCAGTGGTACAGCGTGCTGATCACCATCCTGCCCTGGCTGCTCTTCATCGGCATCTGGATTTTTATGCTGCGCCAGATGCAGGGCGGGCCACGCGGCCTCTTTTCCTTTGGCAAGAGCCGCGCCAAGCTGCTGATGGAGGACAAGAAGAAAACCACCTTCCAGGACGTGGCCGGCGCCGA
>SXGT01611490.1_pt1 | contig 22594 bp, 19 predicted proteins | sample 3176221 | NCBI WGS metagenome assembly SXGT01 (sample SAMN11356862, study PRJNA531348) | freshwater metagenome | isolation source: freshwater sample F1-120 | place: China: Fuxian Lake, Yuxi | collected 2017-12-25
ACCACGTTGATAGGCCGGAGGTGTAAGCACGGTGACGTGTTCAGCCGACCGGTACTAATCGGCCGAGGGCTTGGAGTTCTTGTTGTTCGTGCTCGCTGTGGAGTTCTCGATGTGCGAGGACTGACAATTTTCCGGTGGCCATGGCGGCGGGGATACACCCGTTCCCATTCCGAACACGGCAGTTAAGCCCGCCTGCGCCGATGGTACTTGGAGGGGGACTTCCTGGGAGAGTAGGTCGCCGCCGGAATATTTCGAATGACGAAGCCCGCCGACACCCTTCGGGGAGCCGGCGGGCTTTGTCGCGTTCGCCCCCGGTTCAGTCGACATCGACCGGTAGGGTCGCACACCTTCCAGCACCAGAAAGCAGATCATGGCCCCGACTGAGCGCCGCCGTACCCCACAGCCCGACGACCGGGCCGGTTCGTCGCGCCGTGACGGCGGCCGTGCCGCCGGGAGCGGGGCCGAACGCAAGCCGGGTCGGGCCAGTTCCGGGAGCACGGGTACTGGTCGGTCGGGTACTGGTCGTACAGGTACTGGTCGTACAGATACTGGGCGGTCGGGGTCGTCGAGCGCCGGGTCATCTCGGACCGGGTCGGGCCAAAGCGGAACCGGACGCGCCGGCGCGGCCCGGACCGGATCTGGGGGCGCGGGATCTGGGCGCGCGGGATCTGGGGGCTCGGGATCTGGGCGCGCGGGTGCCGGCCAATCTGGCGCGGGACGCTCGGGATCGAGCCGGGCAGGCGCGGCTCGAAGCGACGGCCGGGGTTCGGGCAGCGGCGACAAGCGAGCCAGTGGGGCGAATCGGTCCTCGGGCACGCGTGGGGCGGTCGGCCGATCGACCGGTGGCCGATCCGACAGCGGACGCAGCGGGAGCCCGGCGGGACGCGGGCGGGCCGAGCGGCCCGAGGCGACCGGTTCGGGGCGCGCCCGACGCGATGAGTTCGACGCAGATCGCCGACCGCGGCGCGACGATCGATCCGGGGCCGCACGCGGCGCCAGTGGTGCACCCGGGCGTGGGACCGGAACCGCACGATCGAGTGGGGCCCGCGACGGCGCTGCGCCTCGGGGTTCGCGCACCGAACGCGGTGCCGGTCGAGACGGTGCCCCCGGCCGCGGAGCCCGCGCCGAACGTGGCCCGGAGCGCGACGATCGCAGCCGCACCGACGGACCGCCTCGCGGCGGGCGTCGTCGTGACGACGTACCGCCGACACGATCGAACGACCCGAGGCGATCGCGCAGCGCGCCGAGCGAGGGACGCGAGACGAGGGCGCGCGGCGCCGAGCCGGGACGCAGCGCCGGACGTGAACCGGCACGCGGACATCGCGACATCGATCCGCCCACGATCAAGCGATGGGTTGACTATCCAACCCCGAAGTTCCGCAGTGCCGATTCCGAGGTTGCGCCCGCCGAACGCAAGACCTTGCGACGGGCCGAGCCCAAGCCCAAGCGCAAGCCCGCGGCGGCGCCGGCCTCCCGTCAAGCGGCACCGCCGCGGCGACGCCGACGAGTCCGTAGCACCGAGGCGGTCGTCGAACTTGGCCGGCTCGCGGGTGCGAATCGCACCAAAGCGCTGGACAATCTGCAAAAAGCCGCGGAGTTGTATCGCCTCGAGCGGGAACGAGAGGCCATGCGGGTCCTGCGTCCGCTCGCCGAGGCCTACCCCGACGCCGCGGGAGTCCAAGAGCTGGTTGGGCTGTGCCATTACCGCCTCGGGCAGTTCCCGGCCGCGCGTAAGGCGCTCGAGCGATTCGTCGAGATCACCGACAGCACCGAGCAACACCCGGTGCTCATGGACTGCCTTCGCGCCGCGGGGCGGCACCACGATGTCGAACGGCTGTGGAGCGAACTCGCCGAGGCCTCGCCCGATGGAGCGCTCGTCACCGAAGGTCGCATCGTGATGGCCGGGTCGCTCGCCGACCGCGGCCGGTTGGCTGACGCGATCGACGTGCTCGAACGCAAGGCCACCGCGCCCAAGCGCGTGCTCGATCAGCACTTGCGCCTCTGGTACGCGCTCGGCGACCTGCATGACCGAGCGGGCAACGGTCCCGCGGCGCGACGTTGGTTCGGCGCCATTGCTCAGCGGGATCGGTCGTTCGCCGACGTGGCCGAACGCCTCGCGGGCCTCGGGCACTGACGAGGCCGACACTCGTTCGTGTCACAACGGGTCGATATGTTCGCCCGGTCCGAGGTTCTCCCCCTCGTCGTCCTCCCCGAAGCCAGTGCGCGCCGTGCCGGCGCGGCCGGGACGCGCTCGGCCGCCAGTCGCGGCGGGCGACGCGGCGCATCACGCGCCAACCACGAAGGGAACCCGCATGAACCTCGTCTTGCTCGAAGGCGCACTCTCGAGTGCACCCGACGTCCGCACGCTTGCTTCGGGCAGCGTGCTGGCCCAACTGCAGGTCACGACCCGAGACAACGGAACGACGCGTACCGTGCCCGTCGCCGCGCTCGATCCACCGGAGTGGGTGTGCCGCCTCGACGCGGGCGCGCGTCTTGCGGTGCTCGGCTCGGTCGAGCGGCGGTTCTTCCGGGCGGCGGGCAGCACGGCATCGCGCACCGAGGTCGTCGCGACGAAGGTTCGACGGGGCACCGACCGTCGGGCCTGTCGACGGTTACGTGACGACATCGTCGCAGGACTCGGCGTGGCCGACGACGTGACCGACTGAGGAGTCCGTGGCCGAGCGAGCGCCCCGAACGCGGTGGACCTGACTGACCGTCAGATCGCGTTACGATGCGGTGGCGCGCTCGGCGGGAGCGCGTTTTCTCCCCCACGTACCAACGCCGCCGCACCGCCCCATGACTGGGCGCGGCGAGGAAAGGTCAATGGTGACCATCGATACCACTCCAGAGCGCCCCCTCGAAGGGGTCGAGACGCTCGACCGCGTTGACATCCCATTCGCCGGCGACAGCGGCGACGGCATGCAGCTCGTCGGCGATCGCTTCACCGAGTTGTCCGCGGCATTCGGCAACGACCTTGCGACGCTGCCGAACTATCCCGCCGAGATTCGAGCCCCTGCCGGTACCCAGGCAGGGGTTTCGTCGTTTCAGGTGCACATTTCCGACCACGACATCGTGACCCCGGGCGACGCGCCGAACGTTCTCATCGCCATGAACCCCGCGGCGCTCGCAGCGAACCTCTCGGACATGGTCCCGGGCATGACGCTCATCGTGAACGGTGACAGCTTCACCCAACGCGACCTCGACAAGGCCGGACTGACCGCCAACCCGCTCGAGGACAACAGCCTCGACGCGTTCAACCTGTACGTCGTGCCGATGACCTCGATCACCGTCGAAGCGACCAAGGAACTCGGCGTGAAACCGCGCGACGCCGAACGGTCGAAGAACTTCTTCGCGCTCGGGCTGCTGTGCTGGATGTACACGCGTCCAGTCGCTCCGGTCATCGAGTGGATCGAGACCCGATTCAAGAGCAAGGAACAGGTGCTCGCGGCCAACCTCGCCGCGTTCAAGGCCGGGCGGAACTTCGGCGAGACCGCGGAGCTGTTCGACCACCCGTACGAAGTCCGGCCTGCCTCGCTCGAGCCTGGCAACTACCGCAACATCGTCGGCAACCTTGCGACGGCCTACGGGCTCATCGCTGCCGCCCAACAGGCGGAGCTGCCGCTCGTCTTCGCGGGATATCCGATCACGCCGGCCAGCGACATCTTGCACGAGCTGTCGAAGCACAAGAACTTCGGCGTCAAGACGCTCCAAGCCGAAGACGAGATCGCCGCAGCGTCGATGGCCATCGGCGCAGCGTTCACCGGTGCCCTCGGGGTCACGGCGTCGAGCGGTCCCGGGATCGACCTCAAGAGCGAGGCCGTCAGCTTGGCGGTGAGTCTCGAGCTTCCGATGGTGATCATCGATGTGCAGCGCGGCGGTCCGAGTACAGGATTGCCGACCAAGACCGAACAAGCCGACCTGATGTTGGCCATGTACGGCCGCCACGGTGAGTGCCCATTGCCGATCGTCGCGGCAAAGAGCCCGAGCCACTGCTTCGATGCAGCCTTCGAAGCGACCAGAATCGCGCTCAAGTACCGCACGCCGGTGATGTTGCTCACCGACGGCTACCTGGCCAACGGGGCCGAGCCGTGGAGGTTGCCCGATCTCGACTCGCTGCCGAGCATCAAGGTGCCGTTCGCGACCGAACCGAACTCGGGCGACACCTTTTTGCCGTACCTGCGCGACCCCGAGACGCTGGCGCGGCCGTGGGCGATTCCGGGTACCCCCGGGCTCATGCATCGCGTCGGCGGCATCGAAAAGGAAGGGATCGGCCTCGACGGCGAGGGTGGCACCGGGAACATCTCATACGGTCCGCTGAACCACGACCGCATGGTGCGCTTGCGGGCCGAGAAGGTCGCCCGCATCGCTCGTGACATCCCCGGGGTCGAACACGACACCGAAGACGGGGCCGACGTGTTGGTCATCGGGTGGGGTTCGACGTGGGGCCAGGTGCAAGCCGGGATCCGTCGCATCCGTGCGCGAGGTTTGAAGGTCGCGTCCGCGCATCTCGTACACCTCAATCCGTTCCCGGCCGACCTCGGTGAGGTCCTCGGCCGCTACCGGAAGGTGCTCGTGCCCGAAATGAACCTCGGCCAGTTGAGCCGGTTGCTGCGCGCCGAGTTTCTCGTCGACGCAGTCAGCTTCACGAAGATGCAGGGCGTGCCGTTCCGGGCGGCCGAGATGGAAGCCAAGATCCTCGAACTGATGGGAGAGTCGGCGTGAGCGAGCAGGGCGTGACCCTCACTCGAAAGGATTTCGAGTCCGACCAGGAAGTCAGGTGGTGTCCGGGCTGCGGCGACTACGGCATCCTCGCCGCAGTGCAGTTCGTGTTGCCCGAACTCGACGTGAAGCCCGAAGAAATGGTGTTCGTGTCGGGTATCGGTTGTGCGGCGCGCCTGCCGTACTACATGAACACCTACGGCGTGCACGGGATCCACGGGCGGGCGCCGGCGCTCGCAACGGGCGTCGCGCTGACGCGGCCCGACCTGCACGTCTGGGTCATCGGCGGCGACGGCGACATGCTCTCGATCGGCGGGAACCACCTGATCCACGCGCTGCGTCGCAACGTGAACCTGAAGATCATCATGTTCAACAACCAGATCTACGGTCTCACGAAGGGGCAGTACTCGCCGACGAGCGAACTCGGAAAGGTCACCAAGAGCACCCCGTTCGGTTCGCTCGACTATCCGTTCAATCCGTTGTCGGTCGCGATCGGAGCGGAAGCCAGCTTCGTTGCCCGTACTCACGACATGGATCGCAAGCACATGATGGAGACGTTCCGACGTATGCATCGGCACCCTGGTGCGGCGTTCGTCGAAGTGTTCCAGAACTGCAACGTCTTCAACGACGGTGCCTTCGCCGGATTGTTGAAGAAGGACGTCCGCGAGAACATGGTGATCGACCTCGTGCACGGCGCGCCGATTCGGTTCGGGTCGGAGGGCCAGCACGGCGTGGCGCTCAACGAGTTCGGTGAACCGCACGTTGTCGAGGTCGCCGACGTTGGCGAGAGCGCGCTGTTGGTTCACGACGAACACCGCCACGACCCGACGCTCGCGTTTGCGCTCAGCCGGCTCTCGAACGGTCCGCACATGCCGACACCCATCGGCGTGTTTCGCGACGTCGAACGCCCGATCTACGAGGTCGAAGTGCAACGCCAACTCGCGGCCGCGTCGGAGAAGTCCGGGCCCGGCGACCTCGCCAAGCTCATCGCCAGCGGCGCGACCTGGACGGTCGGCTGATCGTCGCTCAGTCGAGCAGGCGGAACACCATGCCGGTGCGAGGTTTGGGGTAGAAGAACGTCGTCTTCTGCGGCATCCGAACACCAGCGACTGCAGCGGCTCGTGTGTCGGCGACGCCCACCGGCTTCAAGAGCAGACCGAACGTGGCTTCGCCCTTCCCGACAAGCATGGCAACGTCGTGCAGTGCGTGACGATATCGCCACTGCGCGTCGGGGAGCCGCGGGACCACAACGGCTTCGACGAGGGCAGCATCGGTGGCGCGCACGGCTTCGGGCTCGGATGCGATCAGTGCCGGTTCGCAGACCGCAGCGTGCGGGACGAGAAGGTGCAGTGTGTCCGCGAAGGCGAGGCCGATGCCGTGCTCGGCGTGCATGAGGGACTCGAGCGCGTCGACACCCTCGGGGGTGTTGGGTCCGGCGTCGCGGATCGTGAACGCGTCGCGCAGGGCGCTCAGCACGTCGACGGTGACGTCGACCGTGACGAGTCGGTGGATCGCTTGGATGCAGAGTTCGTGCTCGGTGAGTTCGACGACCAGACACATGATCGCATCGGCGCCTGGGTCCGAGGCCCCGGCCGCACGCTGTTCGTTGCGGTAGTTGATGGCCGTTTCGAATCGATGGTGTCCGTCGGCGAGCACCAACGGGTGGGCTGCGATCGCGGCCTCGATCGCAGCGACGCGATCGGGGTTGTCGATGGCGAACAGCCGATGGCGAACGCCGTGTTCGTCGTGGCATTCGGCCAGCGCGGTCGACGTATCGATCAGATCGGTGAGCCCGTCGGCGGGGGACAGGCCCCAGATGGGGTCGAGGTTCGCTCGCGTCGCCCGCAGTAAGTCGAGGCGGTCCGACTTGGCCTTTGGAATGGTGCGCTCATGCGGCAGGATGTCGCCCTCGCCCGCCCGGTCGGGCAACGCGAGTGCGCCGAGCACGCCGATGGTGTGCGCGGCGACGCCATGCGGATCGACGAAGTCCATCCGGTACCCGTAGAACCGAGCGGTCGCGTCGCGCGTCAAGACGCCCGCGGCATGCCATTCGGCCAGGGCCCGAGCCGCGCAGCCGTAGCGGTCTCCGGCGTCGCGTTCGTCTTGGGGCAGGATCAGTCGGATTGCGTTTGCAGGGTGGTTGGCTTCGAAGCCGACGCGGTGCTCGTCGTCGACGACGTCGTAGGGCGGGGCCGCAACCGCGTCCAGCCCCGCACCGAGTCGGTCGAGGTCGTATCGCAGCCCGCGAAAGGGTGAGAACTCCGCCATCGGTCGAACATTAGGTTCCCCCTGTGACCGCGCCGGTGTTGTGCTGCGACCTCGACGGAGTCGTCTGGCTCGGGACGACCCCGATTCCCGGTTCCGCCGAGGCAATCGCGCGCCTGCGGACTGCCGGTCACCGGGTCGTGTTCGTGACCAACAATTCGAGCAGCACCCGAGCCGACTACGCGACGAAGTTGGCGAACGTCGGCGTCCCGACCGACCCGCTCGACATCGTGTCGTCGGCCACTGCGGCAGCGCACTGGATCGCCTGCAACGTCGACCTCGACGCGCCGGTGCTGGTGCACGCTGGCCCGGGCGTGGCCGAGGCGCTGCGCGAGCGTGGCTGTACACGGCTGGTCGATGCTGCGGCGGCTCGGGCGAGCGATCGCTATGCCGCCGTGGTGTGCGGGTGGCACCGGAGTTTCGATTTCGAGCGACTCGCCGCGGCGGCCGACGCGCTCCACGGCGGTGCTGTGTTCGTCGCCACCAACGTCGATCCCACCTACCCCGACGTTGATCGTCGACTGCCCGGGAACGGCGCGTTGGTTGCGGCCGTCGCGACCGCGGCTGGCCGCGCCCCTGATGTCATTGCCGGGAAACCGCATGCGTCGATGGCCGCGGTGGTGCACGACGTCGTCGGTTCGACCGGCATCATGATCGGCGATCGCCCGTCGACCGACGGCGACTTCGCCGCCGCCCTCGGTTGGCCGTTCGCTCTGGTGTTGTCCGGCGTCGGCGGGCCCAACGGCGAAGAACCCGTGCCGGATCCGGCGCCGGCCTTCGTCGAGACGGACCTGGCTTCGCTGGCCGAGCGGTGGCTTGCCTGAGCGCGCAGCCCTTCGCAACCCGAAACGGCGACGAACGACCTCGTTCTGGCCGACGCGGGCGATGCCGATAGCGTTCGATGGTCCCCGCGGCCGGCCCGCCGCGCTCACCTCACCGAAACGTTCGGAGAACCCGATGGCTTCGCTGCCCACGCCCAACTGGCGCCAACTGCTCGAACTCGGCATGGGGGCGGTCGAGCCCAGGCGCGCGCAAGTCCGTCAGCTCGTCAACGACCTCGTCGCCCAAGGTCAGGTTGCCCGCGACCAAGCGACCACCACCGTCGACGAAATCGTTGCACTCGGTCAGGCTCGTGCCGACGAGGTGCGCGCCACGGTGCGTGCCGAGGTGCAACGTCAGGTCCGAGCACTCGGGCTCGTGACCCACGACGACCTCGTCGCGCTCGAGCGTCGCTTGGCCCGTCGCAGCGCAGCTGCGAAGCCGGCCGCCAAGGGCGCGTCGACGAAGGCCGCCAAGAAGCCGGCACCCGCGAAGCGGCGAGCGGGTGCAGCGGCGAGCAAGGCGACGGCCACGAAGGCCGCAGCCTCCTGAGCAACCTCCGACGACGACTCGACGCCGAACTGGTCCGACGGGGTTTGGCCCGCAGCCGCGGCGAGGCGGTCGAACTCGTGCACGCCGATCGTGTGACGGTCGCGGGCGCGCCAGCGCGCAGCCCGGCTCGGCTCGTCGCGCCGAGCGAAGCCGTCGCCGTCTCGGCCGACGACGCTCGCTATGTCTCGCGTGGTGGACACAAGCTGGCCGCGGCGCTCGACCGATTCGACATCGACGTTGTTGGCGTGCGGGCACTCGACGCGGGTGCGTCGACCGGGGGATTCACCGATTGCCTGCTTCAGCGTGGCGCGCGCGAAGTCGTAGCGGTCGATGTCGGGCACGGCCAACTCGCGTGGGGCCTGCGCGACGATCCACGGGTCGTCGTCCTCGAACGCACGAACGTTCGCACGCTTGCCCCCGAAGCGATCGGCGAACCCGTCGGACTTGTCGTCGCCGATCTGTCGTTCATCTCGCTGCGAACGGTCGCTCCCGCCCTCCTGGCCTTGGCCGAGCCCGGTGCGGCGTTCGTGCTGTTGGTGAAGCCCCAGTTCGAAGCGGGACGGGCGCGGGTCGGCAAAGGGGGCGTGATCCGCGACGATCGCATCCGCCGAACGGTCCTGATCGAGGTCATCGAAGGCCTGGCCGCGGCCGGTCTCGGTGTCGTCGACGTCACGACATCGCCGATCACGGGGGCCGACGGCAACGTCGAGTATCTGGTCGAGGCTCGGGCAGGCGCCGCGCCGATCGCTCCAGCGACCCTCGATGACCGTCTCGGGCCCGTCGACGTCGGCAAGACTGCTCCTTGATGCGCGCTATCGGCCTCGTGCCCCATCCCGATCGTCCCGCCGCGCACGCGCTGGCGGCCACCACTGCGTCGGCATTGGTGGCCCAGGGCATCGATGTGCGCGTTCCGGATTCGCTGGCGGATCGGGTCGGACTCGGACAACACCGGACCCCGGATCAGGGATTCGCCGACGGTCTCGATCTCGTCATCGCGCTCGGCGGCGACGGCACGATGCTGCACGCGGTGCACGCGGTCTATCCGCATCACGTCGCGATCTTGGGCGTGAACGCCGGGCGGCTGGGCTATCTCACGACCGTCGAGGCCGACGAGCTCGCGGCCCTGTTGCCGGTCATCGTCGATGACACCGTTGATGCGTTCGACGTCTCCGAACGCATGGCGATCGAGGCTGAGATCGTTCCGCCCGAAGGCCCCTCCCGAGTTGCGCACGCGTTGAACGAGGTCGTGCTCGAAAAGATCGAGAGTGGTCGGCTGGTCGATATCTCGGTGTCGATCGGCGGTAGCCGCTTCACGACCTTCTCGGCCGATGGCGTGATCGCCGCGACTCCTACCGGCAGCACCGCGTACGCGTTCTCGGCGCGAGCCCCGATCGTGTCGCCACAACACCGGTGCTTGGTGATCGCGCCGGTCGCAGCACACATGTTGTTCGATCGCACGCTCGTGCTGGGACCCGACGAACAGGTCGAGTTCGAAGTGGGGGCGCGTCCGGTCGCGATCGCGATCGACGGCCACCACGGCGGCGATCTCTCGCCGGGTACTCGCGTCATGTGCCGTGCTGCGGCCGACCCGGTCCGGATCATGACGCGGCGCGGTCGTGCATTTCATCAGATCTTGCGCGAGAAGTTCGCGCTGCCCGATCGCGAACCGAGCTGATGCTGGTCGAGCTGCGAGTCGAGAACCTCGGCATCATCGCCGAGCTCACGGTCCCGATCGGCGCAGGCATGACGGCGATCACGGGCGAGACGGGCGCGGGAAAGACACTGTTGGTCGAAGCGCTTCAGCTGTTGCTCGGCGGTCGAGCCGACGGCGCGTTGGTCCGCGACGGGGCAGCCGAGGCACGCGTCGACGGACGGTTCCACGTGGGTGACGACGAGGTCGTGTTGAGCCGAGTCGTACCGAACGAGGGCCGATCTCGTGCCTACATCAACGGCCGTCCGGTGACTGCGGGTGAACTCGGCGCCGTGGGTGGCGAACTCGTCGATCTGCACGGCCAACACGACCAGCAGTCGCTGCTGGTGCCGGCTGCGCAGCGAGCGTTGCTCGATGCGTGGATCGGCGCGCCGGCCGAAGAGTGCCGCGCTGAGCTCGGGTTGGCTCGCGTGCGCTTGACCGAACTCGAAGCCGCCCTCGGTGCACTCGGGGGCGACGAACGCACACGCGCTCGCGAGATCGACCTCTTGCGGTTCCAGATCGGCGAGATCGACGCCGTCGAGATTGCGACGGTCGACGAAGACGTCGTTCTGGGCGCGGAGGTCGCGCTGCTCGACGACGCCGAGGCCCATCGGCAGGCGCTCACCACGGTGCGGGCCGCGCTCGACGATGGTGCGAGCGAGGCCTTGGGAAACGCGCAGGCTGCGCTCGTCGGCCGCGACCCGTTTGTCGCGTTGAGCGAGCGGCTTCGGGCGCTCCAAGACGATGTGGCCGAACTCGCACGCGAGATCCGATTGGCCGCCGAGGCGATTGTCGCCGACCCCGAGCGGCTGGCCGCCATCCGCGAACGGCGAGCCCGGCTCGGTGAGTTGCGGCGCAAGTATGGCGACACGCTCGCCGAGGTGCTCGATCATCGTCACGACAGCCAGGCGCGCCTCGACGAGTTGGAAACCCACGACGAACGTGCTGCTGCGCTCGAGGCCGAGCTCGCTGACGTGGTTGCCGAACGACATGAGGTTGCGGCACGACTCAGCGCGCTGCGCACGAAGCACGCGCCGAAGTTGGCAGCCGCGGTGACCGCTCGGTTGCGCGAGTTGGCGTTACCACACGCGACGGTATCGATTCGCGTCGAAACAATGGAGTTGCACGACGACGGCGCCGATCGCATCACGTTCGAACTGGCGCCCAACCCTGGAGAGTCGGCCCGACCGCTTGCGAAGGCGGCATCGGGAGGCGAACTCTCCCGCACGATGCTTGCGATTCGCGCGGTTCTGTCGGCGGCTCCACCGACGCTGGTATTCGACGAAGTCGATGCCGGTATCGGCGGCGAAGCGGGCATCGCGGTCGGTGCCGCACTGCGAGACCTTGCGGGGGCCCACCAGGTGCTGTGTGTGACCCACCTCGCGCAGGTCGCCGCTCACGCCGACGCGCATCTGCATGTCAGCAAGGCGACGGAGGGTGATCGAACCGTCGCGGCCGCCGAGATCCTGCTCGACGAGGCCCGGGTGCGTGAGCTCTCGAGGATGCTGGCCGGAGTCGGTGAGTCCGAACACGCGCGTTCGCATGCCGACGAACTGCTCCGGAACTCGACTCGGCCACGCCGCGAACCGGCGAAGTCGCGATCGCGAACGCGGCCGTGAAGCTCCGTCGACGCTCCGCGTACGGAGATCACCCCGCAGCACGCGATCGCGTCATCGGCGCCGCCTACGCGGGAAAGCGGACGAAGGATCTCGCCAAGCGCCTCCCCGAGGGGTCCATTGCGATCATCGATCATCAAGACATCGATCGCGTTGCCGGTGAGATGTTGGTTGCCGCGGGGGTGGCTGCAGTGGTCAACGCAGCACCGTCAATTTCGGGGCGCTATCCGAACGGCGGGCCGATTCGGCTCGTCGAATCGGGGATCGTCGTGCTCGACCGAGTCGGTGTCGGTGCCCTCGACCGCATCGTCGAAGGCGAAGAGCTCGCAATCCACGACAACGCCCTGTGGCGTGGCGACGAACAAATCGCGAGCGGTGTTCAGCTCGACCTCGACTCGATCGTCGCGTCGATGGAACACGCTCGGCTCGGCATTGGTGACGAGCTGCGACGGTTTGCATCGAACACGCTCGAGTACATCGGCCACGAGTCCGACGCTGCGTTCGAGCCGCTCCGCATACCGGAACTGCGCACTGAACTGCGGGGTCGCCACGCACTCGTCGTTGTACGCGGTCACGACTACAAGACCGACCTCGCGACGTTGAAGAGTTACATCAAGGAGTTCCGCCCGGCGCTGATCGCCGTCGACGGCGGCGCCGACGCCCTCCTCGAAATTGGTCTCATGCCCGAGATGATCTTCGGCGACTTCGATTCGCTGAGCGATCGAGCGATGCACTGCGGGGCCGAACTCGTTGCACACGGATACGTCGACGGCGATTGTCCTGCATCGGACTTGCTCCGCGACCAGAACCTCGATCACGTGGTCGTGTCGGCTCCGGGCATGAGCGAAGACGTCGCCATGTTGTTGGCCTACGAGTCCGGCGCGACGCTCATCGTGGCGGTCGGTACCCACTCGACGTTGGTGGAGATGCTCGACAAAGGCCGTCGTGGCATGGCCTCGACCTTCCTCACCCGTCTGCGCCTCGGCCCGGTGCTGGTCGACGCCAAGGGCGTGCATCGGCTGTACGAGAGCCGGGTTCGCCGATCCGATTTGGTGCTGTTGGTGCTGGCCGCGCTCACCACGATCGTCGTCATCATGACCGCAAGCGACGCCGGACGGCTGTTCACCGAGGGGCTCTGGGTCGACCTCAAGGACCGTTGGCGGGACTTCGTCGACTGGATTACCTAGCCTCGCTGACGAATGATCAACTTCCGGTTTCATGTCGTGTCCATCGTCGCGGTCTTTCTGGCGTTGGCCATCGGGGTCGTCTTCGGTTCGACCATCGTCGACCGGGCGGTCGTCGACCGCCTCGAAAAGCGACTCGACGACGTCGACGAGAAGGCCGAGCAACAACGTGACGAGAACGAGCAGCTGAAGACCGACATCGAGCGGCACGACGCGTATCTGCGTTCGAATGCCCCGTACACCGTCGATGGACGCATGAGCGGGCGCGACATCGTCGTCCTCGCCGACGCGGCCGTGAGCGATGCCGCGATCGGCGATTTCCAGACCTTGGCCGTTGCTGCGGGCGGCGAAGACATCGTCGTGCTGCGCGTCGACGATGACGTGTTGCGCGGCGAAGCCGACGCCATCAAGGCGATCGCGGAGCGGCTCGAACTGTCGAGCGAGGACGTCGGAGTCGTCCAACGAGCGTTGTGGGATGCCATCGCCGTCCGCCTCGCTGGCGAACCACGCGGCCCGGACGAGATCGATGCTCCGGCGGATCTCCTCGGTGATCTTGCCGACATCGGCAGCATCACGGTGTCGGTCATCGGCGACGACACCGACGAAGTGCTCGACCAACTCGGTGGGGGCGACACCATCATGGCAATCGCCGCATCGACCTCGACCAATACCGAGTCCGAAACCTGGTTCGCCGCCGCGGCGGGGGCCGCCAACGAGCGGTCGCTCACCACTGTCGTCGGCGAGTTCCACGATCCGAGCGAGCAGATCGACCGGGGTGTTGCCCTCGGCGAGTTGCGTAACGGCGACCTGGCCTCGGAGGTCTCGACGGTCGACAACCTCGACGAATTTCAGGGTGTCGTGTCGCTCGTGCTCGCCGCCGAACAGCTCACGACCGGTGTTGTCGGTCACTACGGGCTCGGCGCCGGGGCGACTCGGAGTACCCCCGAGTTCGCAACGGAATGAGCCCACGTGTCGACACCTCGACAGGCATCGCGGTGAGCGAATCGTCAGCCGACGATCGCCGCGGTGCCGGCGCATCGATGGCAAGTCGAGCGACCGCAACGACGACGTCAGCCACCGTGGTGGGCGCGATCACGTTGGTATCACGGGTCTTTGGATTCGTGCGCGTGCTCGTCGTCGCGGCGATCCTCGGTGTCGGCGATCTGGGGAACGCCTTTCAGTCGTCGAACTCGATGTCGAACGTCTTGTTCGAGCTCCTCGCCGCGGGCGCGTTGTCGGCGGTGCTCGTCCCGGTCTTCGTGAGCGCGCGGGAACGAAACGATTCCGAAGGCGGTGACGAGCTCGCGTCGCGCCTGCTCACCGTCGCGCTGGTCGCGCTGGGCGCGTTGACGGTCGTCGCCATCGCGACTGCTCCGTGGTTGGCCGACCTTTTGACTGTCGGCACGGACCCGGCGGTTCGTGACGATCAACGAGCTCTCACCACCGTGCTGCTCGTCTGGTTCTTGCCTCAGACGGTGTTCTACGCGTGGGGGGCGATCGCCGGCGCCCAGCTTCACGCGCGCCGCCGATTCGTTGCGGTGGCAGTGGCACCGATCGCAAACACTGTCGTCACGGTCGGCGCGTTGCTGGTGTTCCGCTCGGTTGCGGGTGCCGAACCCGGTCTCGATCTCGATCGGTCGGCGACTGTCTGGCTCGGTGTTGCAGGAACCGGCGGTGTCCTCTCGTTCGTCGGTGTGATCGTCGTTGCGGCTCGACGTGCCGGCTCGCGCCTGGGTCTGCGACGGCAGGTGTGGAACCGCGAGGTGGCGAGCGTGCTGGCGAGCTCGGCGTGGGGTGTCGCGCTCCACACCGCGGGTGCGATCTTCTTGTTCGCCGCGATGATCGGCGGTAACTCGGTGGCGGGCGGAGCGATCGCCTACCAAACGGCCTTCGTCTTCTTCCTCGCTCCGTACGCCGTTCTCGCGCAACCGATCCAGACCGTCGTGCATCCAGAGTTGAGCGCCGACGCGGCCGCCGAGGCATGGGATCGGTTCGCGGAGCGGCTGCGCCAGAGCGTCGACCGCACCGTCGTCGTCGCCGCCCCGGTGGCCGCGATCGGCACCGCGGTCGCGCTACCGGCCATGTCCACGGTGGCGTTCGGCGCCAGCGGCGAAGGTCGCGGCGCCGAACTCATCGCGGCCGCCCTGGCTTCGCTGCTTGTCGGGGTGGTCGGTTACTCGTTGTTTCTCTTGCTCGCCCGCGCATCCTTCGCGTTGGGTGACGCAAAGACACCTGCGATCGTGGCGATCGGCGCGACTGGTTTCGGTGCGCTGCTGATTGCCGCGGTCGCGCCGCAGTTCGACGGCAACGCTCGGGTCGCAGTGCTCGGCCTGTCACACTCGATGAGTTACGCGCTTGGCGCTGGTGCCATGGTCGTCGTGCTGCGGCGTCGTCTGCGACGCCCGATCTGGTCGATGCCTCGGATCGGTTTCCTTGTCGCGATCGTGGCGTCGACGGCCGTCGCGGTGGGTGTGACTCGTACGGTCGGAACGTCGGGGCGGCCAGGCGCGGCATTCGCTGTCACGGTCGGAGCCGGCTGCGTCGGATCGCTGTGGTGGCTGGCGCGTGGGTCCGCTCGCGTGAGGGAGCTGCGGTGATCCGGCTGAGCGCACGCCGCAACACTGCCGTTGCGATCCTCGGCGCAGCGATCGCCGCCGTTGTGGTGAGCGGCTGTTCGGCGGAACGTGACGAGCTGCCGAGCGTCGATCGTGTCGTGATCGTGGCGATTCCCGAGGTGCAGTGGTCCGACCTCACCGGCGACGAGTTGGAGCACCTGCCGCAGTTGTTGGAGTCATCAGCGGTCGCGAACCTTTCGACGCGTATCGCTGACCGGAACGCAGACCGCTCCGACGGCTACCTCACGATCGGCGCGGGCACTCGTTCGATTGGCGCCAACGGTTACGCGTTCGGTCGCGACGAAACGCTCGGACGCGACACCGTGGCCGCGATCGTCGATCGCCGCACCGGAACGGCGCCCGTGCTCGCGATCAGCCACATCGACATCGCGAGCCTGTCCGAGGACAATCGTGGATCCGAGTTCGGTGGCCGGGTGGGTCGGCTCGGAACGGAACTCGAACGCGCCGGAATCGCAACCGCCGTCGTCGGCAACGCCGATCTGGGTGGGCCGATCACTGCCGACCTGATGCAGGTCGCCGACCGGGCGGCCGCGTTGGCGTTGATGAACGACCGCGGCGAAATCGGTGGAGCCGTCGGTCCCGATCTGCTCGTTGCCGATCCCGCAGCGCCGTTTGGCGCTCGTCTCGATGAGGGTCGGGTGTTCGAAGCGTTCGACGCAGTGTGGAACCCGAACGAGCGTGCAGCAGTGCTGGTCGAGTGCAGCGATCTGGTGCGTGCACGCGCCGAAGCCGCGGCGGCCGAGCCCGGGCGGGCTCGCGAACAGCGCGCGACCGCGCTCGCCGCTTGCGATGCGACCATCGGCGAGCTGATGCGCCGGCAGGGCGATCGCGACGCGATCGTGATCGTGTCGCCAACGACGTCAGCTCGGGCGACCGGACTCGGGGTGGTGGCCGTCGCGGCGGCGGGGGTCGATGGCGGATATCTCCAATCCGCCTCGACCCGACGAGCGGGCTACCTCCAGCTCTCCGACGTCGGCCCGACGGTGCTCGATCTGTTGGGCCTCGACGTTCCGAGCGCGATGGAGGGGAATCGGGCGTGGATCTCCGATGGCGATCCGCGGGTGACGAGTCGCATCGAGCGGCTTCGCGGCGAAACTGCTGACGCGGCCACGCGCGAATCACTGATTCCCGGCGCGACGGCGACCCTCGTGGTGATTACCGTGGTGCTGGCCTTGCTTGCGTTGGTCGAATGGAGGCTGCGGCTGATCGGGCGCCGACGGCTGGTCGCTGCGTCCTTCGGGCTCGTCGGCGGGCTCGCGGGGACGTATCTTCCCGCGCTCGTCGGTGGTGCCGACGATGCCGTCGTCGTTGGCTTCACGGTCGCGATCAGCGCGATCGCCACGTCCTTCGTCGGCGCCTGGTTGTCGCAGCGGTTCTCGCCTGAGACGGCAGTTGCGGCGGTGCTCGGTGCGTTCGTGACGTTGTTCGTCGTCGACCTGTTGAGCGGCGCACGTCTGCAGTTCAACACGCTGTTCGGGTACTCGGCCGCGGTTGCCGGAAGATTCGCCGGGCTCGGCAACCTCGCGTTCGCACTGTTTTCGGCGGCGGTGCTCGTTGCTGCTGTCGTGATCGGCACGGGCACTGGCGCGCGGCGCGTCGGGATCGCAGGAGCCCTGTTGGTTGGTGCCGTCGTCATCGAGGGAATGCCGATGTGGGGCGGCGACGTCGGCGGTGTGCTCGCGATGGTTCCCGCGTTCTTGGCCGTCTACACGATGCTGTCGGGGCGAGAGGTGCGGTGGTGGCATCCGGCGCTTTGGGGGATTGCCGCCGTCGGTTCGGTCCTCGCGTTCGCGTTGGTCGACCTCCTTCGCCCCGAAGAACTCCGGACGCACCTGGGTCGATACCTCGACGAGGTCCGTACCGACGGCTGGAGCTCCCTCCTGACGACCGTCGGACGTCGGCTCGAAGCCGGACTCGGCGGCGCGCGGGTTGCGATCTGGACCCTGTTGGTGGTGGCCGCACTCTTGGTCGTCGAGTTCGTGATGATTCGCCGACTGCGAGCCGCCGAGAAACGTCGCGCCGAAAGTCCCGCGGTTCGCGCACTCGCCGTTGGGGTAGCGATTCTGGCGGTGGTCTCGCTCGTGACGAACGACTCCGGGCTCGCCGCGCCGTTGACAATGATGGCCATTGTGGTTCCCGCGGCAGTGGTGCTGTTCGTCGGACGCCACGACGCGGCAGCGTCGGATCGCCCGATTGGTCGTTGGCGACTGGATCGTGGCGGGCCGCGAACGAGTCAGGTCGGAGCCGCGCAGTGACCCGCGTGGTTGCCGTCGTGGCCGGGATCATCACCGCGCGGGCCGTCGCGATGGCGATGCGCGACCTGCTGGCGCACCCGGTCCTTGCACGAACGAACTTCAGGGGAACTGCGCTCCCAACCGCGGCGGGAGTCGTGATCGTGTGCGGCGCGGTTGCCGTCGAGGGAGCGCGTGCCGGCCTCGACGCCATCGGCGCAGACCGGTCGTACCCGCTGGATCGTCTCGTAGTCCTGGCCGGGGTGATCGGCTTCGGTCTGCTGGGTCTGATCGACGACGTTCTCGGCGACGCGTCGGGACACGGTGGCGATCGCGGCTTGCGCGGGCATGTGCGAGCGCTCGGGCGTGGGCGCGTCACGTCAGGCATGGTGAAATTGCTCGGCGGCGCGCTGCTCGCGTTGGTGCTCGCTCCGATCGGTGGCCAGACCGGCTGGCGTTTCTGGGTGGATGCCGTCGTCATCGCGGCGACGGCCAATCTGGCGAACCTCTTCGATCGAGCCCCAGGCCGAACCATCAAGGTGGGGGTGGCCACCGCAGTGCCGTTCCTCGTGTTGGCGTCGGCACCAAGCGATCGCGACATCGCGTGGGCGGTCGCGGTGGTCGTGGGGTTGGCGATCGGACTGGCCCTCGACGACCTCCGCGAGCGTTCGATGCTCGGTGACACGGGCGCGAATGCCCTGGGTGCGAGCGTTGGTCTGCTGATCGTCGCTTCTGCGTCGGTGACCGCCCGCGCCACGACGGCAGCGGTTGTCGTCGCGCTCACGATGATCTCGGAACGTGTGTCGTTTTCGCGGGTGATCGAACGGACGCTGCCGCTGCGCGTCCTCGACCGGCTTGGGCGGCGGCCATGACGGGTTCACTCGCATGCGATCGCTACGCTCGATCGGTGCCCGTTGCCGACGTCGCTTCGCAACGAGGTCGCCGAGGGATGCTGCGGATGGTGCGGATGCTGCGGATGCTCGGGCTGGGCGTTGTGGCGTTCGCGGTCTTCGGCTCGGGCCCCAGCCGTTACGCCGGGGCCCAAAGCGACACGAATCCGTGCACAGTCGAGCGGATGTTGGTCTTTTCGATTCCCGATCTCTCGTGGCGCGCGCTTCGTGACGCAGACGTCCCCAACATCGAAGAGTTCCTCGCCGGGAGCGCTGTGGCCAGCCTCGCTCCGGCGCGCACGGTGCCTCACGATGCAGGACCCGCCGACGCGTACCTGACGTTCGGCGCAGGCGCCCGAACCATCGGACACCCACCCGTCGACGGTGAGGTCATGCACGCTGACGAGCAGATCGACGGCGTGCCGGTCAGCGAACTCGCCAGTCGCCGTTTCGACGCCGTCGTCGAGGCGCCGATCATCGCGTTGGGGTGGCCGCGCATTCTGCGCGAGAACGACGACCTGCCGTACGAGAGTCGGGCCGGCGAACTCGCGGCGGAACTCGCCGACAACGACATCGACACTGCCGTCATCGCCAACGCCGACGGGAGCGACACCGCCGCCAAGGCGTTCCATCGAGAAGCCGCACTGGCATTGAGCGCTCCTGACGGGACGCTGTCGGCGGGCGCGGTCGCCACGAATCTCCTGCTCGACGATCCGACCGCGCCGTTCGGTGTGCGACTGAACGATGCCGCCGTCGTCGACGCGTTCGACGCGGTCTGGTCCACCAGTCGCGCGGTCGTCTTGGTCGAGGCGTCCGATATCCCGCGTGCAATCCGCTACGGCTCGGTGTCCACCTCCGAGCAACGGCGAGTCGCGACCGTCGAGGCACTCGCATCGAGCGATCGTCTCTTCGCCGCGCTGCTCGATCGTGTCGATCTCGATCGGGATGCCGTGCTCGTGATCGCACCGCCCGATGGCATGGGACGTCGCGACCTCAACGTGCTCGGGCTGAAGGCGCCCTGCGATTCGCCCGGGTGGCTGCGCAGCGCGTCGACGCAGAAGGAAGGCGTCGTCTCGATGATCGACATAGCGCCGGGGATCCTGGCGCAGTTCGACATCGAATACACCGAAAAGATGGAAGGCCGACCCTTCGAGGTGCACGCCAGCGCGGCGGACCTCGACGCGCGGATGGAGCGCATGATCGACCACGCGCGCGGTTCGGAGTTTCGAGCCGAGCAGCTGTTCCCCGCGACCGTCGTCTTCATCGTCGCCCTGTCGATCGTGGCGCTCGGTGCGGTGTTGTTGCTCCTCGACCCGGCCATCCATCGGCGAGCGAGCGGCATCGTGAGCTGGTTCGCGTGTGTTGCGATGGCTGCGTACCCCGCCACGCTGTGGGTCCGGTTGCTGCCAGGACACGAGACCGGTCCCGCGGCGTACTACGGATGGCTGACGCTCGTCGCGTTGGTCGTTGGCAGCGTCGTGGTCGCCGTCGCGCGCACGGCGATCGCTCGCGTCGCCACGCTGCTGGGCGTGGCCCTCGGCACGATCCTGCTCGATGCAATGACCGGTTCGCAGTTGCACTACAACGCGGTCTTCGGATACTCGCCAACATCGAACAGTCGCCTGTACGGGATCTCGAATTACTCGTTCGGCGTCGTGGTGGTGACGTCGTTGTGCATCGCCGCGGGTCTCGCGCACTTCCTCCCTCGCCGTGGCGCTGCCGCGGCGCTGGGACTTCTCGGATTCGTCCTGGTCGTCGAGGGGATGCCGGTTTGGGGGTCCGATGTCGGAGGGGTCCTTGCCGCCGTTCCGACGTTTCTCGTCTTCGCGCTGTTGGTGTCGCGTCGGCGAGTGCGGCTGCGCACCGTCGCCGTGGCCATGACCGCGACGGCGGCCGCGATCGCGCTCTTCGCCGCGGTCGACCTTGCGCGACCGGCCGAGGAGCGAGCACACCTGGGCCGCCTCGTCGAACGCGTGCAGCGCGACGGGGTCGGCCCGCTGTTTGCCATCGTGGGCCGCAAACTCGAAGCGGCGATGCGAGAGTCGACGAAGTCGTTTTGGGTGACTGCGATTCCGATCGTGATCGTGATCGTCTTGGTCGTCGGACGCGCGGGTCGCCGCCCCCTGGCTCGCATCTGCGAACAGATCCCAACGCTGCGGGCGGCGTTGCTGGCCGCGATCGTCGGTGTCGTGCTGGGGAGTGCCCTCAACGATTCGGGTGCGATTGTCGGCGGCACGTTGTCGTACATGCTGTCGTTGTCGCTGATCATCGTGTGTCTCGCCGCGAACGAGATCGACGCCGGCCCGATCGAGTCAGAGGCCGTCGTTCGACGAGCCAGCCAGGTATGACCGACCGACTCCCGTCGGACGCAACGCTCGCCGCAGCAGTCGACGCGCCGCTCGCACCCTCGACGCGGACGTTCGTGCGGACGCTGCTCGTTGTGATCATCGTGTTCGGCGTCGCTGGTTTCGAGGCATGGCCGTTGACGTCGTTTCGGCTTTTCAGCACCTCACGTGGCACCGTGCGCACGTCGTACGAAGCCGTGACTGTCGACGCGGCCGGCCGCGAAACTCCGTTCGAGCAGTCGACGTTGGCCTTCGGCTATCGCCTCGCCGAGTGGCCGATGAGCGAGATCGCGGGAGCCTCCGAGGCACGACAGCGTGCGCTGTGCGAGGCGATAGCGGTGGGTGCTCGCGACGCTGGACGCGAGGTCGTCGAGGTCCGGGTCGAGAAGGTGCGCGAACGCCTGGTCCGCCGAGGCAACGACTGGGAGATCGTTCGGGCGGAGCCCGAGCTCGTTGTTGGCTGTCCCGCCGACGAGCGCGGGGGAGTCGGGGTGTGAAACGTCTCGACGCGCTGCTGTTCGGGCCCGAGGCGCCGCGGCGTCTCGCGATCGTGCACGCCGGTCTCGTCGCGGCGCTGTGCGTGCGGGTGGTTGCCGGTCCGTACCGAGAGATCGCCGCCACAACCCCCGACGGATTGTTCCGGCCGCCGTGGTTCCTCGCGTTCTTGGATTCGATGCCGCCGGTTGGCGTCGTGATGGCCGCCCAGGTCGTCGCCGTCGTCGCAACGGTCGCTTGGTTCGCGCGCCGTTGTCCTCGGGCGGCGTTCGTGACCTTGTGGTGCTGCTATCTGTTCGTTGCGGCCATCCGCGACGCTCGGGGCAAGATTCTGCACAACGACGTGCTGGCGCTCCTCGTGACGATCCCGTTCCTGGCTGCGCCGATTGCCGATCTCGCCGATCGTCGTCCCTCGACCCGCACCGGGTGGCCGTTGCGGGCAGGTTGTTCGATCATTGCCTTGGCGTACTTCTTCGCCGGGTACCACAAGGTCGTGCGATCCGGACTCGAATGGATCACCTCCGACAATGTCCGTCACGCCATCGCGTGGGGCCCGAAGCCTGCGGTCGGGCGCTGGGAGGGTCTGGCCGACCTCGTGACGGCACATTGGCTGCCGGGTCGGATCATGGCGGCCGGCACGATCGCCTTCGAACTCGGTTTTCTCGCGTTTGCGTTCGTTCCCCGTCTCCGCCCCGTACTCGCCGCCGTCGCCACGACGTTGCACATCGCAACGACCCTGCTTTTCGGGCTCGATTACGCAATGTGGATCGTCGTGCTCTGGCTGTTCGCGCTGCCGTGGGAGCGTTATGCGTTCGTCGATCGTTTCGTCCGGTCCCCGAACGCGCGGGTCGGCGATGGTACGGTCGGATTCCGGGCCGATCACGTTGGCGCCCTCGAGGAGTAAGCCCCGCTTTGGGGGTCTCGAGCACGAACCCGGAGTTGACGCCTGAGATCGGCGTTGGGCCCAACCCCGGGAGCAACGTCGGACAAGTTCGTCGGTGACACGGTGGTGGAGGTCGGGAACGTGGCGAAGCACGTCTTCGTGACGGGTGGTGTGGCGAGCAGTCTCGGCAAGGGACTGACGGCAAGCTCACTCGGGCGGTTGCTCAAGAATCGCGGCCTACGGGTCACCATGCAAAAGCTCGACCC
>SXGT01879430.1_pt1 | contig 22594 bp, 17 predicted proteins | sample 3176221 | NCBI WGS metagenome assembly SXGT01 (sample SAMN11356862, study PRJNA531348) | freshwater metagenome | isolation source: freshwater sample F1-120 | place: China: Fuxian Lake, Yuxi | collected 2017-12-25
CTGCAGATACTGCTGAAGGCGACTGGTACCTCGACGCCGAGGTTGGTCTACTTTTCATGCATGCTGATACATGGGCAGGGCTTGTAACAGATAACTCAGATCCTACTTTCTCATACTCATACTATGATGATGGTGGCATTGGAGCTAGCTCGGAGCAATGGATTTACTTTGATGGCGAGGGCAATCCTGGTGATCTACTTTCTTGCGACGAGATGTCAAACTTTGTCGTTAAGGGTGTTGCTAGCGATATCCTCGATTCAACAGATGCAGCTCTAGGTCGTTTACTGTATGTTTATACAGAACCACGCCATTTACTTGATAAAGTAAAGACTGCATTTAATCTTTCAAACATGAATGCAGCTGGCAAGATGCCTGGTACAGCAACGGCAGGTTACAGTGATATGATCACTTTAGCTGCTGAAGATGTTGCAGACCGCATCGTTGTTCTCACCATCCGCATCTAATTTACTTAAAGGAGTTAACCATGAAGTTCAAGCTACGTGATGGAGAGCTCGCTCTACCAACTGGTGAGAAGGAGGCTGCTTCTTTCATAGCCGATCTGTTCAGTAATCAGGGACGTGTTCCTGATCAGGATAAGCAGATTGACTGGGAAGATATGTACAAAATCCTTACACCAAAGCGCAATGAGGACACAGTCCATTCAAGCGAGATTCGTCCCCTTCTCCAGTCTTCTATGGAGATTCTAATTCGTGAGCCTCTTGAGCCTCTGATGATCATTACCGGCCTGTTCAATCGTGTACAGGCTAAGGGTTTGACAACTCAGGTTCTAGCTGGCGCCCTAGGCGGTGCAGTGTATGCAGCCGATGTTCCAGAAGGTGGAACATATCCTGAAAACATGTTCCAGATTGGTGGAGCTCTGCAGACAGCTTATATTGGTAAGTCTGGTATTCAGGCTTCGTTTACTGACGAAGCCCTTCGTTACAGTACCTGGGATATCTTTGCGATGAACCTGCGTATGATGGGTCAGGCTCTTGTGCGCCATAAGGAAAAGAAGGCTTCAGCCTTCCTTAGTACTCTTGGTACTCGTCTATTCGATAACGCAGATCCTACGAACAGTCTCTTCGGAGTCTGTACTGGTCGCGGTCTTGATATGGCTGCTAACGGTTCTCTAACCGTTGACGATCTATTCAAGGCTATGGCTCATATGGCAGAAGAAGGCTTCCAGCCTGATGTCATGTTGGTCAACCCTCTCTTCTTCTATCAGTTCCTACAAGATCCTGTTATGCGTAACATGATGCTTGCTCATGGTGGTGGAGAGTACTTCAGTAAGTGGGGTGGTGTTGTTGGTCCTCGCGATCCTTGGTCAAATGGCGCAATGGGTGCCATGGGTCCGACAACAGGCAATAAGCTTGTTCCGTCTGGTGCTGCTACAGGTGAGACCCCAACGGGTATTGCTGGTCGTGAGCACGGTATGACAAGCACCTTCCCAATGCCTGGATATTTCCCATGGTCATTCCGTATCGTAGTGAGCCCTTTGGTTCCATTCGATGCAGAAACTCTGCTTGGTGATATTTATCTACTCAGCTCTGGCAACGTTGGTTACTTCCTCGTAGACGAGGAGTTAACTCAAGTTGAGTGGCGCGATGAGAGTGTCGATATTGCTAAGGTGAAGATGCGTGAGCGCTATGGCTTTGCTATCGCGAACGAAGGCCAAGGTGTCGGCGTCATGAAGAATGTGAAGTTAGGACGTAACTACTGGGACGGCACTGTGAAAGCGATCTCGCAAGAGGTTATCGCAGAAATTGGGTCTACAGACGACGTACTATAAAGTACTAATCTTAGTGATTATAATGAAAGGCGGGACTGGTCCCGCCTTTCTTATTAGGTGACTATGAAAACCTGCACTAAATGTAATCTTGATAAAGATGAGTCATGTTTCTATAAACAGAAACTTGGCAAAGATGGCTTGGCTGCTGCTTGTAAAGACTGTTACAGAACTGTTTATGTTGCTCGTACTAAAACTGAAAAGCGTAAGATTTCACGAAAAAGATATGATCAAAGCGAGAAAGCAAAACTTGCTCGTAGAAAGCCTAATCGACTTTATTCTCTTTGTAAGAAGGGAGCTAAAGAACGTCGGTTGTCATTTGATTTAACTTATGAGCAGTTCTGTTCTATTAGATCGCTACCATGTACCTACTGTGGATCAATAGTCACAACACCAGGTATAGATCGTATTGATAGTTCAAAGGGTTATGTCTTAGAGAATTGTGTTTCTTGTTGCGTAGATTGCAATCTAATGAAGAAGGAGTTTACGGTTGAGGAATGGTGCAGTCAGATGACAAAGATTTTGAAGTATCTTAGAAAGATATAGGAGAGAATATGTATATTAGTATTGATCCCGACAACAATCCCTACGACAAGGATGTAGAGGATCTATGGGATGGAACTGGTGATCTAATAGCACAGTTTTTGACTCTGTATATCGTATTTGATAAAAGTCTGAACATCCCAATGAAGCAGCAATCTCGAAGTGAGTACCAATTGAAGGTGCTGTCTTTTCTAAAGTGTTATACTAAAAAGGATTACGAGTTAGCTAAAATCTATAATGCTGAAGATTACCCATATCGCGACGAAGTCTATCGTGGGCAAACTCTTCGTAATATTGGAAAGTGTCATGTGGGTTAAGAAACTTGATGCTGATGAACTCGGCGTAACTTTTATGCCTCGTTCGATGGATCCGCTTGATAACAAGCAGAACAAGTATGATAATATGGTTGAAGATGAAGAAGAATTCGTAGAGTTTGAATTAGAACCCCAACCAAGTCTGTCTATTGAAGATGAAGAAAATGTCCTAGAGTTCTTAGAGCCCCTAGGTGAACATCAAATCGTTAGTCAACAAGAGACGGAAGACTGGTATAGAAAAGAATATCTGAAAGGCAGTATCTACCTCTAAGGAGATTACATGGCAGCACCAGAAATAGAATCAACATATCCCGCAGATGGTGACACAGGTATACCTGTTGGAGTCACTATTAAAATCTATTTCGATACCGGTGTGGACGAAAAAACCATTAAGGATAGTGTAGCTCTTTTTGGTCGGGATTCTGATATGACCAGTGGTCCAGATGCTGCTATTTGGGTAGATCAAGATACAGGAGATAATCCTTTCTTTCTTTCTTCGCCGGGATTTAAAGGCCTTGTGCCGCTTAAATTCAGTTTAGCTTACTATACTTTAGGCACCACTACCGAGGTCGATCCTGGCGTTATAACTTCTCAAGCAGATGAAATCTCTGCCAACGTTGGCCATGTAGCTAAAATTACTGTTGATCCTAAATATAATCCAACTTTAGCTCCTGATACAGAATTATCATTAGTAGTCGCAGGGGATCCAGATAATCAAAATATTGGTGTTAGTTCAAGAACAGTATTTGATATCGAAGAAGGGATTAATACAGGTTCTGGTAGCCTATATATCTGGGGAACTTGGGAAGATACTGGTGCTGGCGAAGATGAACTTAATATCGAAGTTACTGTTGCTGGGAATATAGGAACTGCTGAGTAAAAATGGTGGTATACATCTGCTGGAGAAGGCTCAGCCGTTGAGGACAATATTACAAATAGGCGGTTTCGTACGCTATCTGATGGATTGCAGATTCGTTTTAGTGGTTCGAGCTTGCAAGTTGGAGATAGCTGGACTTTCAGTGTTAGCGCTATACAACGTCTAGCGACTAGTACTACTATAACTTTTACGACGAATGACGGTTCTTATACTTCTGCTCCCTCTTCACCGAGTACACCAGCTACGAGCAGTCCTCCAAGTACTGTTTTGCCCACAGGGCAGAGTACTTTTGAAGTCGAAGAGATGACTCCAGAGAGTGGCTCTTATAATGTAAGTATTAAGAATCGTAAAATTGTAATTAGATTCTCAGAAGATATTGATCCAGATACTATTACAGATGATTCAATTACTTTGTGGAAGTATCCTGTGAGTGGAGTTTATGAAGATACTTATTCTCCAATAGAGCTTCAGAAGACGATTGATGTTGACGGTGATACAATCACCATCAAATTTTAAGGAGATACTATGGGTGATTACTCAAGAGGTTCTGTTTTGGCTGGAGAAGATATTCTTCTCAGAGCTGTATTCGTTGACTCGATGGGAAATTTGATCGATCCTGACGGATCCCCTTCTGTGCCACCAGTCCTATACATATATGATGAATCAATTGATACTGAAACTATCTCCGAAGAGATGGATGCTTTAACTTTTACTTCTGCTATAGCTGGTCCATTAAACGCTACTCGTCTCTCTGCTGGCTATTATCAGTATAGCTATACTGTACCAATAACTTATGAAGCTGGCACATGGCACGATGTCTGGGTTGGCGTGGTAAATGGTATAACAAATATTACTATGTTAGACTTTGTTGTCGAAGAGGCGATTGAAATAGATCCTCAGACAATTGGTATAAATACCATGATAATCGTGGAGTTAGATAATACGATTACAAATCTAGATGGGGACGCCACTCTAGAGACTACAAAACTATATTATACAACTACCTATAGTCCTCTATACGCTTCGCCTGATTTAGTTAGAGCTGAAATGGGACCGTGGATTGATTATATTCCAGATGATACTCTGGCTTTAATGATCCATTGGGCATCACTGGAAGCTCAGTTTATTCAAGGACCGCAAACAGAGTCTTGGGGAAATCTCAAGTTAGCTCGCACGAAATTTGTTATTTATGACGCTGCTTTAAGAGCAGCGATGCAAGTTGGCGGAGGCAATTCTGCTGGCTACACTACTGGCGGCAAGAAGCAGTTAGGCGATCTTGTTATTGGTCAAGGAGAGGTCGTAGCTACTGTAGACGAAGATACAATTAGTTGGTTGCGAGAGCAACGTAGAGAATGGTGGAGAGTAGTGAACGCAGGCGGCAACATTGTCCCTGGCCAGGGTTTGACGCCAACATACTCTGTAAAAGGAGTTTTCGATCCGGATAGGCGTAATGTCGGTCGCCTTTGGGACGACATTACGACAAAAAATTATCCAATTCCTACTGTGAACAAGAAAGTACGAGCAGCAGAAAGGCTGCGCGGGCGCTGGCGCTTTGAGCAGCCACAGCGGAGGCGATAATGCGTAGACCTTCCCTGCATGGTACGAGTACCTCAATAAGAGGTTGGTCGAATTCCAACAGATCTGAGATTGATCTTCGATCAGAATTCGATACGTTAATCTATGGTGATGCGACGCACATTCCTCACGGCCACCTTATAGTTATTAGAAATATGCGAAGGGATAGCGATGGCTATCCCACCAAATGTAGCTGCTTTGAAGCTTCGAACACAACAGAACCCGACCCTGACTGTAGTTATTGTCTTGGGGAAGGTTATCTTTGGGACGAGAATTGGGGCATGGCGTATAGCATGCACCTAAATGCTGATAGCGGCTTGGCTCGAAAGTATATTCATATGGCACCTGGTTTAGAAAGAACAGACTATGTTGTCTTTTTTATCCGATATGATAGTGATATTAAATATGAGGATAAAGTTGTCGAGGTACGTCTTGATGAAGAAGGTGAGCTTGTGTTACCTTATATTCGAGAGGCTATTTATAAGCCACATACTATAAAGCGAATGCGATCCGACTACGGTCGAGTCGAGTATATAGCAGTATTCTGTCGTGAAGACGACGCCTGGAAATCGGATAATCCACAATGAGTGTTCCTAGTTCTAAAATCACAGAAGAAATTCCAGAGAGATTTCTCGATGAGGATCTTACGACTGTTATTGTTTTAGATCAAACTGGTGCTATAGAATTTGAAAAACCGGTTAAGCTTCAAAATCCTTTCGAGTTCAATCCTCAAAAATTCCATCCTAGTTCAGAAACTCCAACACTGGAGCGTTTTATTGAGCTTGTTGGAGAAGTTATTTCAGATTCTCAATCTCGAGAACAAATTGTAGAAAAAGAACGGGTCACGCTTACAGATGAGTATCCTGCCGAAAGGTTTGATAGATTTGGTAAAGAGGTTATAACTTATCGTATTATTTCTCGTAAACCAGCAAATCTATCAACAGATGGAAAATCACGACCACAAAGAGGATTTGGTTACTCGTACCACTTGCGTTCTCCGCAATATCCAGATAAAGTAATCATTGTAGAGAGCAGACCTGTAGATCATATAATTGAATTTTCTTGCTGGGCTAAACGTGCGCGTTTAGCTAATCAGCGTGCTCTTTGGCTTGAACGTACTCTCATAAATCAAACTTGGGCTTTTCAGTCACAAGGTATTGATCGATTTTTTTGGGAAGAACGTTTAGCAGATACTTACTATAATGTTGGAGGCCAGCCGCTTTACCAACGTCCACTCCGATTCTTTGTAAGATTAAGTGAGTTTAGACCAAAGGCTGAACCTGCAATCTCTCACATTTCTTATGAATCCCGTGTTACAGACGAGACCTCAATAGGTTCTCGTTCAATCCTATAAATCCTTAAGGAGGTTACCCAATGCCTTACAGCCATATTCCTGGAGTGAAGGCCAGCTACCTCGACGGAGCCTTCAAAGTACCTAGAAATTCAACACAACCAAAGGTACTTGTTGTTGGTCCGGCAGAGTCAGGTTTGACAAATGAAATCTTTAATGTCACTGCTATCTCTGCTGCAGAGTCCGAGTTTGGTGCTGAGACTCCTATCATGCGTGTTGCTCATGAGCTTTTAGCTCAGGGAGCTGATAATATTGCGGTCGTACGTAGTGGTGGACAGCAAGGTTCACTCGTTGTAGAAGATACGGCCGGTGGTGTTCTTACTGTTACGCCTGAGTATCGCGATGCAGAAATACTAGAGCGCTACGCTTTAGTTATTGAGAACGACGGAGAAGCTAATCGTTATCTTATCTATGATTTAACTAATCAAGAATGGGTATACGATAGTTCTGAAATTGAAGTTCTTGATGCTGGTGTCGTTACAGTCGAAGACACTGGTCTCGACCTCTTCACCCTAAACGATCGTACTACGCCGGATATTGCTGTTGCTATGTCCGATTTAGTTTCTGGAGACTTCACAGTTGATGGTGTAGCTACTATAGATACTCTGACTATTACAGCTGGAGCAGACGGCATGTTGCCGTCGCTGGTGGAGCGTTATGCTGCTTACAATACAACCTTGCATACGCTTGATTACAAGGATGCAGATTTTATTGTTCCTGCTGATGTTTATGTTGATGACCTCAATGTTGTCGACGATGCTTCGGTTGCTACCTATGGTTATTACTGGTTAGGAGTGCCCGAAGCTGGAGACAGTTGCGATAAGCTTGGTTTTCTCTGGCAATACATTTATAGAGGACGTATCTTTACATACTTCGCAGATACTGTTGATTACTTTAGCGTAGCAACAAGTCCAGCTTCGATTACAGTAAATACAGATCTAGTAGTTACTGCGTTGCGTGAGGGTAAAGGTGGTAACGCTTGTACTCTTCAGATTGCTCTGGGTGGTTCGCTTGCGGTCTCAATTACAGAGAACGATAACTGTGGCTTAGATATCTTGTTAACAGCTGTTTCAGGTGTTACCACAACGGATGATGCCGCTGATGCAATTAATGCAGCTTTAGCTGCATTTACAGCAAGTACTGGTACATCTGGCTCAACGCTTCTTTCGGCTGCAGGTACTGCAACAGTTATTTCTTCAACTGCTGCTAAAGCAAGCTTCACTGGTGGAGCTGGCGGACATGTTCTGACCCACGAAGACCTTACTGGTGATGAGATTCCAAGTGCTGTTAGTACGAAGTTTGCGGCTGGCCTAGATGCAGAATTGCGTGAGTGTAACTTCGCTCATCAACTAGCTAGTTTCTGTTATTTGGCCTCGACAAACTGGGCGACTATACTTGGTTCTATTAGCTTCAAGGCTCCAACAGCCTTTAGCCGCTTGGACATTGCCGATTGGGTTGGTACTCTTCCAGAGTACACAGATAATGGTCAGTATCTTTACGTTGATGCTCCAGCAGATAATGGATCGGGTATTCTTGGCAACAAATTCCTGGCCGGTTTCTCAAAGACTTCTGATGGTTATCGTTCTGCTTTGGTAACAGATGGGAACAGTACTGATGGCTATGCTTACGGTGGATTTATCTTAACCGATGGTTCAGCCCTGCCAAATGGTAGCACATGGCCATACGGTATCGATGATGACGACGAGGCAGAGGATTCTGGTCGTAAGCCGATTGATATCGGCAAGCATATATTTGTAACATATGATTGGCCTATCCACTCAAATGGTTACAATGGCGGAACCACATATCGCGGTTCCCTCCCCGGAGCGTTTGTTGGTAAGGTTGTCGGTATGGCAGAGAATGAGGAGCCTATAGGTGATAACGGCACTATCCGTAAGGTACAGAGCCCACCACGTATCCACAGTACTCAGCTTGACGATTTAGCATCTATCCGTGTAATTGGTCTTCGTAGAGATGAATCGGTCGGACTTATTATTGTTTCAGCAAAAACGGCTGCCCATCCAGATTCAGACTATACGCGTCTTTCAACTATTCGTTCGGTAAACCGTATGCTAAAGGGTGTTCGTAATATTGCTCGCCCGTACATTGGCAAGCCATTTAATGCCCAACAGCTTGTTTCTCTACAAAGTGCTATAGATCAGTACTTGACAGCAGAGAAGGCAGCAGGATTTAATCAGGGAGCTAAGGCTCGTATTGAGTACTCGCGCACTGACAAGATTATGGGTCGCTTGAAGGTTAAGGTCCGCATGATCCCTCCATTCTCTGTGGAAACAATTGATGTTGAAACATCTCTTGCGGCCGAAGAGACTGAACTATAATTTCAAGGAGTAATACAAAATGGCATCAACTTCGCTAGAACTGTCAAGACAGTACACATCGTTTTCGGGTGTGGATATCCGTGCAGTCATTGAGGGAGAGCCGGTAGGCCAGCTTCAGGCGATCTCGTACGCTGTTCAGCGAGAGAAGGCGCCAATCTATGTGATGGGTAGAGTTGATCCTCTATCCTTCTCAAGAGGTAAGCGTGGTATTGCTGGAACCATCGTGACACTTATGTTAGATCAACACGTAATGCTTGAGACTCCGTTTTCGGATCTTAAGTTCATTGCTGATAAGGATGAGATTTATCCCAACGTAGCAGATCTCAACGATGCAAGTTCTCTCGCAGATCTTGAAGAACTTGAGTCAGGTTTCACCTTCGATTCGGGTGACCTGTCAGGGGCTTATTCGTTAAGCCAGGCTTGGTATGTGGATCAAATCCCGCCATTCGATGTTGTTATTGTGGCCGCGAACGAGTACGGTAAAGCTGCTACAATGCGCATCTATGGTATTGAGATCTTGAACGAAGGTTCTGGATTCAGTATTGACGACATGGTCATTGAGAACCAGATGACATATGTTTGTCGTACAATTCTTCCATGGCAGCGTCTTGGTAATTGGAACATGGATACAGGTTCATTCGAACAGACGCTCGCTTAAACTCTGTGATTATATTACAATGAGGCCAGTCTTTGTACTGGCCTCATTTGCTTGGAGGAAGCGTGGCATCTAATATCGCAACAGCCGAACGGCTATATTCTCAAAATAATGCTTACGGCACAATACATCCACAGAGATACAAGTATAGCTTTTCTGGAGCTGACGCTCGGATGCTTGTATTCTTTCCTCAGAGAACAGATCTTATTGGGTATTTAGATTCAGTACATACGCTTTCCGTTTCGGTCCACGAAGCTAAACAACAAGTACGATCTTTGGGGTACAGAGGTACGAAAGGTTTGACTCGTTCTGTACGTACAATTGCTGGATCTTTGATACTGACTGTCGTTAATGATCATCCATTAAGACCACTAATCGATCAATATAACAGAATGATAATGGATATGGGCGGAGACAATTTTGATTTCAATCCTATGCCGTTTGGTTGGTCTGTTGACAGAGACGAACTTGGAGTGGGTAATTATCAAGATATCTATAACTTTCAAAACCGCTTGGCTTCATTGTTACCTCCATTTAATATCCTTATGGAGTTTGTTGCTGAAGGCGCTCCTGTTACTTTAGATAGTACAGATAATACCGCACAACGTGCTTCGGAATTTAGCGAGTTACGGAGAAGAGGTTTAACCTCTTCTCGTAGAGTACTTTTTCCAGGTGCTGGGCTAATGCTTCAGGATGTAGAATTTGTAGACGAAGGTTTTGTTGTATCCGTAAACGATATGGTTACGGAAGTCACAATGTCTTATATTGCCAGAGATTTCAAACCTATTTCCGCCAACACCTTCCATGATGGAGGTCAAGCTTTGACTCAAACAGATATCGCTGCCAGGGAGGTGGAGTTGTGGAAAAGATGCTACCCCCAACAATCGAATCCTAAAGGGAGTGTTGATCTTCTCTCTGGACAAGAAATGGTTAATCCAGGACTAGAACCTCTAGATTTCTAAGGGAGATACTCATGAAGTATTTTGGATTTGAATATTTCTGTGGTGCTAATGTACTTGTTCGAGTAGGAAATATGCCGGTGTTGGAAGCAACAGGTATTAGTGTTTCTATACAGGAGAGCAAGAGACCAATTTATGGATATAGCAGCAGATTTTTTGACGCAGTAGCCTCAGGACAGGTTCTTGTGCAGGGGAGTTTGGTAATTAATTACGTACACCAAGATTACCTCTATCATGCTATTTCTAGTGGTCTAGGAATAGAGGAACTTACAGCTCCTCCTACAAATATTCCAGAGATTGAAGTAGAAGACTACATGGCTGAACTTGGTGCAAATCCAGAGTTAGATGGCAAATTTATACAAGCTCTGAAGAATCAATTTTGGTCTTCTGATCTGGGTGCGGCTACTTCAAAATTGAATCCAACTCGTAATCCTCATGATAACTTTTCTGGTATCAATGTTAGAGTTACTTTTGGAGATCAAGATGTGGGTTTGAAGGATACAGGAAAGACAGGTATGCTTATTAGCAATCTTCATTTCTTAGGTCGTAGCAATGTGATTAATATAGGTGAAGACGTGATAGTCGAAGCTTATCCGTTTATTGCCAGAGATGTTCTATCTCTACGGGCTAATCAGATTACAGAAACTAAAACTGTAGATCCATCTAGCCCTAATTTTGGTTCAACTATTAATTTAGGTTAATTATGCAGAAACAATTAAGTGCGAGCTTGAATGCTCGTCAGTTGAGTGCCCTCCAGAAGAGTGCACCGACAGCTAGTGATATATTAGACAATGTTGAGTTTATGGAAGAGCTCAATCAAGAAGTCGAAAGCACATATGGCGCGGAGAAGACCGAGAAGCCAAAAACAATGGGAGCAGTAATGCCAGTTGAGCGTCCAGTTCGTAAACTACCTCAAGCAACAGTTAAAGCTTTAGATCCAGAGGCTGAGCTTGAAGAGATGAATCGTCAAGCAGAAGTAAAGTTGGCCAAGAAACGAGAAGAAGAATCTAGAAAAGAAGCGCCTCCTGCTCAGCAGGAAGTTTCTCCAGAAGAAGCACTTAGAGCCCAGATTGTTGGTGCACTACAGAGTCATGATCGTGCTCCGTCAGAAGCAGATATTGCTAAGTGGAAACAACAGCATGGTGAAAATGGTGTCTACGTTCTGGCTTTGAATGAAGACGATGTTTTCGTCTTTACTTATCTGCGTAGAGGACAGTGGAAGAAGATTCAGCAAGCTGTAGCTAACGCCCAGAAGGCAGAGCTTACGCAGGACCCAGATGACACATTGAAGGAGAAAGTATTGCAGTTCACTGTTCTCTGGCCTAGACCATTAACAATAGAGTTCTTTACGAACTCTAGAGCTGGAACTATTGATACACTATTTAATGTCATTATGGCTAACAGTTCATTCTTGCAGTTAAGCCAAGCAATGATATTGACAACTCAACTGTAAAATGGTTGACATCAAGACGCTAATGGAAAGCGATGGTCTTTATCTGACCACGCTTCCAACTGGTGAGCAATTTACCTGGCGTCTTTTAACTCTGAAAGAATATCGTGTCTTTCGGGGATTAAGAGAGGCGGGTCAAATCTCGCCTCTCTTCTTATACGATTCTGTTTTTGATCATTGCTACGTTGGTCGAGCCGACGCTATCAATGGTAATCTTCCTGCTGGTTACTTCTCTGCTATAGGAGAATTAATTATGTATCTATCGGGAGACAATGCCATAGATGGAGAGAGAGAAGAGATCGAGACAGCTCGTGCGCTTTATCCTGTGGATTCAGTGCAGGAGACGATGAAACGTATTATTCTAATAGCGTTTTCATCTTACACACCAGATGACTTGGAGCGGTGGACTCGTCCAGAATTGCTTCGCAAGTTTACTATGGCAGAGGCTATTCTGGTCAATAAGGGCGGCTATGAACCTATTGACACAAAGAAGATAATGACTTCAGACCAAGCGCAAAAGCGCAAGTCGGCCCCTATTGACTTTAGAAGAGAGAATCAGGAACACTCAGATGCAATGGGCGATGCCTTGAAGCCTCATATTCTTGATCAACACCCCGATGTTTTGAAACAACGTCAGGCGCGAACTAATAAACTTCAGAGACACCAAGCCAAGGAACTTGAGAAAGCCATACAACGAGGTAGATAATGCTTAAATCATACGGTGGCTATACCTGGACTTCTCAGGATCCTCAGCCAGTTAACTCGGAATCAGAGAGACGTTTAGGCTTTACTACCATGGCGGTACTGGGTGCTGCTGGGTTTTATGGTGCAACAAGAGATTTGAAGTCTGGTTATCGTCCTGTTGACTATATTGCTGGAGCTGCTCGACTTGGTGGCAATCTTTTCCCTTTTCAGTTAGCTAATACTTTTCGTGTACCCGAAATACTTAGCCCGTGGCTAAGTCATAAATACAGATCTGAAGGTGTAGAAGGTTTTGGAACGTGGAGTAAAGAGTTCCTACAGTCAGATAGTTCTTATGATTGGCTCAAGTGGACTACTGGACTTGATGACGAAGGGTTGCGGACTCGTGGTATTACGCGTGGAATGATTGGTCCTGACGCTGATATCGCAGAGAACCTTTCATGGACGCCAACACAGGGTTCGAAAGGAAAATTAGAGGCTGTCTTACCAGGAGGCAAACGCCACTTACTAAGCAATGATATCTCTTTGCTTGCTACAAATGAAGAGATTATAAATCCGTTTACAGATAAAAAGGGGCTTAATCGTTTTGCAGCCGGAGTGTTTGCAGCTGCTGGAATGTACGATAATCCTGGTTTTGACGAGGGTGATGTTCTCAGTCGGGCCGCTAGATTTGTTGACGGCAAGGAGGTAGTCGGCAGGAGTGTCGCTCCTTTTATTCCCGTTCCCTCCCTTCATGGTCAGGTAAAGTCTATTGCAGATATTTCTCGTCGTACCAATTGGTTGCGTGGTATTCCCGCTTTCGAAATGGGACGTTTTAATGTTTTGCTTGGAAATGTCGTTGAGCAGTTTGGTGGAGATTTAGGCCAACGGTTTTTTAAGGATGTTTTGAAGATTGGGCCTGGGGTCAAGCCGGGTCCGGCATCACATATGTTTGCTCGTTATGGGTTACTTGCTGCCGCAGGCGGGGCCGTCATAATGGGCAATCAGCAACTCGATTGGTTTCGTCGCCAAGGTGGTATTTTTGGACAAGCAGCTTCATCAGCGATTATAGCTGGAGGCTTGTCTTATGCATCTAGTCGCTTAGGAGCAACTTCAAGAACGTCATTTATGCTGGGCGTTGGAACTTTCTTTGGTCAGATGGTTTTGCCTGGTTTTGAAGAAGGACTTATTCCTGGACTTGCAACTACTGGAGTCAATGCCGATATTCTGCGCGGAAACATGTTTAACCCATTTGGGTACTATAGAAGAACCCTTGAGGGGTTCTTTCCAGGAATTTCAGATTGGAAGACCGGCGCACTTCTTGGAGTCGGAGCTATAGCCGCAAGCAATCTAACTCTTCCTGGCATGAGAGAGAGACTGAATGTTAAGTTAGCTCGTAACTTTGGTAAACACTTACCAATTGTTGGAGACTCGTTTACAAACGAAATTGCCCTTCAGAATAAGAGCATTAGAGATATTTTTTATGAAAATGTAGGACGTGAGTTAAATATGGCTCCAGAGGACACTTACGGTTTCCTTCGGAGAAAATCTCTTTTAGCTCAATATCATGCTCAGGATTTAAGTGATCCTCTTAGCCGAACAAGAGCGTTAAACCGTCTTTGGTTTCAAAGTGAAGAGCAATTTAGTAATACGCGGAAAATGAATCCGCTCAATAGAAGACTCGTAAATGAGTTAACAGCGATCTCTAGGACTTCTCCGGGTGGGGGATTGAACGCTGTTGCTCGAGAAGCTAAGGGATTTGTTACAGAAGCCTACATGAATTTCTTGGGCGCTGATCTTCATAGAGATCAGGAACTTTTACGAGAGGTCAAGAATTTAGGGTTTGGAAAATTTGGTCCGACAAGACGACTTGGGCGGTTGGGTGCAATAGGCTTAGCGACATTCTTGGCTCACGGCCTAGTCACAGGTGGACTTACAGGCTCCATGGAGACTGCTGATCAGCTTCGGGATATCTATGCTGGAAAGCAGTTTGTAGAGATGAAAAAGAGTCGCTGGTGGGAAGGTGGTGGTACACCGTTTGAAGGTGGAGAAACTTCTTATTTCCGACCTCACGCTTACGCACTAATGATGAACAGAGTACGGGAGAAAGGAGTTTGGGGAGAAGCAGAGGATGAGTATAGTCCTCTGCGAAAGTTCTTCATTAAAAATTTCACCTATGATCTAGAGAAACAGAACTATTGGAATCGTCCTTATCCGATGAGCAATGCAGCTTTTAGTGATATACCAATTATAGGCGGTATCTTAGGAGCATCTATAGGTCAGTTAATTAAGCCGCCAAGGCTTATGCATACTGGGGAATGGATGCGGGAGGGCGCTGGTGGAGAAACGGAGTTCGCCAATGTCTTTCGTGGTGGATTCGTTGAGCCTGCCTACAGTTTAGGCGCAGTTGGTCCAGGCACACCAACGAGTCCATTTGGAGCAAAAATCTTACATTCTAATCTTGTACATCAGTTTCAAGAATTAGAAGGTATGACTGGTTGGGCTAAATCCGTTGTGTCGAAAGGTCTTTTTGGTTCAGAACATTGGGCTTCAGATCAAGCCAGACTAGCAACTTCTGGCGAGATGACAAGCTGGTCGAACGCGTTCTGGGAAATGGAACTAGGCGGCGCATTCTTTTCGAATGAATTCTTGCGTCGTATTTTTCCTCGACGTCAATCTGAAATCAAACAGTACAATCCAATCATGAACTCTATGCCATCTTGGTTACCTGATAAGTACCATTATGGTGATCCATACAAGTTAATACAATGGGGTGAAAGTCGTCTTCCTGGTCCTGGATTTGCAGCCTTGCATCCTGAGTTGCAGGGAGTTGATCCAGAAGCGTATCCGCTTCTTTACAAGTATCAAGTGCTAGCAGATGTAGCACCTTTAACTCCTGAGTTCTTCAGAGCTCAACAACAACTTTACAGTTCTCGTCAGGCTGGGAATATGACTCAGCGTGAAATAGACTGGATAGATAGAATTGATTCAAACAGATCTAAAGTTGTAAATAAGCTTACTTATAAAGATCTACCTGAAGGAGCAATTTCACTGCCGGGCTCTGGGCTAGTTCGGGGAGCTTGGTCCCTTAGTGGAAACATGCTACGAGACCTTGCTGCTCCTGCTGAGTATATGATGCCTATGGGCTTTAGACCTGTTCAGAAGCTTACTGGAGGCCAGCGCGGAGCTATTGAGCGCTATGAGTATGAAAGACTCTATGGTACTCCATTAGCGTTCTGGGATGAGCCTATGAGAGATTGGTTTAGACCAAGTTTCTACAGTGCATTACATCTACTTGGTTATGAGGGGAAACCTGCTTGGAGACGAGAAGCTGATGCGACGAATCAATATTTTGATAAATTAGAGTTTATCAAATATATGCAATTAGCTGATGAGGCGTCTAGTGTTGGTGATGGTCGAATGGCCGCGCAGTTCAGATGGCAAGCTTCTCAGACTAGAGTTGGCGTTAACCCTCAGGGTAGTCCGTTAAGTATCTATTGGGCTCTTCCTGCAGAAGAGCGTCCGTACTTTAATTCGTTCCTGCAGACCACGAATGAAAGTGAGCGTAAGCGCATTTTAGAAATGGTGCCGGCAGATCAGGGTCATCTCTATCGATCTCTCTGGTCAAGAATGGACAGTGGCGATCCTTCTCTTTATGCAACTGCTACAGTCTTAGATGAAAATTATATGAGAGGCCAGCTTTCACAGACTCATTCCGAAATGTCGGCTTATCCAACTCCTCCACCTGACTGGATCGGTTGGCACCAAGATGTTGATATGAGTGATGTTCAGGTTAGATATGTTGATCAAATTGGTGCTGATCTTCATGATTATGGACTCTGGGAGAGTGACCTACGAAAGAGTAAAGGTCAGTCATTTCTTGAAGGCTCACAAGATTTTCTCTTCACCGAGCCAGGACTTCGATTCTCAAATATAAGATCTGAAGTGTATAATATGCTTGGGTCTTCACAGAGGCAGCCGCAGTTATCTTATAGTGTTATGCCGGGAACAAATCCTTATGCGCATATCACTTATAATGATAGCAGAGATAGAGAAATGGAATCAGCTGTTCAGAGGTACATAAATGGCTACTAATCTAAGAGAGAAAGCAGAGAATACAGGGAATGCGGGTCTTGGTCTGTTAAAGACTGCGATTGGCGTGAGTCCGCTTTTCGCTGCAGCCTATATGGGTGGTATCAGTTTGAAAGCCAATGAGGCTATTAATTTACCTATAGCTAAATCAACGCCAATCCAAGAGCTTGGAAGAAAAATCGGAGCTACTGCAAAAGCAGTAAGCCTTAAGCAAAAGGCTCTTGACGAGGCAAGGGCCAAAGAGTCTTTAGATCAAATTAAAATTCATCTTGATAAAGCCGAATCGCTACAAGAAATTTTTAGATCTACTGAGCGCCGCAATTCTTTGCTTCAAGCTCTAGCTTTGACTCTAGATGATCCTGCGCTTGGACTTGAAGATAATAAGCGAATGATGATGAAACAGCAGCTTCTCGAAGCTGCTAATATTAGTACTCCCGAACATGAAACTGTGGTTCGAGACGTTATGCGCGCTATCTCAGATAGCGCTGATAATAATGTTGCTTCTAAGTTTCTAAGTCTACAAGCGCAATTTAGTAATGTTGGTGGTCAATTAAATGCTCCGCAAATGGAGATCCCACGTAGTGGAGTGGTTTTTAACCCCGTTGCGTACAAAAAACTATCTGAGTTAGAGAAAGATTATGTTAAGCAGATTCGTGATGCTCTTGGTGGAGATTTTGATGTTCAGGTCCAGAAGTACTCAGAGTTCGGGAGAGACTTTCGTGTAGCCCAGGTCTTTAAGCGTGGGTCTACAGGTGATAGGTTTAAAACAAATATACCTTTATTATCTTATGATCCCCGAACTGGAGTTGGCACTGGACCGCAATATTTTCGTTCTGGTCAATCTGGTCGCACCCTTTATGCTATGCCTAGAAGAATGGGTGATTTAGAAAAGCTTTATGGATTAGCAGAGAAGGGCGTAAGTAAACAAAGATTACGTGAAGAAATGGTACGAACTCCAGAGTATTTCGTCAACGAACTTGCGCGTCGAGCCGGCGCAGGATTTGTAGACTTTGCTGACTATAATTCCTGGATGACTAGCCATATGACTAATGTAGATCGTGTTGCAGGTACAGGCACTGCTTTCGCTTCGCATTCTCGTTTTCAAGCAGAAGCAAAAATGGCAACTGTCGGTCTTTACAATATATCTCGATTGACTCCAGAGCAACAGCGTAAAGCTGTTGCTACAATTGGTTCCAGATTTCCAGGAATGTTTGATCCAGGTATTGGTGGTAAACGAATCCTAAGCCGCTCAGAAGAAGGTCTCATGGGCTCTATGGGTATACATAAGGGTTCGTTCTTTGATACTCTGCAACAAGTTTATGGATGGACAACGAGTAGTGGTTCTTCGATTGACCGCACGATTGTTCCTCTAACTATGCGCGAGCACCAAATCGTTGGGCGGTCAGGCATGTTTGCAGGTCCCACGTATAGTATTGGTAAGTCAGGCCTGGCTGGTGGATCAGTATTTAAAGCTGCTCTAGCTCAAGCTCAGGGTAATGATCATGAGGCTCTGCGCGCGGCATTGCGTAATGTTACACCGTTTGGAGAGCTAGTCTCTGGTGGTTTAGGGTCAGTGGTGCTTATGGACGTTAGCAAGAAAGGACGTCTCACGCAGGGTGCTGGTGGCTCAGGTATGGCTTATACGGGGAGATCTCAGTTAGTAGAAACTCCACATCAATTCGCTGTCTTGGATCCGAAGACGCATGGATATCTAGAATCAGATATTCTTCGTAGACTTCAGGCAGCAGGCAGTGCTGGAATATCACTTACCAAGGAAGAGTTACGTCAAGGTCTATACTTAGGAGAGACTTCTGGTGGATCAAAATTTCTTCCATTTAATGAAAGAATGACTGGTATGCATTTGAGATTAGGTGAAGTAACTGAAGACGCTGTGGCTGGAGGTACTAGAAGAACTGTTTCGGTAATTGCTCAAGTTCAGAAAGATCTTGATATCTTTAAGGTTTTCGGATTGTCTCATAAGGGTAACGTTGAGGTAGTTGATAATTTAATTGGCCAATTGGAGTCTGAAGCTCAGACGCCAATTCGGCAGGCATTTAAGACTCTTGGTATAGACGAAGCCTCTGCTCTCTTTGCTCCATCTGATATGATGAGTAAAGGTGCTATTGGTTTTATGAATCAGATTGGTGGAGGATCGCGAGTAGTTTCACAAGGTGGTATTACTTTAGATGAACTTAAGAGTCGAGCCAGCCGAGTCGCTGGTCGATCGAAACCAATCTTTGATATTTTTCGAGATCCAAAGAAGCCGGTTGAAGTTGAATATAAAGCACTAGCTCATTACGCCCAGGCAGCCATGGAGCTTATGTATATTAAGAAAGTAGATCCAGCTCTTATTGGTCTTGTTATGTCAGGTGTTTATCATGGTGCCGAAGGCGACTCTTCTAAGTATGGTTTAAATAAAGCCAGTATAGATACGTTAGCCAGAGTTATGTGGAGAAAGAGTCCTGATAAACTTAAAGCTTTTCAAGATGCTCTTGGAATCCAGAAAGCTCTTGCTTACGATGTTAGTGTACTTGGTGAATCTGTCAACGATTGGGCTCGCGGGCGTGCAGGGGTTGAGCCTCGATTTGCCAAGACGCTCCAAGAGCGTCTGCTCGGCTTTGGTCTCGACATGGATACTGCCTCTGGTATTGTCAGTGGTATCTATAAAAATAAAATAGGTATCGGGCAGCATTTTAACTTAGCGACACAATTACTGGATATGCAGACTTATGCAAGTGGAGCAACGACCGCTCGGAACTTTGTTTCTGATGGTCAGAAAACAAGGCTTTCTTATAATGATCTTATCCAGAAAATTCTTGGTGAGGATAATAAGGAAAATTCGTTGGTTGAATATCTGAAGAAGACTAAGGGTGGAGTTGTACTTGATCTTACAGATGCGCCGTCTGCTATTTCTCAAGCAGCCAAAGATGTCTTTCGACAAGGAGAGTTATTCTTGCCAGGCCAGGAGGCGTTTGAAGCTGCTCGCGGAACCACTATTAAACAAGCTGAAGGTGGAAGTGCTTTAGTTGAAAGCGAACTTGGTCAAGTTATAGAATCACTGCAAGGTAGACTTTATGCTTTTTCGAAAGATACTAAGGCTGCAAGAGAATCACTTACTGAGTGGAAGACTAAGAGTCAAAACTTATTTTTACGAGTGTTTGATCAACTTAATGCTGGAAAGATCAAGGGTGGGATTTCTCCTACTGCTGGATTATATGATTTAACTATGGGTACTGGTGTCTTAAGTAAAGATGCTAGAATGCTTAATAGAGCTAGAGATGTTTTCTTTAAAAGCAGAGGCCAGGCTGTCTTTCAATCTGCAGAAGGATTTTTATCTCAATTGCATGATATGCGAGGTACAGAAGATACTAGTGCTCTTGCGCGCAAAGCCAGAATGTTCTTTACAAGTATGGAGCGGGGAGGTGTGGGTTCAAGATACTTAGGTATCGCTGGCATAGGCGGTCGTCACCCTATGATGACGACTGGAAACGTGTTTATGACGCAGACCTTTAGACATCTTGAAGAAGTAACAGCTCTTGGTGGTCAAGATATGTTCTTTGAGAGGCTGAAGGGTTCTGAGCTTGGTAAAGCTATGCTGCAAGAACATTTCAAGACCACCGATGTTAAGTCCTTCGCCCATATGGCAACCTTCGGCAAGAGTCAACAGAAATCATTCTTCAAGCAACTGGTTGAGAATATAAACCATTTTTCTTCAGGTCAGAGTAGCGACATGTTGTATGTACCTGGTCTTAAGACAACTCATGGTGATCTTGGCATAGGCGTCCAAGCTTTTACAGACCAGGACGGCGATCATACTTTGCACTTCCTGTTAGATTCTCCTTCTGCCAATAGGGTGATGAAACAGCTTCGTTCTAATGGTGATGCTTATGCGCTTCAAGACTTTAAGCTCCGAGCATTCTTTAATGAGATGGGCAAGCAGACTAAGGGGGCTTTGGGAAATATGGCCCAAGCTGCTGGAGAGAGAATGGGTGCGATGGGAGTTGAGCAGAAGTTGTTTCAGGATGTCATGAAGGAAGTAGGCTTATCTATGCAGACCGGTCCACTGGACGTTAGTCTGCGTGGTCTGCATGAATCGTTTCTTGCGTATGAACAAGATCCGTTGCAAAAAGCTTATGCTCGTATGTTCCTTGGTAATATTCAAGAGAATTTCGTAATTAAGTCTAAGAAGCTACCAACTTATGAAAACTTAGCTGAGCAAGTACAAAGTGCCGCTCACCGTTTAACTACAACTGGGCAGGGGGATGAACTGCGCGGGCTTTTGCAGCGAATATTTCAAGGTACTGATTTAGGTAGAGGTGGCATGAAGGTTGGCGCCACTGTTGGTCTTGATGGTGGCGATGCGGAGTTAAAAGCACATTTTGATAAGTTCTTTGGTACACGAACTGTCGAAGCACAATATAGTCTTGATGAATTTATCAATCGTGCTGAGCAACATGTTAATAGAGCTTTGTCCGAAGGAACGTTAGATAAGACTACTGGCCAATGGGCTGCAGAATTTGGAGAAGATCCAGTAAGAGCAGCTATGAATATTCTGGCAGGGAAGAATATGGGATCCGCTTCTCTAGAGGGTTTTCAGGGAGCGAGTTTAGGAGCTAAAACAGGTGTTGCCGTTGATTCTTTACTTCAGGGTTTTTCAAAGATTGATTCTCATATGACGGGAAGGCTAGCGCTAGGAGCGCTAGCGTCAGCAGGTCTTTATGGCATGATGACTGGCGGCGTTTCTCCAGAGCCGATTATTATGCCTGGCGAGTCCCCAAGTGGACGAGTAATGAGCGATATTGCTTCCGGCAACTTATTCAGTAGACGTGATCCTGAAGTAAGTCCTGAACAGATGATTGCGCCTAACAATCAATATGATAGAATGGTCCCAATTAACACTGGTACTACTTATGCCGTTAGGCCTAATTCATATCAAATACGCGGTGAGGTAAGTTCTGGTTCTGGACTTGCAACCTTCGGTTCGTACTTTAATCAGCTTACTGGTGGTAATGGGCGCGGAGTGATTACTATTAATGATCAAAGACGTCCTATTACACGCAATTATGTTGACCGGCTTCTGGGAGAATATTAATGGCTGATACTAACACAGTCGTTTTCACAATCAACGATATAGATCTTAATATTGCTCCAGAATCAATTTCTGTTCAGCAGGAAGATCTTGTTTATAATTGGAAAACTCTGCGCACGAAGAGCAGTACGAAGATTCCTTCTGGGCATGGACAGACTATGGTTCAGGTTAGGATTCCATTTATTGACTCAGATATCTTAGCTCTTCATCGACTTATAGTAGAGTTTAGACACAGCCCATTTTGTTTTATTGAGAATCTATATTTACGTCAGACCTTATGTCCTGAATGGCCTTTAGGTCAGAAGATGGCCTTCACAATGACTGGTCTTGACGTAGTTCCTTATCCTGGAACTACTAACGCTTGGATTCTAAACCTTGAGATGACGTGGTTTAATTATTTTCCTTACGTTCATAATTGGCTCTATAGAAGAGATTGGACAACGAGTTGGATCTCTTCGAAGGATAAGAAAGGCGAACCTTATAGTATAAAACTTACTATAGGTTGGAATATTGACGATGATGGCAATCGTAGTGGTCCGCGAACCAATGTAATAGAAGAGAAATCTTCTTTGAATTCTGGATCAACCCATCAAGAGTGGAGTGCTCTTAACGATGGGTATATGAATAAGTCTTTAACTATTGAAGATCTTGAACTTTTACATAGAGGCGAGATCTTTGATCTACTACCTATGCCATCCAGAATGGAGCAAGCATTCTTTGTCCCACAGCCAGGGGAGTCGTTAATCTATAAGCGTTTTATTAACTTTCTACAGAGAGATGCTCTGAAGAAAAGCTTTAATATAGATGTAGAAAGAATCATCAACTTCACAGAGGAAAACCCTGGTTTTGTAGGCCGATTACTTTTCGGCAAATTTATCTTTTC
>SXGT01680852.1_pt1 | contig 22589 bp, 18 predicted proteins | sample 3176221 | NCBI WGS metagenome assembly SXGT01 (sample SAMN11356862, study PRJNA531348) | freshwater metagenome | isolation source: freshwater sample F1-120 | place: China: Fuxian Lake, Yuxi | collected 2017-12-25
CGGACCATCACCGAAGATCAGAAGAATGCCGAGGTCCTCTACCTCGGCACCGAGACCGGTCTCTACCTGACGCTCGACCGCGGGAAGTCCTGGATCAGGGTTCGGGGCAACCTGCCCACGGTCCCGATCTACGAGATCACTCTTCATCCCCGCGACAATGCGATGATTCTTGCCACCCACGGCCGGGGTATCTGGATTCTCGACGACCTGACGCCGTTTCAAGAGGCGGGCCGGGCGCAAGCGGCCGACGCCTATGTCTACTCGATGCCGCCCGCGTATCAGCAGACGGCGCAAGGCTTCCGCTACTACGGCAGCATGGGCGACATGCAGTTCATCGGGCCGAACCCGCCGCTCGCCGCCCCGATCGGTTATTGGCTCAAATCGAAAGCCGACAGCCTCCGGGTGGTCATCAAGGACGGTGCCGGCAACGTGGTTCGCGAACTGAAGGGCGATGACGTGAAGGGTCGCCAGTCGGCCGGGATGAACGTGGTGCACTGGGATTATCGGATTGAACCGATTCCGGCGCCCAAGGGCGCGGCACCTGCCCGCGGCGGGTTCTTCGGCGGGGGTGGGGGAGGCAATCGCGGGACCCGGGGCCCCTGGGTGCTTCCCGGCAACTTCACGGCGGCGCTCGTCGTGAACGGCAAGGAAGTCGCCACCCAACCGTTCTCGGTCAAAGGTGACCGTGAGGTGACGATCTCCGACGCCGATCGCCAGCGCAGGTTCGATCTCTTGAAGGAAGGCCAGCGGCTCGAGGCCCGGTTGGCCGAGGCCGCGACGGCTGCCCGGAGCGCCAACACCCAATTGGCCGGAATGAAGACGGCCCTCTCCGACACCGCCACGGTTCCAGCCGGCATCCGGGCCACCTACGATAGTCTGACCAAGGAGCTCGAGCCGATCAAGAAGAAGTTCTTCATCCGGGACGAGGGCGGCGAGTCGGACTTCGATTTCTCGGAGTTCCGAAAAGTGATCACGTTCAAGTTGAGCGGGGTGATCGGAAGTATCGGCGGTACGACGGTCCCGCCGACCGAGGGAGATTTGGCGCAATGGGGTGAACTCAAGACCGAGGTGCCCGCGGCGATTGACCAGGTCAACGCGTTGGTGACCAAGTTGAAGCCGTTCTATCAACGGCTCGCGGAGGGAGGCTTGTACCCGGCCGTTCCCAAGTTGGTCGAAAAGCCCTAGGAAGCCCCCGGCGGGTCTCTTCGGCCCTTACAGGTCGAAGAGGCCCTCGGTCATCGCCACGGTTTCCCCGGCGATCCAGACATTCGTTACCAGGCCCCCTCGTTTTTCCGCCCGTGCTTCGAGCACGCTCGGCCGTCCCATCTCCACTCCCTGCGCGATTCTCCACCGAAACACCCCAGAACTTTCCGGGTGGTGGTAAGCGAGCAGGCCGGCCAGGGCCGCGTTGGCGCTTCCGGTTGCGGCGTCTTCCAGCATCGGGTCGCCGGACGAGAATTGACGGGTTCGCAGGTCGAATCCGTCTTCGGTTTTGGCATAGAGATGGAGATACGGCTGACCGAACTCCGGACCGGCCAACCGATCGAGCGCCGTGAGGTCCGGCCGGGCTCGCTCGAGGGCGGCTCGGTCCCGAACTTCGGCGAGCAGGAAAGCCAGGCCCACCGATCCGGCCTGGGGTTCGTGAGTCGTGGTGACAATGTCGCCATCGGCGAGCGAAGCCGCGCGGGCCACCGCCGCCACCGGCACTGCCGGACCGAGGGTCAGGGGTTCCGGCGCCGCTAGTTCACACCAGAACCGCCCGTCGGCTCGGGGTTCGATCGTGACGGGCACGAGTCCCGCGAGTTCCTCGAACACGACGTCGAGACGGGCCCCGACCGCCCCAAGCTCGCCGTGGGTCGCGAGCATGGCGGCGGTGCCGATATTCGGGTGGCCCGCGAAGGGGACCTCCCGGGTCGGCGTGAAGATCCGGACCCGGCGGGTGTGTCCCGACTCCGGCGGAAGCACGAACGTGGTCTCCGCGAAGTTGAATTCCCGAGCGATCTGCTGCATCTGGCCATCGCTCAGGCCGGCGGCGCGAGGAAAAACCGCCAGCTGATTGCCGCCGAACCGGACATCGGTAAACACATCGCAGGTGTAGAACGGGTATTCCATTGGAAACCGAGGCGCTATCGGACCTCAGTCGGGTTGAAATGGGGGTTCTCGATGATCCCGAACGTGTTGCCGAAGGGGTCGAGGACGGCGGCAACCTTGATACCCCCGCCGACATCCTGAACCGGTTCTTTGACCGGTGCTCCGATTTGGATGAGACGCTGCAGGGCGGCGGCGCAGTCGGTGACGCCCCAGTAGGCCACGGCGCCGTCGGCGCCGGGGGTCTCGTCGGGTACCAGTCCGAGCTCAAACCCGCCGACGTTGTAGCCGACGTAGAACGGCTCGTCGAAGTACGGCTCGGTTTCGAGGACTCTGCTGTACCACGCCTTTCCCTGCGCCAAATCAGGCGTGGGGTATTTGACGGTGCGCATTCCTTGGATCATTGCCATCTCACGGCCGGCCTTGGTCGACGTCGGTGATGAACTGGATCAGGCCGGAAAAATAGGTCTGCTGGTCGTCGTACAGCGCCATGTGGCTTCCGTTCGGGCATTCCAAGTACCGCCCTTTCGGGAACTGCTCCGACATCCACTTCATGTGCTTGGGGTCCATGGAGTCGTGGATGGCGCCGATCACCAACGTGGGCACGGCGATCTTGCCGAGATCGGCACTCCGGTCCCACTTCTCCAGTTTGCCGCTGGCGCCGAGTTCGCTCGGGCCCTGCATCGGGATGTAGACCGCCTGGTTTACGTGTTTGAACGCCCGGTTCACGGGGTCGGGCCACTGGTCGGGGGGCATCCGGAGGATGTGCTGCTGGTAGTGGCTCGGGATCAGCAGTTCCATATACCGGGGGTTGGCGTAGTCCTTCTTGGCTTCGATGGCCTTGACTTCGGCCAGGACTTTCGGGTCCATCGCCGGCATCAGGACCTTTTCGGCGTATTCGACGTACGCCGGGATGCTCGACATCATGTTCGAGACGATCAGCGCTTTCATGTTCTGCTGGTACTTGAGGGCGTACTCGATGGCGAGCAGGCCGCCCCATGACTGTCCCAGGAGATAGAAGTTGTCCTTGTTCAGGCCGAGCGCCACTCGCACCTGCTCCACCTCCTCGACGAAGCGGGGCAAGTCCCAGAGATCGGGTTCGTTCGGCTGATCGCTGTAGTAGGAACCCAGTTGGTCGTAGTAGTAGTACTCGATCCCGGCGCCCGGGAAGAAGCTGTCGAAGGCCTCGAAGTACTCGTGGGTGAAGCCGGGGCCTCCATGGAGCAGCAGCACCTTGATCGTGGGGTTGTTGCCGATCCGTTTGGTCCAGACCTTGAATGTCCCCTTCGGGGTCGTGATCGGGATCATCTTGACCCCGCCGGACAGGATGTCGTCACGGCCCGTGTTGTCATGGTAAATGGACTTGGCCGCTTCCCGCGGTCCGGCAGGTTTGGCGCATGATCCAGCGGTGAGCGCGATCGCCACTGCCAACGTTGCTCTCATCATGAGTCCGTCCGAATCCCGAAAAGGTTATGCCCAGCCATTGGCCGCGATCAGGGCCGCCACGCGTCCCCGAATATCGTCGCGAATGACCCGGATTGCTTCCAGAGTCTGGCCCTTGGGGTCGGGCAGGGGCCAGTCGTCCCGGATGGCCCCCCGGACGACCGGGCATTGATCACCACAGCCCATGGTTATCAGGTATCCGGCCGTCGCGGCGAGCTGCTCGGAGAGAAACTGCGGTCCGGCTTGCGAGAGGTCAATCCCGACCTCGCGCATGATGGTGATGGTTTCGGGATGCACGGCCTTACCAGGGGCGGTCCCGGCGGAGATGGCTCGGGCCTTGGCGGGGTTCGCCAAATGGTTCAGCCAGGCGGCGGCCATTTGGGAACGGCCGGCATTGTGGACGCAAGCAAACAGGACAGTGGCGGTCATGAGGGGCGGCCAGGCCATCGGCGGGCAATGATGACGATCGCGGCCGTCGCGAATTGGGTGAGGATGGAGCCGGGGAAGTTCAGTTCAGTCATGAGCCGAGGACGCGAAGATAGCGGTGAAGGGTAACGGACGGATCAAGGTGGAGTATATTGTATACAGTCTCGCCACTCCCTCTAAGGAGAATCCATGATCCGCGTTCGTCGCGCCGCCGTCGCGGTGGTCTTGGCCGCCTTCTGCTCCGCTCCGACGGTCTTTGCTCAGGAGACGCCGTCCGACACCCTGCTGACGGTGCAACACTTCCTCAACTGGGAAAACGTCGGCGACCCGCAAATTTCTCCCGACGGCACCCAGATCGTGTACAGCCGGCGGTGGGTCAATGCCATGGAGGACCGGTTTGATTCCGCGCTCTGGATCATGGGCGCCGACGGGACCAAACAGCGGTTCCTCTTGAAGGGCGGATCCGCTCGGTGGTCGCCGGACGGGACCCGGATCGCCTACATCGCCGAGGCCGACGGTAAGGCGCAGATTTTCGTTCGCTGGATGGATGCCGAGGGTGCGGTGTCGCAGATCACCCGGCTCACGGAAGCGCCGGGCTCCTTGGCGTGGTCGCCGGACGGGAAGTGGCTCTCCTTTACCATGGGCGTCAAGTTCGAGCGGCCCTGGGCCATCAGCATGCCGGCCGCTCCGGCCGGTGCCAAATGGACCCCGGCTCCGCGGCGGGTCACCGAGCTTCACTACCGTCAGGACCGGGCCGGGTTCATGGACCTGTCCTACGTCCAACTCTTCGTCGTGCCCGCCGACGGCGGGACGCCGCGGCAGATCACCAAGGGGGAGTTCAATGTCGGGTCCCGGTTCGACCAACTGGTCGGCGGCGCCGGGTACAGTTGGACCCCGGACAGCAAATCGATCCTGTTCGACGGTCATCGGCAGCCGAATGCCGACAAGAACTACCGGAACTCAGGGATTCACCTGGTCGATGTGGGGACCGGAACGATTCGGACCTTGACGACGAGGCCCGGAAGTTGGGCCAACCCCGTGGTGTCCCCCGACGGGAAGACCGTGGCGTTTGCCGGGGCCGACTCGAGCCGGAAGAGTTACAAGACCGCGGAACTCTATTTCATGGGGATCGACGGCAGTAACCCCCGGCTGGCCTCCGGCGATCTCGATCGCGACGTCAGCGACTTGGCCTGGGCGGCCGACGGGAGCGGGGTGTACTTCGGGATCCAGGACCGGGGAACCTCCAACTACTACTTCGCGGCGCTCAAAGGCGGCTATCGGCAGCTGACGACGGGCACCCACATGCTCGACGTGAGTTCGATCTCGAATACCGGGATTGCGGTCGGCACCAAGAGCGGGCCGAAGGAACCTGGCGACGTCATTCGGTTTGCGGTGGCCCGGCCGGCCGAGGTGACCAAGCTCACCGACGTCAACGGCGATGTCCTCCAGAACATCAAGCTCGGCGACGTCGAAGAGGTGTGGTATACGTCGACCAGCGGTACCAAGGTCCAAGGTTGGATCGTCAAGCCGCCGAATTTCAACCGGAGCCGGAAGTATCCGCTCGTCATGGAAATCCACGGTGGCCCGCATGGGATGTACGGCGTGGGGTTCAGCTATCAATTTCAGAACTTCGCGGCCAACGGCAACGTGGTGCTGTACACCAATCCGAGGGGCAGCACCGGCTACGGCACCGCTTTCGGGAACGCCATCGAGCGGCAGTACCCCGGCGTCGATTATGACGACTTGATGGCGGGGGTCGATACGGTGGTGGGCCGGGGGTATATCGACACCAACCGGATGTACGTGGGTGGCTGCAGCGGCGGCGGGGTATTGTCGAGCTGGGTCATCGGGCACACCACCCGGTTCGCGGCCGCGGCGGTCCGGTGCCCGGTTACCAACTGGATGAGCATGGCGGGACAGACCGATGTCCCGCTCTTCATCGACAACTTCTACGACAAACCGTTTTGGGAAGACCCGGCTCCGTGGCTCAAGACCTCGCCGATCATGTACGTGAAGAACGTCAAGACCGCAACGCTCGTGATGACCGGCGAACTCGACCTTCGGACTCCGATGCCGCAGTCGGAGGAGTTCTACACGGCGTTGAAGCGGCTCAACGTGCCGGCCGAGTTGCTCCGGTTCAACGGCGAGTACCACGGGACCTCGTCGAAGCCGTCCAACTTCATGCGGACCCAGCTCTACATGATGAGCTGGTACCAGAAGTTCACCGGCCCGGCAACTCCGTGAAGACCAACGACTCGGAGTTGATGCAGTAGCGGAGTTTGGTGGGCGCCGGTCCGTCGGTGAAGACGTGGCCCAAATGGCAGTCGCACCGGACGCAGAGGACTTCTTTGCGCACCATGCCGTGGCTCTTGTCGGCGACGGTCTTGATGTTCTCCGGGGCCACCGGCTGGAAGAAGCTCGGCCAGCCGGTCCCGGAGTCGAACTTGGCGTCGGAGGCAAACAGCGGGAGATCGCAACAGACGCAGGAGTAGAATCCCTTCCGTTTGTTGTCGAGAAGCGTTCCGCAGAAGGGGCGTTCGGTCCCTTTGCCCCTGGCAATCTGATATTGTTCGGGGCTCAGCATGGCACGCCAGTGGCTGTCGGGCTTGACGACGGGTTCGGTCTCAGCGGCGACCAACTGGCTCTGATTATTGAAGATTTTGACTTTCATGCCCCAAAGATAATCCCTACCCCGGAGTTTCCTCTTGCGACACGCCCTATTGCTGTTCGCGCTGGCTCAACCGCTGCCAGCGGTGGCCCAATTCGACGGTCTCAAGTTCCGGAGCATCGGACCGGCCACCCCAAGCGGCCGAATCGATGACTTGGCCGTCCTGGCTCGCGACCCCCGGACTTACTACATCGCCGCCGCGACCGGCGGCGTCTGGAAAACCACCAACAGCGGGATCACGGTGACGCCGGTGTTTGACGAAGGCGGCTCGGGATCGGTCGGCGCCATCGCGATCGCTCCGGCTGACGCCAACTTGGTGTGGGTGGGCACCGGGGAGCCAAACAACCGCCAAAGCTCTTCGTGGGGCGACGGGATCTACAAGTCGACGGACGGCGGCAAGTCGTGGAAACACATGGGCCTACGGGAGTCGAAGCAGATCGCCCGGATTCTGGTGGACCCGGTCGACCACGAGGTGGTGTACGTCGCCGCGCTCGGCGACCTCTGGAAAGCCGGGGGCGAACGGGGCATCTACAAGACGGCGGACGGCGGGATTTCGTGGTCCCGGGTTCTCGACCCGGGGCCGGATGCCGGTGGGATCGAACTGGTCATGGACCCCACGAACAACAAGGTGATGTACGCGGCCACCTATCAACGCCGCCGGACCGCCTGGGGCATGAACGGCGGCGGGCCCAACTCGGCGCTCTGGAAGACCGCCGATGCCGGGCGGACCTGGACCAAGCTCACGAAGGGGTTGCCGGAGGGGTCGTGGGGCCGGTCGGGGCTCGACATCTATCGGGCCAACCCCAACATCGTCTATGCCCGGATCGAGCACCCGACCCAGGGCGGGGTGTACCGGAGCGACGACGCCGGGGCCAATTGGCGAAAGATGAGCTCGACGAACCCGCGGCCGATGTACTTCGGGGTCATCAAGGTCGATCCGAAGAACGATCTTCGGGTCTACGTGCCCGGTCTCAACGTGCTGGTGTCGGACGACGGCGGGAAGACCTTCCGGTCACTCGACGAGAAAATCCACGTCGACTACCACGCGATGTGGATCAACCCGTCCGACCCCGAGCACTTGATGATCGGGGGCGACGGGGGCGTCGGCGTGAGCTACGACCGCGGTGCCAAGTGGATGTGGTTGCCGCACATCCCGGTCGGGCAGTTCTATCATGTCGGGTACGACATGCAAACCCCGTACAATCTCTGCGGCGGACTCCAGGACAACAACACCTGGTGCGGGCCGAGCCAAGTCCGCTCCAAAGACGGGAGCGCCAACGACGATTGGTTCGTGGCCCAAGGTGGTGACGGATTCGTCGGGCTGATCGATCCGACCAATCACAAGATCATCTACGCCGAATCACAGGACGGCAACATCGTCCGGACCGACCGGACCACCAACGAACGGAAGAGCATCCGGCCGGAGGCCGCTGCGGGTGAGAAGGCGCTCCGATGGAACTGGGACACCCCGTTCATGCTCTCATCCCACGATCCGGCCACCCTGTACGCGGGGGCCAACAAGCTCTTCAAGTCGACCGACCGCGGCCATTCGTGGAAAGCCGTCAGTGGCGATCTGACGCTGGCCTTGGATCGGGATACGGTCGACTTGATGGGGATGAAGGGCAAGGACATCAAGATCGCCAAGAACGACGGCGTGTCCGTTTATGGCACCCTGTTCACGATTGCCGAGTCGCGGCTCAAGAAAGGGCTGCTCTATACCGGGTCCGACGACGGTCAGGTGTCGGTGTCGCGCGACGACGGGGCTCAGTGGGCCAATGTCACGGCCAAGATCCCCAACGCTCCGAAATGGGCGTATGTGTCCAAGGTCGAGCCGTCGAAATTCGCCGAGGGCACCGTCTATGTGACGTTCGACGGGCACCGGAGCGGTGACTACGGGACCTATGTCTATTCCAGCACCGACTTCGGCGGCTCGTTCCGTTCGATCGCGGCGAATCTGCCGGCCGGGGTCGTGGTTCGGACGATTGCCGAAGACCTCAAGAATCCCGAGGTGCTCTATCTCGGCGCGGAAACCGGGCTGTTCGTCACCACCGACCGGGGGCGCTCGTGGGTTCGGGTCAAGGCCAATGTCCCGACCGTGCCGGTATACGAGATCACTCTCCACCCGCGCGACAACGACATGATCCTCGCGACCCACGGCCGGGCGCTCTGGATTCTCGATGATTTGACGCCGTTCCAGCAATACTCGGCGGCGGCGGCCAAGGACGCGCACGTGTTCGAGGTCGAGCCGGCGGTACAGCGGGTCCGGGCCGAGGACCGGATGCGGGAGTTCGAAGGCGACATGCGTTTCCTGGGGGAGAATCCGCCGGTTGGCGCGCCGATCACCTATCACCTGAAGACCAAAGCCGACAGCGTCCGGATCGTGATCAAGGATGGCTCGGGCGCCGTCGTTCGGGAACTGAAGGGTGACAGCGCCAAAGCCAAGACCGCCTCGGGGATCAATACGATGGTGTGGGATTTCCGAGTCGAACCCCTGCCGCCTTCCAAACGGGCCGGTACTGGTCTGCCGTCGTTCTTCGGGGGCGGGCGAGAAGGCCCGTTGGTGCTCCCGGGAACCTACACGGCCGCGCTGGTCGTCAACGGCAAGGAAGCGGCCTCGAGTCCGGTTCAGGTCCGGCTCGATCCCGAGGTGCAGATTGCCGACGCCGATCTGCGAGACCGGTTCGAGGCGTTGAAGCACCTCCATGGTCTGAACCGGATGCTCACCGCCGCCACTGATGCCGTGCGGGATGCGGATGACCAGCTGGGTTCGATTCGGAAGGGCTTACCGGACTCGACCAAGGTCCCGGCCGCGATCACGGCGACCATGGATTCACTCACCAAGGACCTCGGTGGTCTCAAGCGGAAGCTCGGGATCCGAACGCCTGGGAAAGACTTCTTCAGTATGGACTTTTCCGAGTTTCGCCGGTCACTTCCGATCCGCTTGTCGACGACTGGCGGCGACATCGGCGGGGCCCATGTGAAACCCAGCGAAGCGAATCGTCAGACCATGAGTGCGTTGGCTACCGAGGTTCCGGCGGCGGTCACCGAGGTCAACGGGTTCCTCGCCAAGTTGAAACCGTTCTACCTCCGGCTGGCCGAGGCGGGACTCTATCCCGTGGTGCCGGCGCCGGTCGAGGAGAAGCGCTGATGCGTTGGATTCAGGCAGGCTCGGTTGCCGGCTTGGCCGTCACGGCGTCGCTGTCGGCCCAGGTCAAGAGACCGATGACGTTTCTCGACATGCAGCGGATGAACCAAGCCGGGAGTGTGGTGCTGGCCCCTGACGGCCGCACCGGGTTGTACACGCTCTCAGTCCCGGACTGGAAAGAGGCGCGCCGATTCACCGACATCTGGATGGTGTCGACGGCCCAAGGGGTTGGTTCGGCCCGGCAGCTCACCTTCACCAAAGACAAGAACGAAACGGTGCCGCGGTGGGCCCGTGACGGGTCATTCTTCGTGTTCAGTTCGAACCGGGAAGGATCGGACTCAAGTTCCGGGAGTCAGCTCTACGCCATGCGGACCGACGGCGGCGAGGCCCGGAAGATCACCGAAGCGAAGGAGGGCGTTGGCGCGTTCGCATTCTCCAGGGATGGGCGCTGGCTCATGTACTCGGCGGGCAAGCCGGACGAACAGCAGGTGTGGGCCCTGTCGGTGGCCGATCTGGCCGCGCCGCCGATTCAACTGACCAAGCACGCCACCCCGGTTACTTGGTGGGAGATCTCTCCCGACAGCCGGTCGCTGTACTTCGTCGCAGCGGACAGTGTCGACAAGGACAACAAGGACCGGGCCGAAAAGAAGTTCGACGTCAGGATCCGGAACGAGGATTCACCTCTTCGGCATCTTTGGGGATTGGACCTCGACACCCGGAGCGAGAAGCGGCTCACCGGCGGCGCCGATTACACCGTCGGCGGCGTTGAGGTCTCGCCGGATGGCCGGTGGATTGGCTTCAACGGAACCCCCAATGACCGGTACCAGCGGACCGTGACCGAGGCGGGCAATTCTGCCGACCTGTACCTCCTCGACGTGCCAACCGGTCGGGTCGAACGCCTGACCACGAACGCCGAGATCGGCGAAAGCGGGCTGTCGTTCTCGCCGGACAACAAATGGATTGCGTTTTCCGCGGCCAACGAGTTCACCTATTCGCGGGACTCGAGAGTCTATCTCCGGGAGATCTCGGCCACGGGTGGGCCGTGGCGGAAACTCGGTGATGGCTTTGACGGCAGCCTGTCGGTGGATTGGTGGTCGAAGGACGGCAAGACCATCTACTTTGCCGAAGGGATCAAGGCGACCAGGCAGGTCATGGCGCTCGACCTCGCGGGGAATACGGTGACCCCTGTCTCCAAGGTCAATGGCACGATTGCCCCGGCTCGGGACGAAGATACCGGTCTCCTTGTGGTCACCTACAGCGACCCCGGGACGCCGGCCAGCCAGTACCTGGTCCGGGCGGAGGCTGACCTGGCCCGGCGGGACGCCTGGGTCCGGCTGACCAATCCGAATCCCCAGGTGTCCGATTTCTCGTTAGGCAGTGCCGAAGAGATCACCTGGAAGTCGAAGGACGGCAAGCCGGTTGGCGGCGTCCTGATGAAGCCAGCCGGTTTCGTCCCGGGCCGCCAGTATCCGCTGATCGTCCAGATCCACGGCGGGCCCGCCGGCGCCGACCTGCTGGGTTTCAACGGCGGGTACGGTTCGCAGGTTTATGCCGGAGCCGGCTATGCCGTGTTGATGCCGAACTACCGCGGATCGACCAACTACGGCGAGCGCCACCGGATGGAAACGGCCGGCATCGGGAAGTACTTCGATCGCGGCTTCGATGACATCATGACCGGCGTCGACTATCTGATCACCCAGGGTATCGCCCATCCGGACAGTCTCGGTGCGATGGGGTGGAGCGCCGGCGGCCACTACTCGAACTGGATCCTGACCCACACCACCCGGTTCAAGGCCATTTCGAGCGGGGCCGGCACCATGAACTGGATCTCGATGTATGCCCAAAGCGACATCCAGCGGAACCGGCAGTGGTACATGGGCGGCGACCTCCCGTACGACAACTTCGATGCCTACTGGAAGGTGTCGCCGCTCAAGTACATCAAGGCCGCCACGACCCCGACGCTGATCCATGTCGTCGACGGCGACCCCCGGGTGCCGCGGCCCCAGTCGGAGGAACTCCACATGGCCCTCAAGAAGCTCGGCGTGCCGACAGAGTTCTTCGTCTACCCCGGCGATACCCATGGGATCACCGCGCCGCGAAACCAGTTGGTGAAGGCCCACGCCGAGTTCCAGTGGTTCGAAAAGTGGATCCGTGGCAACCCGGGATGGTTTACCTGGCGCGACCTCCTCAAGACGTTGGAGAACTGACGATGAACGGACTTCTGTTTGCCGGATTACTCGCGATGGCCCAGCAGCCGCTGGTGGTCCCGTCGTGGTCCGCCCAACTCGCCACGCGGGAGAGCTGGCTGGCCAAACGCCATGAGATGTTGCTCCCCATGATGCGGCGCCACGGAGTGGCGATGTGGATCGTGGTCAACGAGGAATTTCATAACGACCCGATCGTCCACACCATCGCCCCGCCCCGTCCCTACGCCGGCAACCGCGACTTCTTCATCTTTGCCGACGACGGTGGCAGCCGACTCAAGGCGTTCTCGATCACCGGCTACCCGGAAGAGACGATCAAGGCCTACTTTGAGCCGATGCCGGAAGGCCGGAACCCCTCCAAGATGCTGACCGACCTGTTCCGCCGCTTCAAACCCAAAACCATCGCGCTCGGCATGGACGGCAGCCGCGGCGTCACCCGCACTCTGACCCACGCCACCTACCAGCTGATCCAGCAAGCCATTGACTCTACCGCGGAATGCCGAGCGCCGAGTGCCGAGTGCCGAGTGACGAGCAGTGAAGCGCTGATCGAAGAATACCTCGATACCCGGATTCCCGAGGAGTTTGCCACCTACCAGCACCTCGTCAAGATTACCGACCAGATCGCCAAGAAGGCCCTATCGAACGCGGTGATTACCCCGGGCAAAACCACGGTCGGGGATATCCGACGGTTCTTGTTCGATGAGTACGCCCGGCGGGGCGCCACAACTTGGTTTCAGCCGGACGTCCGGGTCCAGCGCCAGGGCGGCGGCGACCACGAGGTGGGCAAGCATTCCGCCACGCCATCGGCGCCGGGCCCGGCCCTCGAAGGCACGGTCATCAGACGGGGCGACGTGGTCCACATCGACATGGGCATCACCGCGATGGGGTTCGACACCGATTGGCAGAAGATGGCCTACATTCTGAAGCCCGGTGAGCGTGACGTGCCGGCCGGTCTCAAGAAGGCGATGGCCAACACCAACGCGTTGCAGGACGCGGTGATGGTGACCTGCTCGCGGCCGGGCCGGCCCAACACCGAGGCTTACGACTGCGCCATGGCGGAGATGAAGAAGCAGGGGATCGAGGCGATGATCTATTCTCACCCGATCGGCAATCAGGGCCACGGGCTGGGCGCCGGGGTCTCTTTCGGCTCAGCCGGCGGGCGGCCGGGGAAACCGTTACGGTTAGGCTCCTATATCTCGATTGAGCTCAACACCGCCACCGTGGTGCCCGAGTGGGGCGGGCAGAAGGTTTACGTGATGATGGAGGACGACGCCCATCTCACGGAAGAGGGCTGGAAGTTCTTTTGGCCGCGTCAGACCGGGTGGTATTTGGTGCGGTAGTCTATCGAGCGCAGCCGCGCGACCAGTCAGATTCAGAACTTCCTGCACTTGCGCGGACCGTTCGAGCCAAGCTGCCGTAGCACGTCAGCTTGAGCGAGGGGTTAGGCGTTGCGTTTGGTCATCGCCAGAGGCGCTCCGGCTCAATGAACACGCTGGATTTCGGCAACCGTGTCCTTCAGACTTTGTTGGAACGGGACTGCGGCCGTCCATCCCAGCAGGGCCTTCGCGCGCTGGCACGAGAAGTTGACAACCCTCCCGCTGATGAGCGTGGCGATGAGTTCTGGTGTTGCGATGCGCGGCGTACCGAACACTCGGTGACTGAGGGCATCGTAGAGTGGCAGGAGCGGGCCAAGGAGGGTCGGCAGCGTCATCAGCGGGGGCCCGACCTTCGGATCTATCGTGCCGAGCGTTTGTACCAGCTCCGAGTACGAAGGGATGTGGTCGTAGCCGACAATGAAGCGGCCTGTCTTGCCGGTCTCGGCTGCTCGTAAGTGCGCGGCCGCGACGTCCCGCACGTCGACAAACCCAAACGTGCCGCTCGGAGCGCCGAGACGAAACACTCCCATGAGGCAGGCCTGAATCAGGTCGATGGTGGGTGTGGGTCGCGAAAACCCGGGTCCGATGATCCCGGCTGGAAGGATCGTCGTCAGTTCAAGCCCCAAGTCCTTGGCCAAAGACCAAGCCAGTTTCTCCGATTCAACCTTGGCTCGGAAGTACGGGATGCGCAGGTCGGTCGCCCAGTGGTCTTCCGTTGCGGGTGGTGCGCCTCGTGGAGTGAGCGGCAGCGTTACCACTGATGATGTGAGGATGACTCGTCGGACGCCGGACCGATGGGCAGCGGTGAGGGCAACTTCAGTACCGCGGATGGCGGACTCGAGTATCTCGGACTCCTTGCCTTTCTCGGTCGTGGAGTAGACCGCGGCCACGTGGAACAACGTGTCGATTCCCGCAAGGGCGGCCAGCATCTGTGCCTCATTTCGCACCTCTGCCTCGACGAGGTCGACGCCAGGGATCAGTCGAAGGCGCGCGATCTTGTCTTTGGCGGATAGGGAACGAACAGAGCCCCGGACCGCATGACCGTTGGCTCGGAGCAGAGACACGAGGCTCAGGCCCAGATGCCCGTTCGCTCCGGTGACGAGTGCTCGCATGGTGTGCCCCATCTGGTAAAGGCTGATACGCCGCTGCCCAGGTGCGATGCCTAACGGATCGGTCTTCAGCGGCGGCCGCTCGACGGAGCTGAGCGGCCGCGCCGTCCACCGATCAACATCGGGGCGCGGCCACGACTTGTCAAACAGCCACTCCGGCGGCCGTCCGTCTACAAAAACGTGGTTAATCGGGCCAGGCGAAGAGGGCGGGCCCACGGCCCGTCCGACCCCCATTCTGGCTCTCGATCCTCAGGGAAGTTGGCTCCGGTGCTCGGTGACGGTGGCGGCGGCGGCCTTCCAGCCCTGATCCGTTCGCCGGACGACCGAGGTGAGAGACCCGCGGAGCCGGCTGGTGGCGTTGAGCGTGTCGGTCGTCTTCTCGAGGTTCGTCGCCGTGGCGACACCCGGTAGCAGGTTGATCCGCTCCGTCGGGGCGGAGGCGCTTGGAAACGCGATCTTGATGCTCGAACAGGCGACCTTTGGGACCTCGATGTACCCGCAGCGCTTGGCTTCGAGCAGGATTGCGACCTCCTGCTCTTCCGCGTTCGTCATCCACTCGTGCGGTGAGGTCACGTGAGGTGAAGGTCGGCCCCGAACTGGATTAGGCCCAGCGCCTTCGCGACGGCCCGTGAGGCCACATTGTCCCACGACGTACTGTAGAGCGGTACTCGATCGAGCTCACGCACTGCCTGCGCCCAGGCACGGACGGCCTGCCCCGCATACCCTCGCCCTCGGTACTCGGGATGGGTCTCGACGCCGGCCTCGTGGGCCCGTTGGGTCAGGCGGACGCTGCAGCAGACCGAGACCGCCTGTCGGTCCTTCAGGATGGCGGCCATCGGTACACCCGCCTCGACGTCCGGCCGCCAGTCTTCGAAGAGCGGGCTCAGGACCGACGCGTTGGCCGGTGTCACGCGCACCGCTGTCTGGCTGTCGACCCCGCCCAAAGGGATATGGAACGCGGGTCCCGCCCACGTGTTCCGGACTGGCTCTACGCGGGACAAGCACGCGGCGAAGGCGCTGACAGCGGAATCGTTCCCCGGATCGAGGCCTGGGGGCTGGGATTCGAACAACGAGGCGAGCTCATCGGTGAGGCCATCGTCGAGATCGTGGCGAAACCACCAGAGATTGCCGATCGCGGTGCGACCCAGAAAGAAACGCGGGGCCACGGCTCCCCCCGGCTGGTTGACCGCCACGAGTCGCCCCTGATCATCGCACGTGAACAGCGCCTGGACGTGGAGGCGCATCAACTGTTTGGCGTCGAGCAAGGCGGGATCACTCATTTGTACCGGGTAAAGTCTAAAGTTCAGTGGCACTCGATCCCACGCCGCCAACCTCTCAAGAACCGACCCCCCAAAGCCCGAAGCTCATTGCCCCGCTCGGCCCGCCCCGGGGCCCCGTCGCGAGTCGAGATTCGTCTGCGCCCATTCCCCCGCCCCACGGCGATGTGCCATGGCCCGACCGAGGCCCAACCTCCCGCCATCGAATCGAACTCAACGCCCCGACGGCGGTCCCGGAACCGGCTTTGCAACTGGTCCAGTAGAGTCGGCACTCTTGAGTCTGGTAAAGAACCCGTCGGTCACATGGAGGGCCGCATTTCCCGTGGCATGGGCCTGGAGGTAGAGGGCGTCGACGCGTGGCAGTAACCGGACGATTTCCGTCCGGTTGAGGGTGGTGCTCAGAAAGACCCCGGGGACGAGTTCCCGGTTCATCCCGGTGGCCGCCAACGTCGACAGTCGTTCCATCGCTTCGGCCGAGGGAAAGGTGGCTTTGGTACGGAGGAAGTCTCGAATCTCGTTGGCCTTGAGCCAGGCCAGGCCCTTGACCAAGAGGGGCGTGGTTGCGGCATCGTAGTCGAGATCCGGCACCACGATCCGGCCGGTCGAATCCTCGTACTGGGGTGTGCCGACGAAATAGATTTGCCCCGAACTGGTCCCGCCGAATCGGACCCCGAGCGCCAGCCGGCCGCCGCCGATCCCATAGGCGCCAACCTCTTTGATCTCAATAGTTCCGCCCGGCACCTTGATCGTCCTGCCGCCCAACGCTTTGGTCAGATTGGCGCCGATCAGCGCATAGTCGAACCGCCCCTCGGTCAGGAGGTTGAGCCCGGTTTCCTCGGCGTCCGGTTCGAGCGCGGGAAGCGGCACCAATGCCACGGTTGGCTTGGCGCCGGTTTCGATCTTCGGCCGGGCCTGGATTCCAATGGTCGCACCCAACATCTCGCGGCTTCCCGACAGCCGTCCCAGCCGGACCCCTTCAGGTCTGAGCATCAGCCAGACGCTATCGGCGAGCCGGATCGGTTTCTGGATTTCATTCCAGACCTTCTCGACCTCGCTCCGAACGTCCAAGGTCTTCAGTTTCGCGGTGAGTTTGGGGAGCTGGCCTCGGATCGCACCCCGTGCGGCATCGAGGACCCGGCCGGTCACGTCGATCTTGAGAAACGTGACCTCGCACTGGTCGCGCTCGGTCTTGGTGAGCGGACCGAGGTAGCTGAGCTTCGGTTGGGCCACGAGTTGCCACTCGCGGTTGATCTCGGGCCGGATCGAGATCACGATCCTGGCACGCGGTTCCTTGCCCGAGGTGCCGCAGGAACCGCCGACTTCCGGGCCGATCGGCGGATTGTACCAGCCGCGGCCTTGATAACGGATCGTGGCCCCGATCTGAAAGGTGTCGCCCTTTACGTTGATCTCGAATGGACTCCGGCTGATCCCGTAGGCAAACGCCGCCCGTTTCTTTCCGGGAACCTGGATCCGTTTGTCGACGTTGCCGAGGTGGCGCGGCAGCCCTTGCTCCATCAAGTCGACCGCAGCGGTCAGGTCGATGAGGAGCGGCATATCCACGACGGTGGGCGGCAGCGCCGGGTGGGTTTCCAGCGGTGGCGCGCGGAGTCGATCGGGGGGAGGGGCCAGGACCTCAGACTCGACCTTACAGCCGATGGCCAATCCAAGTAGCAGGATCCCGTTCCGTCGCCCCATGAAGCAATCGTACCGCGCGCCCTCGGTTCGACACAAGGGAGGCCTTGCGACGGCGCCGGCCGGGCGACACGTTACAGCCCATGAACCGACCCCATCTGCTTCTCTCCGTTTGTTTGGCCGCTGGCTGCGGGGCCTCCGAATCTGCCGACCTCGTGCTCAAGAATGGGGTCGTCTACACCGTCGACGATCAGAACCCGAAGGCCGAAGCCGTGGCGATTCGCGGGTCCGACATCGTCTTCGTCGGCTCGAACGCCGAGGCCGCGAAGTTCGAGGGATCGAAGACCCGGGTCGTCGATCTGGCGGGGGCCACGGTGCTCCCGGGTCTGGCCGACGCTCATTATCACCTGAGCGGGGTTGGGGAGCGGGAAATGAGCCTCAATCTCGAGGGTACCACCACCAAGGACGCGTTCCTGGCCAAGGTGGCCGAGCGGGTGGGGGTCACCAAGCCGGGGGAGTGGGTGACCGGCAGCGGTTGGATCGAGACATTTTGGGTTCCCCAGGCGTTCCCGACCCGACACGATCTCGATCGGATCGCGCCGAACAATCCGGTGGTCTTGGTTCGGGCGGATGGGCACGCGCTGGTGGCGAACACCAAGGCGCTCGAGTTGGCCGGGATCACGCCGGCGACGGCCGCTCCGCCGGGTGGCGCCCTCAACAAGGATGCCAAGGGCGAATTGACCGGGATGCTGATCGACGGGGCCATGGGGCTGCTGTATCGGGTCCTCCCCTCACCCACGTCGGCCGATCAGGACTCCGCCTACGTCATCGGGGCCAGGCGCAGTGTCGGACTTGGCTGGACCCAGGTGCACGATGCCGGCGTGTCATGGGGAGACGTGGCCAGGATCCGGCGGCTCTACGGCCAAGGAGCCATCAAGCTCCGGACCTACCAGGCGATCCGCGGCCCCGGTCCCGATGCCGATTCGATCCTGGCCCACGGCGCGAGCATCGACGAGTTCGGCGGCCGCTATACCCTTCGAACCATCAAGGTCGCTGTGGACGGAGCGTTGGGTTCCCGCGGCGCATTGCTCATCGAGCCCTACAGCGATGAGGCCAAGGTCCATGGTTTGCTGACCACCGATACCGTGGCATTTCGGACGATGCTGGTGGGCGCCTTGGAAAAGGGAATTCAGGTCGAGACTCACGCGATCGGTGACGGCGGGAATCGACTGATGCTCGACATGTATGCCGCCGCCCTCAAGTCCGTCCCCCGCGGCGAGAAGCGGCGGATCAACGACCCGCGCTGGCGGAACGAACATTCCCAGATCGTCGACCCCGCCGATATCCCGCGGTTCAAGGAACTCGGTGTCATTCCCTCGATGCAGCCGTCCCATGCGATCGGCGACCTGTATTTTGCCCAGGCCCGGCTCGGCACCAAGAGATTGATCGGCGCGTACGCCTGGAAGTCGTTCCTCGATCTGGGTCTGCCGGTAGCCGGTGGCTCGGATGCGCCGGTTGAACGGGGCGAGCCGATGATCGAGTTCTACGCCGCCGTGGCCAGGCGAGATATCCGGGGCAACGCCGGTGCCGATTCGGTGTGGCATCCCGAGCAAAAGGTCAGCCGTGCCGAGGCGCTCAAGATGTTCACGAAGTACGCGGCCTTCGCGGCGTTTGAGGAAGACAAGCGCGGGTCGATCGCCAAGGGAAAATGGGCCGACCTCACGATCCTCGACCGGGATATCATGACCGTACCTGAGGCGGACATCCTCACCACCAAGACGGTGATGACGATCATTGCCGGCGAGGTGGTGTACACCAAGCCCGGCAACTAGCCGCGGGAGACCGTTATTCCTTGAGAAGACCCCGCAGGTCCTGAGACCGATTTCGGCTCACGGCGAGCCGAGTGCCGTCCGTGAGCTCGGCGACCAGCCCCTTGCCCTCACGCCGGAATGCGGACACGTGGTCGAGATTCACGATATGGGTGCGGTGGATCCGGAGAAACCGTGCCGGGTCGAGCCGGGCTTCGAGCCGGGCGAGTGACAAGTGGAGCAGGTGCCGCGCCGGCCCGGCGTGAGCCGCCACGTAGTCACCCCGGGCCTCGAACCACGACACGCCGGCCACCGCAATCGGAATGACCGAGGCGCCTGAGCGGACAAACAGCCGAGTCATCGGCCCATTGCTCAAAGCCTCCCGGAGCCGGTCGAACACACCCGCCCCGGCTGGTTCGCCGATGGCGGCCCGCACCCGCTCTAGCGCGGTGGCCAACCGTTCCGGTCCGAACGGCTTCAGCAGGTAGTCGAGTGCGCCAAGTTCGAACGCCGTCACTGCGTCCCGATGAGCGTCATTCTCGGGAAGGCCTTTGGCCGGATCATGATCCCGGTGCCGGTGACCTACCTGCCCGAGCCGGCCGGGGTTGGCCGCTGGTTTCTCGTCGTCCTCGCCGTTTCGGTTGTGGCCTGCGCCTGGCCGGCGATTCGGGCCATGCGAATCACCACCGCGGCGGCGCTTTCATACACCAACTAAACGGTCCGGCTTTCCCGCATGGGCCGATCGAGATAGCTTCTCGGGGATGAAGATGCGCTCGTTCGGCCTTGCCGCGATGGTGTTGGTCGGGGTATCGCCGGCTGCCGCCGCCCAAGCGGACACCGCTCGTCCCAGGCACACGAAGGCGGACGTTGAGTTCATGCAGGGGATGATCGCTCACCACGGCCAAGCCATCGTGATGAGTGACTTGGTGCCTTCCAGGACGACGCGGGTACCGATCCGGATGCTGGCGGAGCGGATCACCGTCTCCCAACGGGACGAGATCGGGTTGATGCGAACTTGGCTCCTCGACCACCGGGAGGCCGCGCCCGGCCCGGACCCGCACCAAATGCATCACGACGGGGCCGCCCTCATGCCCGGCATGCTGACGGCCGACCAGATCGCCCAACTCGCCGCCGCCTCGGGCGCCGAGTTCGAAAGACTGTTCCTCGAATTCATGATACGCCACCATGAAGGCGCCTTGACGATGGTGACCAAGTTGTTTTCGACGCCAGGCGCCGGCCAAGACGTCGACATCTTTCGCTTTGCCTCCGACGTCGGCGCCGACCAACGCGCCGAGATCCGCCGGATGCGTGCCCTGCTCAACCCCCAGTGAGAACTCCATGAGACACTCGATCGATATCCGTCATCTCGCGGTGCTCGGCCTGACGTTCCTCGCTTTGGCCGGCCCCGCCGCCGCTCAAGACGAGCCGAGGAGCCAGCCGCTCAAGGCCAAGCCGAAGCAGGTACCCAAGGATCCGCGAGTCGGCCTCAAAGCGGGTCTCCATGACGCCGGCATCGCGATCCGGGGTTTGGAACTCGTATCGAGTACGCCGAAGCCGGCCTCGTTCTTCGACCCGGCCTCGCCGGGGAATTTCCTCTACGCCAACTCGGATCTGGCTTTCCGGGGCGACTTCGTCTTTCAGGGCAACTACAACGGGTTCGAGATCTGGGACATCTCGAACCGAGCGAGCCCCGCGATCCGGACGGTGTTCCCGTGTCCCGGGGGCCAAGGCGATCCGTCGGTCTATGGCAATCTCCTCTTCATCTCGGTAGAACAAACCAGTGCCCGGATCGACTGCGGCAAGCAGGGGGTGGCGGACACCGTGAGTGCCGAGCGGCTTCTGGGCGTCCGGATTTTCGATATCAGTGACATCGATCATCCGAAACAGGTTGCCGCTGTCCAGACCTGCCGGGGGTCGCACACCCACACCTTAGTCACCGATCCCAACGACTCAGCCAGTATCTATGTCTATGTCTCGGGAACCAGCGAAGTTCGCTCGAGTAACGAGTTGGCCGGGTGCTCCGGAAAACCTGCCGCCGAAGATCCCAACACCTCGCTGTTCCAGGTCGAGGTCATTCGAGTACCGCTCGCCGCGCCGCAGGACGCCAAGGTAGTGAACTTGGCGCGGGTCTTCGCCGATCCGAAGACCGGGTTCGTCGCGGGCCTCGCCAAGGCAGGCGATCACGGCCCTGGGACCCAGACCACCGCCGAAACCAACATGTGTCATGACATCACCGTGTTTCCCGAACTGGGACTCGGGGCAGGGGCGTGCTCCGGCAACGGCATTCTCCTCGACATTCGCGACGTGGCCAATCCGAAGCGGATCGCCGAAGTCAGTGATCCGAACTTCGCCTACTGGCATTCGGCGACGTTCAACAACGACGCGAGCACGATCCTGTTCACTGACGAATGGGGCGGGGGCACCAGCCCGCGGTGCCGGGCCACCGACAAACCAACTTGGGGTGCCAACGCGATCTACAGCCTCGATCAGGGCAAGATGTCGGCCCGGAGTTTCTTCAAGATCCCCGCGGCCCAGACCGATCAGGAAAACTGTGTCGCTCACAACGGCTCGATGATCCCGGTTCCCGGCCGCGACATCATGGTCCAGGCATGGTATCAAGGCGGGTTGGCCTTGGTCGACTTCACTGACCCCGCGAAGCCGATTGAGGTCGGCTTCTTCGACCGGGGGCCGGTGGCCGCGGACAAGGCCGTGCTGGGCGGGTTCTGGTCCGCCTACTGGTACAACGGCTACATCATCGGATCCGAGATTGCCCGCGGGCTCGACCTGCTCAAGCTCCGCCCCGGCCGGCTCCTGTCCAGGAATGAGATTGCGGCGGCCGAATCGGTCCGGCTGGAGCAGTTCAATCCCCAACTTCAACCGAAGTTCGTTTGGCCGGCCAGTTTTGTGGTCGCTCGGGCGTATCTCGATCAGTTGGCTCGGAACAAAGGCCTTCGGGCCGCGCGGCTGACCCGGATCACCGCCGACTTGGCCCGGGCGGAACGGCTGGGCGGGGAAGCCCGGCAAGCCGCGCTCGTCAAACTGGCGGGCCAGCTCGAGAAAGACGCCGAGGGGGCCGCCGACTCGAACCGGGTGCGGAAACTCGCGTCCGTCGTCTCCGATCTCGCGAAGTAAGAACCCCAACCGTTTCGTTCACTCGAGGATTTCATGGCCGACGTTCAGAATTATGCGAACCACAAGAAGTATGTCTTCGGGTACCACCGAGTCGCCGTTCTGTTGGTCGCCTTTCAGATCGTGATGGCGATCAAGGCGTTGGTCGCGGCACCGTCCGCCGAGACCGCCGCCGGTGTCGCGGCGGGTGTCGCCCTGTTCTTGGTGGCGTTCTACGCTCGGAGCTTCGCGTTGCAGGTCCAGAACCGGGTGATCCGTCTCGAAGAGCGGCTCCGGATGGCCAC
>SXGT01575928.1_pt1 | contig 22588 bp, 19 predicted proteins | sample 3176221 | NCBI WGS metagenome assembly SXGT01 (sample SAMN11356862, study PRJNA531348) | freshwater metagenome | isolation source: freshwater sample F1-120 | place: China: Fuxian Lake, Yuxi | collected 2017-12-25
AAGAGTCTCCGTGCAATTCTTGAAGGCTTGGTAGTCAGCTCCCTTTTGAATAAATTGGTAAAAGTCGACTCCATTGTCGAGCATTCGGGCCGTGCAGTTCCGAATCTCCTGCGGTGCCAGGGTTGCTCCGCCAGTGTTCAATCGCTTGAACATCTCATAGCGAAGCAGGGAAGAGCTTTGGCGTTTGATCACGATAGTGCGAACGGACGAGCGTTTCAAACGCAAGCGCAATTTCAAAGAAAGGTCGGCGAAGCACTTCCCGTTGAGATCCTTAATCAAGTCACATCCCTGGAGTCGAAGCGGTTCCATCTCAAGTGCGGAAGGTTCGATGAATTGAATGATCGAACTCACCCGCTGTAAGCCATCAATAAGCTCAATCACTCCGTTGGCATTCTCGATCACGAAGATCTGTGGAATGGGGAGCTCCAGTAGAATCGATTCCACAAGTCGAGAACGTTGCTCGGTGGACCAGCGAAAAAGTCGCTGATACTCGGGCTGAATTATCAACTCCTTGGCTGCATGAAGATTTGCGATCTCGCCGAAGCTCAGGTCAAGGGTCTCAGTGCGAACCTCGCCTATCTTCTTGTCGATCGCATCCTCAATGGTAACGGTTGGCACGTCGCACCCTCCTCGTCAATCCAATATCCATTATTGCGCCGAATTCATCAGAGCACCGCGAGACTCTCCAGCTCTGACAAAGCGCTGAACGATGGCCGGCTCATTCGCACGCTCTCGCACCGGGCGCAACCCCCCTTGCCAACCGCATCACCTCTTCACCGCCTCTCTCACCAGTTTCTCCAACCGGCCCATCGACTCATCGAGCGTCTGCGGCTTTGTTCGCACTCCTTCGAACAAGTCGCCTGTCCGGCCAAAACGCTCGAGTGCATTCCGGATGTGAAACTGCGTGGGCAGCAGCCCTGGTTTCACTTCGTTCCAGGCGAGCGGCGTCGCGACAGGCGCGCCCGGGTACGCACGCAGCACATAAGGCGCCGCGATTGTCTTCCCTTCTCCGTTCTGTAGGAAGTCGAAGTAGACGCGGCCTTTCTCGCGCTTCGCCACGGCGCGCGGGGTCGTAAACAAGTCCGGCCGTTCGCTCGTCACGACATGCGCCAACACCTCCGCAAAAGTCTTGGTCTGCTCGTAGGAGTAGACAGGCTCCACCGGAATGTAGACGTGCATGCCGTCGCCGCCGGTCGTCTTTGGATAACCTTCAAGACCGAGTACATCGAGCTTGCTCTTCACCAGGAGCGCCGCTTCCACAATCCTGCTGAACTCGCACTGCTGGGGGTCAAGGTCGATCAGAATGAAATCGGGGTATTCGAGCGAGCCGATGCGGCTCATCCATGGATTCTGGTCGATGCAGCCGAGGTTTGCGAGAAACAACAGGGTAGCTTCGTCGTCCGCCACAACATACCGTATAGGCGCCTGGTTATGCTCCGAAAACACAGGTACGAATCGCAGCCATGAGGGGAAGCTTGCTGGCGCGTCCTTCTGAAAGAACCATTCGCCCGCGATGCCGTCCGGGTATCGCTTGAGCGAGAGCGGGCGGTCCCGAAGGTACGGCAGGATCAGCGGCGCGACGCCCGCGTAATATTCGATGACGTCGCGCTTCGTGTAGCCTTCGGCCGGATAATAAATCTTGCGAAGGTTCGTAAACTTGAGCCGATGCCCGCCGACGGCACGCGTGACTTCCTCGCGATCGTCTTCAAAGAATCGTGGGGCCGGCACGGGATCCAGAAGCGGCGGAGCCGTTTCCGGAGGCGCGGCGTCCGCGGCTTCCCCTTCGTCCCCCGCATCCGCTGATTGCTCCCGTATGCACTGTTCGGGCCGGACATCGTTCCGCAGGCCCAGAAACACAGGCGCGCGCAGCCTTCCTTCGCCGGTCCACTCCAGGTACTTCACTTCGCAGACTAACCGCGGCTCAACCCAGACCACCGTCTTGCCGATGCGCGGGTCGCTTTCGAATGGACACACTTCCGTCTCGAGCGGCTTCAGAAGTTGCGCCACAAGCTTCAGCATGGGACCGTCGAAACCGGTCCCAACGCTGCCCGCGAACGCGAATCTTCCGCCGTCCCACACTCCGAGCATCAGGGCCCCGAAGTACTCACGCTGGTCCCTGGTATACCCGCAAACCACGAAGTCCTGCCGAGACAGAACCTTGATCTTGAGCCAACTCCTGCTTCGGCGCGATTCATACGGGCTGTCGGCGCGCTTCGCCATCACGCCTTCGAGACCGCGCTCGCGCGCCGCGGCGAGCAGCGCCGGGCCGTCGGCAAAATCGTCCGAAAAGCGCACCAGATTACTCGGGCGCAGCGACGATCGCAAGAGTGCCTTCCGTTCCCGCAAAGGAAGGCCGCGCAAGTCGCGTCCATTTAGAAACAGCAGGTCGAACAGGTAAATGACGACGGGCCGCTTCCGCGCCATGTTCGCGATCGAGCCGGCGTCGGAAACGTTGATTCGAGACTGTAGCAACTCGAAGCTCGGGCGGCCCTGATCGTCAAGCAGCGCGATCTCGCCATCGACAATCGCATCCCGCGCCGAGAGGCTCTCCGCCATCGCGACTAACTCGGGATACTGCCGTTCCATGGCCCTGCCGTTTCGCGAAACCAGCCGGACCCGCCCGTTCTCGATGAAACAGAGCGACCGCACGCCGTCCCACTTCACTTCATAGATCCACCCGTCGCCTGCCGGGAGCGCATCAGTCAGTACGCCCATCATGGGCGAGACGTCGCGGGGCAGCGTCGACCCGGCCGCCGCCTGCGGCGGTTTCACCTCGAGCGCGATTTCTTCCTGTGTTCGTCCGGTCAGCACGCTCCGAGCGCGAGATTCCACGTCCCATCCGGATTCGGCAAACGCGTCTTTCTTTTTCAGCAACAACCACTCGTTGCCCTTGCCGCGACCCTTCATGAGAACCAGCGCAAACTCGCCCGAGAGTTTCTCCCCGTGGAGGCGGAATTTGAAATCGCCGCGGGCAATCTGACCCTCGGCAGGCAGGTCGCTAAGAACCTCGAATTCGCCCCGGTCCCATAGCATCACGCTGCCCGCCCCGTAGTTCCCCTTCGGAATGTTGCCCTCAAAGCCGCCGTAGTCGAGCGGGTGATCTTCCACCTTCATGGCGAGCTGCTTCATACCCGGATCGAGCGTGGGACCCTTCGGAACCGCCCAGGAGACGAGCACGCCGCCCACCTCAATGCGGAAGTCGTAGTGAAGCCGCGTGGCGTGGTGCCGCTGTACGAAAAATCTTCTGCCGCCGCTTGCCGAAGCTTGCGGCGCTGGTTCGGGCGTATTCTCAAATATCCGCTTGCGGGCGTATTCCTCGATCGACATTCTTCTGACTGGACAGCTAACCCTTTCTCGCTTAGTATGATAGCAGCGGGGGAATCAACGGAATGGCTACCAGCGTCTGGCGTGGACACCTTACCTTCGGTCTGGTCTCGTTTCCCGTGCGGCTGTTCAGCGCGGCTCGAAGCGAGACTGTCAGTTTCAACATGCTTCACAAATCCGATCATTCGCGCATCAAGCAGGTGATCTTTTGCCAGGCGGAAGAGAAGGCGGTGCCGCGGAGCGAACTCGTCAAGGGCTTTGAATACGAGAAGGATAAGTACGTCATTGTCGAGGACGAGGAGATCAAGAAAGTCGCTCCCAAAACCGCGAAGGCGATGGAGATTCTCGAATTCGTCAAGAGCGCCGACGTCGATCCCATATATCTCGAGAGCTCTTACTGCATGGCTCCGGAAGAAGCCGGCGAAAAGCCGTATGCGCTGCTTTTCGAAGTACTGCGGAAGAGCGGCTATACCGGGATCGCAAAGATTGCGATGCACAACCGCGAACACATCGTGGTGCTGCGCCCCGGAGACAAGGGGATCCTTCTGCACACCATGTACTACGCCGACGAAATACGCAAAGTGGACGAATTCCGCACAAACACGGAGCTGGTTAAAGAGAAGGAGCTTGCTTTGGCGACGATGCTGGTGGAGTCGCTTGCGGCGGAGTTCGAACCCAACAAGTACAAAGACACGTACCGCGAGAATTTGCTGCAGATGATTGAGACGAAGAAGGCGGGTCTCGAAGTAGTGGAGACGCCCGCGCCTCAGTTCGCACCGGTCATCGACATCATGGAAGCCTTGAAAAAATCCGTCGAAATGGCGAGAAAGCCCGTGAAAGCGGAGACACAGGCCGCGCCGCAGGCCGCGGAAGGCTTCGAACTCGCGGCGGTCGCGCCGAAGCGGAAACGAACAGGCACGAGGTAAAGAAAGCACATGAAACGCAACAGATTCCTGGGCGTGATCGCGCTTGCCTGCGCGGCGGGGCGCGCGGACGTTGTGGAGCAGGGCCCAAAGGACTCCGCGCCATCCGGGCTACAGGCTGGTGCCGCCCGCGCGGACATTACTCCTCCTATCGGTCTCGCGCAACTGAACTGGGGCTCGCAGACCCACGTGGAAGCCGTGGGCGTCGATCCGATGGGCATGTACGCCACGGCGATTGTGCTGGCAAGCGGCGGACAGAAGTTCGCCATGGTCGACGTGGATGCGATCGGCGTGACCGGCTACGCCGAAATTGCGGCGCGCGTATCGAAGCTGACTGGAATTCCGCCGGAACACATCCGCCTCGGCGCGACGCACACGCACGCGGGGCCTCTCGTGAGCGTGGTGCGCGGACCTCTCGGCGTCGATTTCACGCCTTACCAGCGGGCGCAGGAGCGGTATTCGGCGATGGTCGTGGACAAAATCGCCGGCGCGATCGTCGAGGCGAATTCGAAACTCCGACCCGCGCACGCCTACGGGGCGAAGGGCACGGGCACGATCAACATCAACCGCCGCGTCCGCGCGAAGGACGGGTTGCCGGCCGCCGTGGGCCGCAACCCCGAAGGATTTGTCGACCGCGAGCTCATCGTCATCCGCATTGACGGCGCGGATGGCAAACCCTACGCGGTGCTCGTGAATTTCCAGTGTCACGGCACGGTGCTCGCGTACGAGAACAAGTACTTTTCTCCGGATTGGATTGGCCCCATGCGTAAGGCGGTGGAGAGCGCGATGCCGGGCGCGACGTGCCTCTTCTTCCAGGGCGCGGCGGGCAATCAGGGTCCGGTGGAAGGGTTCACGGGAGATCTGGAAGTGCCGCGGCGGCTGGGGTCCATTCTTGGTTATCAGGCGGCGGCTCTCGCGCTCGGCATCGAGACGGTGAAGCGCGATCCGAAATTTGAAGGCTTCGTGGAATCGACGGCCTTTCAGGCGAAACAGCATTGGCGCGTCTCGGGTCCGCGCGACGCCACAATGAAATTCGCGACGAAGGTGCTTGACCTTCCCCCGAGGACGTATTCGCCGAGGGAACTGGACGAGATGGCCACGCTCGTCGCGGACGCCGAGACGAAGGTGACGGCGGCGAAGGCCACGGGCGATCCATGGAAGCAGCATCAGGCCGATGCGCGCTTGCGGCGCTTTTCGGATCTGCTGAAGCAATGGAAAGCGCCACATGATCCGACGCCCGTGAAAGTTCGGGTGCAGGTGATGCGACTCGGCGACATGGCAATCGTCTCCATGCCTGGTGAGCCGTTTGCTGAAATCGGCGTGGCAGTCAAAAAGGCTTCGCCTTTCGCCATTACGATGTTCTCCGGATACTCGAGCGGCGAGGGCGGCGACTACATGCCCACCGAGCCTGAGTACGCGTCAGGCGGTTACGAAGTGCAGCGCACGCCCTACGGCACGGGGGCGGCGGAAAAGCTGATTCGTGAGACGATCGCCTTGTACCGTGACGTCCGCTAGCTGTCGGCAGGGCCTGCCGCACACTGGCCGGGGATCAGGGTGACAATGTGAACGAAGCACCTGCATACAGGGGCGTGCCTGCACTCCAGATTCCTCATGCCGGGTGAGGGAGGTTACCAGATCTATAGCTCTGCATTCCAATATTGAACGGAAGTGGCGTGACGGGCGGACCATCCGAGTACGCTGGTGCGCCGGTCCAAGGCAGCCATCACCGCCCTGGCTGCGCGCTACAGCGGGCTGGGGCGGAGGGGTCGCCGAGCGCGATCCGGTCGAGCTCGCCATCGCTCCAATCGCCAAGTTCGATATTCCGTTCAAGCGTCCAACGCTCAATGTGATCCAGCGATTCGCCCGGCTCCAGTTTTGTCATTGGACCCAGAGTCTCAAGCTCCAGCGTATCCGCGTTCGTGAACATCTCGAAGGAACAACCCATGTCGGGGTATGTCCGCGAAACATCGGCGTCGTAACGCTTGACAAACAGGTCGGATCCCAAAAGGTAAGCGCCCCACGTCCGCGGATGGAACGATCCTATCTTCTGCGGATCCGGGTTGCCAGGGTCCTGCCGCAGAGTGAAATATTTCCGGTTGAACAGCCACCGGTTATCCGCGAGATTCGTAAAAGCCCACATCACGAGCGGGTTCGTGGGCGCCAGCATTTCCGGGTGCGTGCCGCGCGGCGGAAAGCCACTGATTCCCGTGCCGCCCGGAGCCATCATCGTGAGCGCCCAAGCCGCGAGCTCCACTGGCCACGGTGTCGCGTTCCTCAGACCGTGGACAATCTCAACGCCGGTTCCATGCTCCGCCATCCGCACTGCGATACGCTTCTCGATCCCCGAATAGCGCTCAACCTGCTGGGTGGCTTTCAAGGTAGCGCCTGAGATTTCAATCTTCACGGGTTCGTTGTCCGGTGCATACGTCCGCGGCATGTGTTCGGGAGCGATCCAAATCCGGTGCCCGCCGCGAATCACCCAATGCTCCTCGCCGGACTGGCCCAACGTTTCTTCGACCTCTTTGAGCAGGTTCCGCCCGCCCGGGAAACCATAGCGCATAATGCGCGGACCGATATCGCTCGTAATGATGAGTTCCGCCTCACCGTTCGAAATCCGGTAACAGTTTGCCCAACCCTTGTAGTTCGTTTTCCCGATCGTGATCATGATTTCCGTGCCAGCACCGCATCGACGGGCGCTCCCGTGCGTTCTCCCTGTACGCTCGTGAATCCCGCCTCCTCAAGCAGCCCCCGGTACTCCCCGAGTGTCCGCTCCCGGCCTTCGGTGCAAAGCAGCATGTTCAACGATTGCATGTGCGCCGTCACCGGTCCGCTCTTGTCCTCTTCGAGGAGTTTTTCCGCGATGAGCAATCCGCCGCCCCGCGGCAACGCGTCGAAGATCCGCTGGAGAAGCCTGCGGATCTTCGGCTCGGACCAGTCATGCAGGATTCGCCCGACCGCGTATAGATCGGCCGCGGGGAGGTCGTCCGTGAAGAAATCGCCGGCAACCAAATCAATGCGGTCGAGCAACCCGTTAGCCGTGATGTGTTCCCTTGCGATCTCGACCACCGGCGCCAGATCGAACACGGCAGCCCGCAAATGTGGGTAGAGCCGGCACGCGGCGGTTGCCAGATGGCCAGTCGCGCCGCCGAGGTCCGCCAACGTGCGGAAGCCGCTCAGGTCGAACGCCGCCGCCACCCTCGGCGAGCTGATCATCCCAAATCCGTGCATGCCCTGGATAAAGGTTCGCAGCGCGCCTGGAGTCTTGAAGAAATGATCGAAGATCTGGCCGTCCATGTTGAAGGTCTGCGGCCAGCGATGCGTGCCTTCGCGGATGGCGTCGTCCAGGTTCCCCCACATGCGGAACAACACCTCGTTGGAATAGAGAATGTACCCTGCCATGGTGTGCGGGCTGTCGCGGCGAATATAGACGTCAGCCACGGGTTCGTTCTCGTAGGCCTCTCCGGTTTTGCGGAGCAGTCCGAGGCCGGCGCATGCGTCGAGCAGGCGCGTCAGCGCTCCTTCATCCGCCTGGATCTTCTTCGCGAGCGTCGCGGCATCGGCCGGTGAATTCGAAAGGATGTCGAAAACGCCTAAGGAAGTGGCGGTGAACATTGCCTTCGACCTTCGGAAGGCGTCCAATAAATCGAGTACGGGAGCGGGATTCGTCATGAGTTCCTAAAACGATCGTAACCCAGCGCCCGAAGCGAGAAACCGAACGCGCGTGCGCCTTCGGGCTTGCTCCCTTTCGGATGCCGCCAGTCCGCGTGGCTGGCACGCCGCCGACTTCGGGCCGGATACCGGGTACTTGAGGCGCCCGCGACTCCATTCACAAGGCGCGGCACCGGGTCAACGCCGGGAACGGCAAGGCGCGAACGCATGGCTCTCGCCGCCCGCGCCGCCGCAGACGGTACGAAATGTCCGTTCGTTCGTCCAAGTCCGAGCCGAGGTACACGAATGGCTATCACCGGGATCCTTCTCCTCTCGACGGCCTTGCTAAACGCAAAGCCCTCCCCTGTTTTCGCGGACGTCTCCATTGGGGCCCACGGACCCTACCGCTTCCTTGTGGACACCGGAGCCGAGACTTCACTCATCGACACCGCGCTTGCTGCCGAACTCCGGATGAAACCGGAATTCCGTGTGGAAGTGATTACGCAACACAGCGCGCTTCTGTTTCCGGGACTGAAGGTACGCAACCTGCGCATCGGGCAGAGAACATTACCCGAGACCGAAATTGTGTTTTACGACGTGACGCCAGCCAAGCTCCTCGACCCCGCGGTCAGAGGTGTACTGGGCCTGAACGCCCTCGCCGATTTCGACTTTACGCTGTCCCCCGCCAGCGGGCGGCTGGATCTCGAGGCGGAGCGTCCGGACGGGGAGGTGGTCCCGTTCTTCCGACTGGAAGGGCGGATCGCTGTGAAAGCGCGGATGGGCATGGAGACGCTCACGCTGATTCTCGATTCAGGTAGCACCAACATCGTGCTGTTTCGGACGCCGGCTGCGATGGCCAAGACCCGGCCGGTCGAAAGCACTTTCGGCACTTTCGATGGTGCCAGGAGTGTCGTGCCAACCACCTGGACCGCCGATATGTTCTTTACGGACAGCCTGCGTGTCGGCATGCTGCCCGCCGCCATCGTGCTAAGACAGGGCACGCAGGTGGAAGGACTGCTCCCCGCTTCGGTGTTCAAGAAGATCTACCTGGACCAGCGGCGGGGCGAACTCGTTCTGGTGCGGTGACCGGCGGGGCTTCCCCGTGAAACTTGCACTGGTGAACCGGGCGGGCCTTGAACATCGCCGTCGATCCTCGGAAAGCCTCAGGCAAATCGAGTACGGGAGCGGGTCGTCATAAGTTCCGAAAGTGATCATAACCCAGCGCCCGAAGCGGGAGACCAAACATGAGTACTTCTCCGGGCGCGCCCTCTTCGATCCTGCCAAGGCACGTGAAGGGTACGCCGCCGATTTCGTCAGGCACTGGAGTGGTGGGAGGGACAGTTAACAGCAGTTCGTAGTCCTCGCCGCCGTGCAGGTAGTGCCGCGGCTTAACCATTCTGGAATGCGCAGGCACAGCTTCGAGGTGCGCACTTACGCCGGAGGCGAGACACAGCCGGTGCAGGTCGAGCGAGAGCCCGTCGCTAAGGTCCATGGCGGCGGACGCGTGGAGTCGCTCGCGCGCGTAGCGCCCAAGGCCGATCCGCGGCTCTGGGCGCAGGTGTTTCTTCCATGGTTTGCCGCGGCGCGTCTCGAATCCGAGCATCGATTCGCCCAGCAGGCCTGAAACATAAATTTCATCTCCCGGTTTTGCCCCGCTCCGTAGCAGTGCCTCGCCGTGGGGGACGGCGCCGCAGACGGTAATGTCGCATGTGAGCCGTTCGGAGCGGGCGAGATCTCCGCCGGCGAGCGCCGTACCGGTTCGGGATGCGAGATCGAGCAGCCCGCAATAGAAGGAGTCGACCCATGCATCGCCGGCCCACTCCGGAAGGGCGAGTGAAAGCAGACAGAAGCGCGGCGAGCCTCCCATGGCAGCAATGTCGCTCAGTCCGCGGGCCAGGGCTTTGTGGCCGATGTCCGCGGGCGCATGGGTTTCGCGCAGAAAATGGACATTCTCGATGAGCATGTCCGTGGTAAACAGGAGGTCTTCGTCAGCGCCGGGCGGCCGAACGATGGCGCAGTCGTCGCCGATGCCGAGGACGACGCCAGACGCTTCCGGGATCACGATCCGCCGGCGAAGTCTGTCCAGCAATTGCTGTTCGCTGTGCATACTGTATAATAAAGGGTACCTCGTGGCGCTATCGTCTAATGGTTAGGACAGAGCCCTCTCAAGGCTTAAATACGGGTTCGACTCCCGTTAGCGCTACCAATTCGTCATAGACTTACAGGCGTTCTGCTCATTTACAGGCCAATCATTCAGTCGTTCCACCGTCAAACAGCTGCAGGATAAGGGGTTGGGTCGCTTTCCAAAAGACTGGCCAGTAAAAATGACTCGTTTACCGGCCAACCGGCTTGTTTTCAATCGCTTGCGCTCAAGCATAGGTGAAGCCTAAGTTGGCCGGTAAACGGAACACACATTTTTATAGATTCTACTGGCAGAGCTTTCGCGCCAAGATGACGCAGGTGCTGGCCATCTCTTCATAGCGAGTCTGATCAGGCGCAGTCCTGAAGACCGTACGTAGGAAGCCAGCCGGCGTGCGCTCGATAGGAAGGACGGGTGCCGTACCGATAACCTCATCCCCGAACTTGCCGCGCGCGGACCGGCTCTGGTGTGCTACGGCGTTGCGGACCAGGACGAGGCGTTCAAGCAGCTTCTTGTCGGGCTTGTCGAGATTGCAGAACGGGAACGCCCCACGGAAAAAGGCCTCGGCCCGCTTGTGTGTGAGGTTGTAAGGAAGCCAGTCGACATAGGCACGACCGCCGAGCATGACGTCACGGGCAACGGCGTGTGACTGGAAGGTCACACGCGGGTGGACGTTTTTGCCCGGTGTAATGCCGCCGGCGAGAAGTCCGACAAAGAGATCCTCGATCAATCCCTCAAAGGACGTGACGGTGCGCAGGAAAATGCCTTCATAGAACATGCTAACATCGTGGCGTGTGACGCGGCCTTCGGAGCGCAGACTTTCAAGCTTCCGGCGCGCACGGTCGAACGTGCGAAGGCGGGCAGCGTATGTATCCGATAATATGGAAGCAGGCCTAGGCACGGAGGAGATGGGTTTTGAGATAGTCGACCACCGTCTTGCGAGAATCCCTATGCGTGGTGCGCCGCGCCAAAGACTCCAACAACTTCTCTGTAGCCGTCTGGTTGCGAATGGCATCGCTGGTTTTCATCAGGCGCGTCTTGAACGCGGTTGGCAGCGGCTCGGCCTTCCTGCGCTTGAGTGGCCAGCCGATTGCGAAAGTGGCGTCGTAGACGGTGGTAAGGAGCGCATGAAAGGCGGCTCGGTTCGTAAAAGCGGTATTAGCGATGTCCGCGCCGACCGTGTTATCGATCTCGTCCATGCAATGCCGGAACCGGCGCTCTGCTTCCGCGCGCTCTGGCCATTCCTCGTCGAAATCCTGATAAAGGTTGTCGATAGCCTTCTGGGTCTTGCCGACAAGACCTTTGATCATAAGCTGAGCGAACTCGCTAGTGATTTCCACCTCACCCATGCGCGAGATTTGCGATTCGGTAAAGATGCGCCATTTGCGCCACCGCTGGAGCTGCTCGGCCGAGATCGCGTACATCGAGGTTTTGAGCTCGCCGAACCAAGCAGCGTTGCGCAGCTCCTGTGAGTTAAGCTTCAGGCCCGTGGAATTCATCCGGGCAAATATCCGCAGGACCTCGCGGTCGTCAACACTCGAAGGCAGTATGTGAACGCTGGACTGATAATCGAGAATGTTCTGCCGAACGGTCGGCGGGAGATCCTTGAACGCCTTGTCCGCAAGATCGCGGTTATGGGTCTTCTTTATCGTGAAGGCGTCCTTCGCGGGATCGAAACCTTTTATCAGGTTGGACTGGATGAAACTCAGCAGCGTGCGAATACGCTGCTGCCCGTCGACGACTTCACGCGTCGCCTCCAGGCTATCGAGATTAGTCTTCATCTCGCGCAGGAAGATGATCGGGATCGGCAGTCCACGTACGATCGTGTCCATCAAGTACGACTTGGCGCCGGCAGGCCAGACGGAGCGGCGCTGAAATGACGGGCTGAGAATCAGCGTCGAGGCCCTCGCCCACGAGATGAAATCGCTGACCTTGTAGAGTTTTGTTGACTTGGTGTGACTGCATTTTGGTTGATTATCCCATGTGAGGCGGATGCACGTCCCTAAAGGGCACTCCACCCGCTTGACCCCAAGGTTCCCGCTGTGGGAACTTGTAGTGGTGAGGATCGTGACCGAAAAGCGGATTCGCGACTTCATCGAACGGGAGCCGCGTTCCACCGATGCCATGTGGCACTGGGTTGATGCTATCGAATCCGCAACATGGCGCAACCCGGGCGAACTGAAGCGGATGTTCGGCTCAGCATCGTTCGTCGGCGATCTTACAGTGTTCAACGTCGGCGGCAATAAATACCGCATCGCAACATTCGTGCACTACCGCAAGCAGGTCGTCTTTATCAAGAAAATTGGTATCCACGAGGACTACGACAAATGGGATCTCTAACCGCATCCATTGACATGAAGCGCTACGGACGGCTGCTGGCTAGGGTCGTGCCGCGCGTCATAGCTACGGAGGAGGAAAAGGCGCGCGCAGTGGCGGTCGTTGAATCTCTGATGGAAAAGGGCGAGCGCAATATGACTCCCGAAGAAGACGCCCTTCTAGACCTCCTGACGAACCTGATCCGCGATTATGAAGCCTTGGCATATTCTTCGCGGCGCAGGTCCAAGCCACACGAGATGGTCGCGTTCCTCCTGGAACAGCGAGACCTGAAGCCGAACGGCCTCTGGACCGTCATCGGGTCGAAAGGCCGCGTCTCTGAGATTCTGGCCGGGAAGCGTCCGATCAGTAGGCAGCAGGCAAAGAACCTCGCGGAGTTTTTCCACGTCCGGGCAGACCTGTTTCTCTGAGCCGGAACGCGCAGCACCGCGCTGTGACTGCGCTGTGACGTCCGCGGCTCGTGGCCGTGTTTTGGACCATCGCGGAGTACCAACCCTACTGAAACCACAACCACTTAGCAACCGCCCAAGAATAGTTTCACCTTTGTGGCGAGATGGTGTAGTTCCATTTTTGCAGAACGCGTTTCGGAGTAATGGCGAGTTGGCTGATCTGGGCCTTTGAGGGTTTGACGCCAGTCTGGTAGAAGGTGGTATCCAACTGGGCAGTGACTTTCAGACCAGTAGAGGTTGTGGTGGTGCGGATGAACTTGAGGGCTTTCTCGTAACTGTGCAACGGCTCGGCGGCCCAGTTCCGACTGATGTGGCTGAACAGGCGGTGCTCAATGGGGTTCCATTTGGAGGCACCGGAAGGGTAGTGACAAAGCGTGACGTATAGGCCCAGGCCATCGCACAATTGACGTTGAAGCGGCGGAACGGAAGTCATGATCGTTGACGGCTGTGGATGTTCGCTCCCATTTGGTGCCAGGGTTCTTAAAGTTGCCGATCAACTCCCTCTTTTTGGCATCCACGCTCAGAACCGGATCTCCCCGCTTCTCGAACTGATTCCGTTGCCGGCAAAGGTAGCGGAACTGGCGGTCGCGGTCGGAGGTGGAACCGGCCGAGATCGTCTTGCGGTTGGTACGCAGGCTATACTTCATCTGCCGCAGGAGCCGTCCTACGGTGTTGCGGCTGACTGCGATCCCCAACAGCTTAAGCTGCCTGGCAATCTTCCCCGTTGTTTTTCTGGTCCACTTTACGCCGCTGATCGGGTCGCCGGCAGTTTCCTTTTCCATCAGCTTCCGGATCGCATCAATCACCGCGGGCGTTTTTTTTCCACCGGCTTGCGCCCGCCGCCTACGGCCCGTACCCGGTCCGCCTCGACCTCCTTGGCCAGTATCTGCCGGCGTCCTTTTGCAACCGTGTGCGGGTCCAGACCGAGAAGTTCGGCAATCTGGCGATCACCGCCCAACTGGAGTGACTCCAGACCGGCGTACAGACGACGTTGTTGTTCGTCGAGCAAACTGGCGAACAGGACAATGGCAGCCCGCAGTTCGTCAGAAACACTGGCGGCCGTGGTGATGGCGGATGCAGTTGCGGCTTGGTCCGGTAGTGCTTGCCGCGCCAGTAACTGTCGCTGCCGCGTTTGCGGATCGGCGGCGCAGTACAGATACATGCCGGAAACGGGCTGCCGGACGATCCGGTCTTGCGCAACCAGTTGCAAGAGAGGTTCTTTGACCGGCACATGGAGAATCACTTCCAACTCGGAAGCGAAATAGCCAGCTTCGGACCGCGTTACGTGGTCCTCCGCAGTGGCCACCAAAGTACCGTGAAAGGAGAACCAGACCGAGTCGAACGACCACAAGCCCCGCTGATCGAAAGTGACAATCTCATCGAGGGTGTAGAAAGAGCCCCGATGAGAGTAGCTGGTACGGTATGACAGCTCCTTCAATTTGCGAAAGACTGTGATATTGGCCTCCGTGCCCAGCAACTGCTTCAGTTGAGGCAACGTGGCGATGCGGTTTTTGCGCAAAAACCGGCGCAGAACGTCAGCGGAGAAGACGGTGGGGCGCATAATCCTGTAATTCCTCCATGCGTGCGGTCAACAAGAAGAACTATAGCATAATGAGGACGTTTCTTCGCTTCCGGACACCCTTGGTCCCTTGCGTGCGTGTTTATTGTATTTGTGGAGGAACTACGAAACTTTCACAAGGTGAGCCGAGGGGTTCTTTATGATTACAGTCTGCCTTGATGATGTCATTGTATTGATGGGCAGCGCCTTAGGCCCAACTGGACTGGGCTGAACTGCCAGCCCTCGAGTTCGATTCCCGTTAGCGCTACCAATTCCTCATATCATACACTTACAAGCTTTGCGCTGTGACGCGCTGTGACGGGCAACGCGCCAGCCGAAACCACGGCGTGCCGCGTGCCACCGAAACCAGCGCCACCTTCTTCTTCTCGAAAAGCTCTCGCAGCGACGCGAGGTCCTTGACGCTATCGTCAGCCGGTCGAGCTTGGCGATGATAACCGCTTGGAACTTGCCCGGCGTTGACCCTTGCGAGGAGCCGTTCAAGGCTTCGGCGAGTTTTTCCCGGTCCAACCGCTGATCTACGCCGCGCAGAAAGCCGTCAGCGAATTCGGTTCTTCCGGTGGCAAAAAACTCTCCTGGTTAGAACGACAATTTCGCTCGCAACTGGATTGTGCGCGGGTCTCGCGCTGAAGTGATCTGCCCGAACGTCGGGTTTCCCAAACCGCCACCAACGCCTTCAAACTGCGAGTGGTTCCAGATGTTGAACAGCTCCGCCCCGAACTGAAATCGCGTTCCCTCTCTCAAATACACGTTCTTGAACACGCTGAAATCGAAATTATTGATCCCCGGCCCGCGGATCGGGTTCACGCGCGACGTCCCGATTCCCAATGGCCTTGTGACCTGCTGAAAGGCGGCTGTATTGAAGTATCGCGTGAGGCTCTGGCCGCGTCCCTCGCCCGGATCTCCAATCAAATCCGGCCGCTGGCCGCCCGTGCCGCCGCCGAAGTTCGAGACATCACCCGGTTGCGTCACATTTACCGGCAATCCACTCATGAACGCCGTGATGCCGGAGATCTGCCATCCGCCCAATATGGAAGCCGCGGCGCCATTGCTGTTCTTGAAGAACGGCAGTTCCCACACATAGTTGAAGCTGAAAATGTGGGTCCGGTCCAAGTCAATCAACCCGAAGTCAAGATCCTTGTTCCGCGAATCCAGCGGAAGACCTTCCAAGTGTCCCATCCCCTTCGAGTAGGTATAGGACGCCTCGAACAGCATCCCTTTTGAGAACCGCCGCGTCAGGCTTGTTTCCAGGCCGTGGTACTTGGATAGAGCGCTGTTTTCGTTATAGGAAATGGTTCCGTAGCCGAGGAAGGGGCGCCGCAGGTTCGCGTTACCGGTGCGGTTGGGATCGGCCTGGTTTAGCTGAATGCCGCGCGGCAGGTGGGTACCCCTGGTGCCGGAGTAACCAACCTCGAACGAGGTGTTGGCCAGCAATTCGCGCTGGATACTGAAGCTCCATGACTGGACGCTGGGCTGTTTGTTGAAGATGTCCAGCGAGTTCACATTCGAGGGGAACAGCCGGTTCGGCCCGCCGGCGGGATTGGACAGCGCGGGGTTCTGTATGTTGACGGAGTTGATGAAAGGAGGGTTCGACTTGCGCGGCACATTGTTGGCGGTGCCCCAGAAATAGTTGATCCCGTAGCCGCCGCGGATCACGGTCTTGGAGAGCAGGTTGTAGGCGAATCCGAGGCGCGGCCCGAAGACGTCCTTATTGGTGACCATCAATTGGGGACCCACTGGAAGCCCGCGCCGGTCTGCTCCGGTGATCAAGCCGTTGAGCGGATCGCCCGTACCGGCCACTATCTGGCCGTCCGCGCGGAACGTGGGAACCTTGGCCGGATCATAGAGCGAGGGGACAAAGGCAGAGATACGGTCGTTGGCGGCGCGGCCGCCGTTGGAACCCGAAATCAGGTAATAGCGCACGCCGGCGTTGAAGGTAAGCCGCGAGCTGATCTTGATGTCGTCCTGAAAGTAGAACTCGTTATCGAACTGAGAAACGGTGATGCCGGGGTCCGTATCGGTTTCGGCATAGGTGAAGGCGCGTCCAATGAGAAAGTCAGAAAAGCCGTTTCCGGTAACCGCGCCGTTGAAATTGAAGGCCCCCTGCTCACCGCCGAAGTTGAACTCCGATTTGATGTGATAGATCATCTCGCCGCCGATCTTGATGCTGTGGCGGCCGCGGTTCCAGGAGAAATCGTCCTTGAAGGTGTAGATGGGATTGTCGTTGTTCAGGACGTCGCCTGTCCCAAGGCCCGCAAATCCGTTGGCGATGGCGATGTCGGGAATCCGGTTGAACCCATTGGACGGGTAAACCTCCGGGATGCGCAGACCCGTAGGCCTCTGCCCGGCGAGTGGAGCATTCGAGATTTGATTGTAGGAGTAGCCGAAGGTGAACAGGTTCACTTTTCGTGGCGATAGAATCGTCGTCATCTTCGTCGTCAGGTTCTTGCCCGGTTTGCCGAACTTGTTTGGGAAAGTTGGCAATGTGGATGCGCCCGGGCGCTTGATGTCCTGATCCTGGAACCAGGTATCCTGCGCATGCCGAACCGTCCATTGCCAGGTGTCGGAGAAGTTGTGATCCCATCGCAGCAATTCCTCCCGGTAACGTGTGAACGAGCGCGTGTTGTGCACAAAGTTCTGAGCGCCCACACGGTTTGGCAGCGGATAGAAGGTATTGATGAGCAGCAGCGCGTTCGCGTCAAGTTGCGCCGTGGGGATGGCGTTCCCAGGGTATGGCAGGCCGTCGGGGTCCCTGATCACGGCGCCGCCGGCGAAATTGCCCCGTCGCTGCTCCGGCGTGGGGACCTGCGCCGTGAACACCCCAATCGGAGGGGTGGTGAACGAATCGATCTGCGGGCCGATCCGCCGGGCAAAAGATTGCGACCAGAAAAAGAAGTCCTTGGTCTTGGATGTGTTGTACTTTCCAGGAATATAGAACGGTCCGCCAATCGTATACCCGAAATTGTTCAATCGAATCCCTTGTCTCTGGTTTGCAAAGAAATTCCGGGCATCCAACTTGTCGTTGCGGAAATACTCGTAAACATCACCGTGGAACTTTTGCGTTCCCCCGCGCGTCACGATGTTGACAATCCCGTAGCCGAACCCGCCCGCATCCGCACCGTAGTTGGACTTCTGCACTTTCACCTCAGCGATGGCCTCCATCGGCGGAAACAGATCCAGGCCCCGATTGCCTCCTGTATCCATGGCCACCGTCCCGTCATAGGTGTACTTGTTCATGGAGATGCGTCCGCCGTGCACAGCCATCAGTGGATTGCCTTCCTGCCCCAATCCCATTTGACGCCCGGTTTGCTGCGAGACAACACCAGTGCCCAGCGCAAGAAACTGTGTGAAGTTACGCCCATTGATTGGAATGTCCGTCACCTGCATTCCCGTCACCAGGCTCGCCACCTCCCCGGTCTCGGTTTTGAGCACCGGCGCGGTGCTTTCCACTGTAACGGTCTCGCTCACCGCCCCCACTTCCAGGTTGAAATTGATGCGCACGTTTGCGCCGACGTTCAACTGCAGGTCACGTTGTTCGGTGGCTTTGAAGCCCGTTGCCGTCACTCGTACGGTATACGTGCCGGGCTGCAGGGCAACTACCGTGTAGACGCCTTCCGGGTTGGCGCGCGCCGTGCGGCTCCGCCCAGTGTCCCGGTTGGCAACCACTACCTCGGCATTCGGCACCACGGACTGACTCGAATCGTAAATGAATCCCGTGATGGTGGCCTGATTGGCTTCCTGCGCGAACATTGTCAGGCTGCAAAGAATGAGAACAAACAGTTGTCGCAACATACACCTCAGATCCAGGAGTCCTTTTTGGACTCCCCGAACGGTTCGAGTATACACCGGAATTTCCATTTTCGCCTCCGGTTCAGAGCAACTCTAGTGGGCGGGGAGTACCTCGCGGCGTACAGGTTGCGCCATAAGGCCGCCACGTTCGCCGTGTACGCGCTGCGGCACGTCGAGCGGCACCTGTCGGCTCATGGCCGGGGACGTGACTGAGGGGACCGTAGCGGAATGGCAGTCGAAGCGCCTCAGCGAAGAGGCAGGCGCCGAAGGCCATCAACGAAGAGGTTGGCTTTCCGCTCGCTTCCGCTTGCGCCGCAAGAAAGCCCTCAAGGTGAAGGTTAAGAATCAGGTCGCCAAGGTGTTTTCGGCCGAAGAGAAGACGGCCATGCTCGCGGCGGCGAAAACGGCGCGAGCGCCCTCGATCTACCCCGCGCTCACTCTGGCCCTGAACGCCGGCATGCGCGACGCCGAGATGGGCGGACGAGGGTGAGGTGAGACGGGGCGAGGAGAGCGGCGAAATTTTCTGCGCGCTCGGAATCCCTGGATACTGGGGTTCGCTGGTGATCCGGCCGGTGCTGGCCGCCTTTCGCGCTTGCGTTATGATAAGAACCCATATGACGCGCAGAGATCTTCTTTGGGCCGCCGCCGCTCCCATAAGCGCTCCTCGCCCTAACGTGATTGTCATTCTCGCCGACGATCAGGGCCATGGCGACCTGTCGGCGCACGGCAACCCCCGGCTCAAGACACCGCACCTTGACCGGTTGCACGGTGAGAGTGTCCGGCTGACGAACTTCCACGTGGCGCCGATGTGCACACCGACGCGGGCACAACTGATGACCGGGCGCGACGCGCTCAACACCGGCGCAATCAACGTCAGCAGCGGGCGCACGCTGCTGCGGCGCGATCTGCCGACCCTAGCCGGGATGTTCGCCGCCGAGGGCTATCGCACGGGACTGTTCGGCAAGTGGCACTTGGGCGACAACTATCCGTACCGGCCTGAGGATCGCGGCTTTCAGGAGTCAGTCTGGTTCCCCTCATCGCACATTGGTTCTACTTCTGATGCCTGGAACAACGACTACTTCGATGACCGCTACCGGCACAACGGGCGGCTGGAGCCCTATCAAGGCTACTGCACGGACGTCTTCTTCCGGGAGGCCACGCGCTGGATCACGACGCCCTCGCCGCAGCCCTTCTTCGCCTACGTCGCGCTGAACGCACCGCACGGTCCGCTGTTTGTCGAGGACCGCTACCGCGAGCCCTACCGGGACCTGCCGCGGCCACTGCAGAGCTTCTTTGGGATGATCGCCAACCTGGACGAGAACGTTGGCCGGTTGGAAGAGACGCTCACCAAGAGCGGCCTACGGGACAATACGATCGTCATCTTCTTTACCGACAACGGCGGCACCGCCGGCGTGGAATTCTATAACAGCGGCATGCGCGGGCGCAAAGTGACGCTCTGGGAGGGCGGACATCGCGTGCCCTGCTTTCTGCGCTGGCCGCGCGGCGGCCTGACGGGCGGGCGGGAGAAGGCCGCGCTGACCCAGGTGCAGGACCTGGCTCCTACGCTGCTGGATCTTTGCGGCCTGAAGGCGCCGGCAGCGGCGCGCTTTGACGGCGTGAGCCTGGCGCCGCTGCTGCGGGGTGCGGCGCAGCCCGCGCTGGCGGATCGAAAACTGGTCGTCCAGTTCAGCCGGATGGGCCTGGGGCGCCCGCAATACGGCGACGCCTGCGTGCTGTGGAAGCAGTGGCGACTGGTCGGCGGGCTGGAGCTCTACGATATCGTTCAGGATCCCACGCAACAGACGAACGTTGCCGCACAGCATCCGGCCGTGTCGGAGCGGCTGCGCGATCACTACGATCAGTGGTGGCGGCGGGTATCGCCGCGGCTCGATACCTTCGAGCCCATTCACCTGGGCTCGCCCAAGGCGAATCCCGTGCTGCTGTCGCCGACAGAGTGGGCCGATGTCTTCCTCGATCAGGGCGCCCAGATCCGGCGGGCTGAGCCGCGCAATGGCGCCTGGCACATCCTGGTTGAGCGCCCCGGGGAGTACACGTTCACCCTCCGGCGCTGGCCACAGGAAGTGGACGTGGCGATGCGTTCCGGCCTTCCGGCGCATCGGGACCGCGATGCTTCCTACCTGCCGGGCGTGGCGATGCCCATCGCCCGGGCGCGCATCGCCACGGGGGGCCTCCAGGGCTTGGACGCCACCAAGAGCGTGGGCCCGGAGGATCGTGAAGTATCATTTACGGCACGCCTGCCGGAAGGCCCCAACCGGCTGCAGACGTGGTTTTACGACGAACAGGGACGTGAACTCAGCGGTGCGTATTTCGTCTACGCGGAATGGAAACGTGCGTAGGACGCGCCTTCCACATGTGTTCAGAACAATGAATGCTTTCAGTTCCCGTCTACCGGCCCGATGGTAGTCTGTACGCCTGCGTGTCCGAGCAGCGGTGGGCGCGGCTGCAATCGGCGGGAGTGGTGTGCGCGCGTGGTGCGCCATCGCAAGTCCGGGCAATGAAACTCCCGAATCCGACCGATAATTTTGGGGGGCCCTGTTAGAAACCCTGTCCCCAACCGACTACCTTGAGTATGGGAGGACGATAATCCATCTCAAGCGGACATGCGGGGCAGAATGACCTCTACAGGAACGCAGTGGAACAGTTCGGATCTTCACTCGAAAGGCTTGCCAGGGCTTACGAGGCTGATCCGGACAAGCGCCGCGACCTGAGCCAGGATATTCATTTTCAGTTGTGGCGGAGTTTTCAGCGGTACGATGGCCGCTGTTCCTTGCGTAGATGGATCTACCGAATCGCTCACCATGTCGCGGCCTCCCATGTCATTCGTGAGCGGCGCATCTTTTCGACTCTCGCAAGCCTGGAAGAGCTCGAAATGCTCCCGGACAAAGCCGAAGCCCCGTCAGAGGCAGACCGGAGTTTGAATCTGGACCGGCTCTCAGCCCTGATTCAACCGCTCAAACCGCTCGATCGTGAGGTCATCGTCTCCTATCTCGAGGACGTGGATGCGGCATCCATTGCCGAGATCACGGGTGTTCGAGTGCCACCACCGGGCGCAACGTACGTCGCCCCGTGTGCCAAGGGCGGCGCGGATATTCAAGAGTCCGGGCGACCACCGGGTGACCACGTCGTGCATTCATACCGCCCGGGCGCACCGGCTAGCCGAGTCGACTGCACCTGTTTGCATGCACATAGCCCCAACTGGACCTGCCCGAACTGGCCTGAAGCACGTTCGATTACCGTTTGCGCTACCAACTATCCTTTTGATTCCTTTGGGCTTCTGAGTTCCAGCCAAGCCCGCCAAGACATCCCATGACATCCGAGGGTACCCTACGGGATCGGTCTGCAGGACATCCATTGCCGGGCGTGCCAGCAGGCTCGGCCCGAACCGGCGGCGTTGGCGACGAGACTCTTTCGGTGGGAGTTGCACAGCGACTTCGATGTTTTCTACGGCGCGGCCGCACGGACGGCCAAGCATGAGCGCTCCGAATGGGGCCAGCACTTCCGCATCACCCACATCATGGAGTCGCTGGCGCAGGCGTCGGGAGACATCGAACAGCTCGTCGCGGTAATGAGCCGGGACCTATCGAGCGCCTATAGCTACTTGAAGATCGCCGAAGTCTATCGTGAAGAGCGCCACCACGACAATGCGTTGCTCTGGGCGGAACAGGGCTTGAAGGCGTTCCCGGATCGTACGGACGCCAGGCTGCGGGAATTCGCGGCTGAAGAATACCATCGCCGCCGCCGTCACGACGACGCCATGAAGTTGATTTGGGCCGAGTTCTCGGAGCGGCCGTTCCTTGAGAACTACAAGACGCTGGAGAGGCACGCGAAGAAAGCGGGCGCGTGGCCGGAGTGGCGGGAGCGCGCCCTGACTGAGATCCGGCTGCGCATCGCAAAGGCTCGTGGTCAAAGCCGGCCCCGTTGGATGCAGGCCGACGATAACAATTCCCCGTTGGTGGAGATCTTTCTTTACGAGGGCAACCCGGAAGAGTCCTGGCGTGAGGCGCAGGCTGGTGGGTGTTCCGATAGTCTGTGGCTCCGGCTTGCGGCTTCCCGCGAGACGGAACATCCCGAGGACGCCGCGCCCATTTACTTTACCTGAAGCAGGCCGAAGCTGCTGTCGCTTCCACCAGCAACGGGCGTTACGAGGACTCCGTCGGTCTGCTGGTGAAAGCGGCTGCGGTGATGCGGCAAATGGACCGCAGCGCGGAGTTTGTACGGCATTTGGATGCCCTGCGCGTGAAGTACAAGATCAAGCGAAACTTCATCAAGCTGATCGAGCAGAAGCGGAAGTCGCTGTACTTCTCGTAGAGAATGACATTTCGGCACCGGCAAGATGATTGCGGCCCGGATTTGTCGCACAATAGAGGCATGGTTACCCTAGCCT
>SXGT01288473.1_pt1 | contig 22586 bp, 11 predicted proteins | sample 3176221 | NCBI WGS metagenome assembly SXGT01 (sample SAMN11356862, study PRJNA531348) | freshwater metagenome | isolation source: freshwater sample F1-120 | place: China: Fuxian Lake, Yuxi | collected 2017-12-25
GCAGCCCGAGGGCCCGACCAGGACGACGAACTCTCCAGTGCGCATGTCGAGCGAGAGGTCTTCCACGGCTACGACGTCGCCGTCGTAGCGTTTCCAAACCTTGTCCAGCACCACCTCGGCCACTCGTACCTCGCGTTGGGCGCGACCCCCTGAAACGGCGCGGGCACGCGGGGGCAGGAGCCCCTGGCGGTCGGTCCCCGGCTGACCCTCATTCGGGAGCTGGGGGGCGTCCGCGCCCGGGCCGATGTTGGGCTGGGTCAATCGTTTCCGCAAGACCGGCGCGATCGCGCCCGACGCGCATCGCGGAACCGGAGGCGAAGGGCGTGGCCCCTCGGGATCGCGGCCCACTTCGGCTTGCGAGCGAGCGCACCGTCTGGTAGACAGCGCGGCCCTTACAGTGGTGGTGGGAGGGCCAACTAACCCGAGCGCGTGGCCGTGTGCCGGGTGGAGGCGTGACGATGACCGAGGCTCCGCGCATTACCAGCATTCACCACGCGGTCGAGGAGGCGGACCCCGCGTCGCTCCATGCGTTCCTTGGGCTCGACCGCGTGCGCGCGGCCTACGCGATCGGCGACCTCGATCCCCGCTTCTCGCCGTACTCGCGGTGGTTTGCGGCGCGCGAGGTGGGCGCCGCCGGCCACGTCACAGGGCTGGGCCTCGTCTACACGGGGCTCCGGGTGCCGGTGCTCCTCACGCTCGGCGAGGCCGACGCCGTCGAAGCGGTGCTCCGCTCACCGACCCTGGCGCACGCGCTGCCGAGGCGGTTCTTCGCCAGCATGGCGCTCGACCACTTGCCCGCGTTTCAGGCGCTCTACAACGTGGAGAGCCTGCGCCAGATGCAGCGCATGGCGCTGGACGCCGACGCGTTCGTCGCGCCAGAGGAAGACCTCTCGGAGGTTGTTCCCGTGGGCCACGCCGACACGGCGTCGCTCATGGCGCTATACCGGCACTACCCCGACCACTTCTTCGAGCCCTACCAGCTCGAGCAGGGCCTCTACTTCGGGATCCGCAGGGGCGAGCAGCTGGTGAGCGTGGCCGGGGTTCACGTTGTGAGCGAAGAGTGGGACGTGGCCGCTATCGGCAACGTCGTGACCCATCCGGCCCACCGATCCCAGGGTCTCAGCCGTCGCTGCACCGCGCGGCTCCTGCAGTCGCTGTTCGAGCGAGTCTCCCTGGTCACCTTGAACGTGGCACGCGAGAACGACGCGGCGCGGCGCGTGTATCTGCGGCTGGGCTTCACCGACCGCTTCCGGTACCTCGAGGGGCCGGTCCAGCCTCGCTGATGAGGCGCCTCTGCCTCGGCAGCTAGTCCACGCGCTCCAGCACGGCGCCGGCGCCCAAGCCGCCGGCCGCGCAGATGCCCAGCGCCGCGTAGCGCTTGTGGCTCAGAGCCAGCTCGTTGGCCATGGTCATCACCATGCGCGCGCCTGTGGCACCGAACGGGTGGCCGATCGCCACCGAGCCCCCGTGAACGTTCAGCCGGCCCGGGTCCACCTCGCCCACGGCGGCGCGTCCCAAGCGCTCGCGGCAGAAGGCCTCGGACGCCATCATCTTCATCACCGACAGCACCTGGGCCGCGAAGGCCTCGTGGATGTCCACGAAGTCCATGTCCGAGAGCTGGAGCCCCGCGCGCTCCAGCGCCTTCGGCACCGCGAGGGCGGGACCCATCAGCAGCTGATCGGCCGGATCCACCCCCACGTAGCTCCAGCTCTTGAGAGCGGCCAGCGGGGTGAGGCCCAGCGCCCGGGCCTTCTCCTCGTTCATCACCAGCACCGCGGCGGCGCCGTCGGTGAGCGGCGACGAGTTGCCTGCCGTGAGGGTGCCGCCCTTCTTGAACACGGCGCGCAGCTTCGAGAGCTTCTCGACGCTGGTGTCTCCCCTGACCATCTGGTCGGTGGCCACGAGGCCCGAGCGCGTCTCGACGGGGATCACCTCGGAGTCGAAGCGCCCGCTGGCGATGGCGGCCGCTGCTCGGTGGTGCGACGCCACCGCGAAGGCGTCCTGCGCCTCGCGGGCGATCCCGTTGCGGCCGGCCATCTCCTCGGCGGCTTCTCCCATGACCTGCCCGGTGCTGCGCTCCGCGATACGCGGCCGCTGTGGCAACACCTCGGTGATCGGCATGAGCTGCGAGAGCACCTGCAGCACCTCGGCCGGGCCGGCCTTGCCGAACGCCAGCGGGGCGAGCGCGTGCGTGGCCTTGGTTGGCAGCACGAGCTGAGCGTTGCTGGTGGAGTCGGAGCCGCCGGCGATGATGACATCGGCGTCGCCGCGCTCGATCGCGGCCGCGGCGCAGGTGATCGCTTGCAGCCCGGACGCGCACGCGCGGGTCACGGTCATGCCCTCGACGGAGGCGGGCAAGCCGAGGTCCAGCGCGATCTCGCGGGCCACGTTGGGCGAGCCAGGCGGGAGGATCACGCCGCCCCAGACGATGGCGTCGAGCTCGCTGCGCGAGATCCCGGTGCGCTCGAGCAGGCCGCGCACGGCGCGGACGCCGAGCGCGATCGTGTCGAGCTGCATGAACGGGCCGAAGGCCTTGACGAACGGGGTGCGGGCGCCGCCGACGATGACCGCGCGGCGGCGAGAGGTGGTGGGGCGTTTCTGAGCCATGGTGGAGTTCCTTTTCAGGCGCCGACGAGCGAACCGCCGCAGACCCGCAGGGTCTGGCCGGTGACGCCGTGGGATTCGGGGAGGGCGAAGAAGAGCACGGCCTGCCCGATGTCTTCGGGTTGGCCGCCCTGGCCGAGGCAGTTGAGGCGACGCGCCACCTCACGGACGGCCATGGGCATGGCCGCGGTGAGGCGGGTCTCGATGAAGCCGGGGGCCACGGCGTTGACGGTGATACCTCGCGCGGCTACTCGCGGGGCCAGCTGGCTCACCCAGCGGACGATGCCAGCCTTCGACGCGGAGTAGTTGGTCTGTCCACGGTTTCCCGCGATCCCGGCGATCGAGGACAGCCCGATGATGCGCCCGCCGTCGTGGAGCGTGCCTCCGAGCAGGCGCTCGGTGATGTCGAGCACCGCGGTGAGGTTCACCGCAACGGCCTGATCCCAGTAGGATCGCTTCATGCGCGCGAGCGTCTTGTCCCGCGTGATACCGGCGTTGTGGACCACGATGTCCACGCCCCCGTACTCGGTGTCCAGCGCCTCCGCGATGCGGTCCGCGGCGCCCGGCGCGGTGATGTCCTCGAGGATCATGCCGCCGGACAGCTCGCGCGCGAGGCGGCTCGTGGGCCCATCGTCCTCGGGGCGATCCAGGAGCACGACCTTGGCGCCTTCGGCCGCGAGGATCCGTGCGGTGGACTCGCCGATGCCGCGCGCGGCGCCGGTGATCAGCGCCACCTTGCCCTCGAGCGGGCGCGTCTCGGGACCGGGGTCCACGGCGTCGGCGACCGCGTTCGTGACCGTGAGGATCTGGCCCGTGGTGTAGGCGCTGCGAGCGCTGAGCGCGAACCGGAGCGCGCCCTCGAGGCGCCCCTCGGCGCCGGACTGGACGCGGATCAGAGTGGCGGTGGCTCCCTTGGCGCCCACCTCCTTAGCGATGCTCCGGATGAAGCCGTCCAGCGCGCCCTGGACCGCCGCGTGCGCGGGCGACATGTCGGCGTCGACCGGCCGCCCGAGCACCACGACCCTCCCGCAGCGGCCGAGCGCCGCGAGCCACGGGTTGAACACGTCGTGCAGCACGCCGAGGTCCTCCGGGCGGGCGAAGTGCGTGGCGTCCACCACGATCCCGTCGAGGCGTTGCGGCTTCTCTGGCGGGACGTCGGGCAGCTGAATGGCGGGCCGGCCATAGGCTTCTCCGAGCGCCTGGAAGGGCTCGCTCGGGGTGAGTCCGATCAGGCGGGGAAAGGCGCCCCCGAGGGCCAGCGTGCGCGCCACGGCCCGTGTGACGGCGCCCTCGATCCCGGCATAGGCCACCACCTTGTCGTCCAGTACCCGCGGCGGGGCAGGGGCCTTCATCCGCCGGAGCGGCTCCGGGATGGGCAGCGGGAGGCCCAGGGTCTTCACGAGGTCCCGCGCCATGGGGTTCTTCGCGATCTCGAGCAGCAGGTCGTTCATCGACAGCTCCAGGGTGTGGGCGTGCCCACGAGGACTACGGGTTGACGGCGGCGGGCGCTCGCGCGTCTCGCGCTTCTGGTCCGCGGCGGGGGCATGGGAGGCAGCCCTCGCTCACGCCGGTTACTTGAAGGTCCCGAGCATGTAGGCGGGTCCGCCCGGGGCGTCGCCCACCGCCACCGTGTCTCCGGCGACGTAGAGGCCCACCCGGGCGGGGAGCACCAGCGGCCGTGTGAACTTCACGTCCCAGGCCGCGATCTCGCGCGTGCCCACCCAGAGGTGGCGCTGCACGCCCTCCCAGGCGCGCGCCATGGTGGAGAAGCCGTGCAGGATCGTGTTCTTGAAGCCGAAGGCGCGAGCGTAGGGCGCGATCCAGTGCACGGGGTTGAAGTCTCCCGTGAGCGCCGCGAAGTCGAGGCCCGCGTTCGCGGGGAGGCGCCAGCGGGCCAGCTCTCTGGCGCCGGCGGGCACTCGCGGTCGCTCGCGGGAGCCGCCGGCCTTCTTCGGGGCCTTCGGGTCCCCGAGCGGCACCACGGCGTAGAGGCGCGCGGTGAGCGCGTCCGGCGAAGACGGCGTGCCCGTGATCACCCGCTGGCAGAGCACGGCGCGGCGGCCGTCGTCGTCGATGCTCTCGAGGCAGACGCGCACGTGCAGGGGCTCGTCGGCGGGGAGCGGCGCGGCGACGGTGACGCTGCAGCCGCCGTTCATTACCTTGGCGATCGGGTAGGGGATCCCGATCAGGGTCTCCGCCGCCAGGCCGAACGCCCACTGGGGGAACAGGTGCGGCGGCAGCGACTTGCCGGCCCGGTCGCCGCCAACGTGGCGCAAGTAGTCCTGCACGAGCGCCGCGCGCCGAGGCGGCAGCACCGCGGTGAGCTCGGGTCCGGGGCCGGGAGGCCGGGTGTCGCGGGCAGGGGCGGGGGAGCCCATGAGCTGCGCGACGCCCTGCTGGACCGCGCCGAGCGTGGTCTTGCCGAGGCCGCGGAGGACGGGGCCGTGATCGGCGAGGTACTTGAACGCGTTCATGGATCTAACCTGCCCTGGTGTTGGCGGGGTTGACTGCGGCCGCCTCAAGCTCCGCGAGGAGCCGGTTGCCGGTGGACTGCATCTCGTCGACGAGGAAGCGGGAGCGTGGCTCCGCCCGCTCGAGCCAGCGCTCGGCCCACTGGCGACGCTCCGGGTAGCGCAGCGCCTGCTTGACCAGGAGGTCGGCGATCGCCGAGTCCGTGAGGAGGCGGGTGAGGCGCTCGGCGTGCAACAGTGCGAACGAGAAGTCGCGCTTCGGGTTCCAGTTCTTCGAGAAGGCCTTGGGCCACTTCGTGAGCGGGGTGCCCTGGAGCGAGCGGGCCTTGTCGGCCACGGTGCGCTGCACGAGGTGGCGCTGGGCCTCGAGGCAGCTGGCTTCGAGCCGCGCGGCGCGGCGCTCGAGCTCGGACTTGGCCGAGCGCGAGCGCCAGTGGGCCTGGGCGAGCCGGGTCACGAAGCCCTTCGGGTCCTTGATGATGGCGCCCAGGGTGTCTTTCATCGCCATGAGCGACTGGATCTGGCTGGTCCCCTCGTAGATCGGGAACACCATCGCGTCGCGGAGCAGCTTCTCCGCGCCGAACTCGCGGGTGAAGCCCACGCCCCCGTGGATCTGGATCCCGCGCCGCGCGGCCTCAACGGCTTTCTCCGCTGCGAGGTACTTGAGTAGGGGTGTGACCCGCCGCGCCTCGGCCTTGTGCCGCTCGAGCGCCTCGGTGTAGGCGGCCACGCGCGGATCGGCGGAGGCGAAGCCCGACGTCTTCAGTATCTGAATCTTCTGCGACAGCTCTTCGGACACCGTGCCGTGCATCGCCAGCGCCCTGAGGCCCACGATGTCGGTCTCGAGCTCGTCGATCATCTCGGCGATGAGCTCGTGGCGGTCGATGGTCTTGCCCATCGAGCGCCGCTCCGCGGCGTAGGCCTTGGCCATTCGCAGCGCCGACTCCATGAGCCCAATGCTCTCGAAGCCCACGGTGAGGCGGGCGTTGTTCATGAGCGTGAGCATGTACTGGAAACCCTCGCCCCGCTTTCCCACGAGCTGGCCGGGAGCGTCCTCGAAGGTGAGCGCGGCGGTGGCGGCCCCGTGGTGGCCCAGCTTCTCCTCGAGGCGGTCGAGCGAGACGATGCGCTTGCCGTCCTCGTCGAAGGCAGGCACGAGGAAGAAGCTGAGGCCAGCGAGTCCTGCTGCCGGGTCGTCCGAGGCCGCGGCCTCGGGCTCCGTCCGAGCGATCACGAAGTGGTACTTCCCGTGGCCCGAGGTGATGAAGATCTTCTGCCCGGAGAGGCGCCACACACCGTCCTCGCCCAGCCGCGCGGTGGTGCGGAGGCGGGCCATGTCGCTCCCCGCGTCGGGCTCGGTGATGTCCATCGAGCCCCAGGCCTTGCCGCGCCGGATCTCGTCGATCTCTTTCTGAAAGCGTGTCTTCGTGATGCGCGCGGTGGTGGGGTCGAACTCCGTCGTGCCCTCTCGGATCGAGTAGATCAGCATGGCCATGGCGATGCCGCCGTGGAAGCCGAAGTGCGACATCACGGAGACGTCCGCCCGCGCGAGCATCTCCGCGCCCATGAGGAAGACCGTGAAAGGCAGGTTCTGCCCGCCCAGCTCCCTGGGCAGACACATGCCGTGGAGCTCCAGCGAGTTCAGCGCCTTTTGGAGCTTCGCCTGCGTGGGCGGCACCACGGCCTCACCGTTCGCGAAGCCCATGCCCTCGCGGTCGATCGCAGCGGTCGTGGGCGCGATGCGCTCCGCAGCGAACTCGCCGATGAGGGAGAGGACGTCGCGGTACGCGAGGAGAGCCTCCTTCGTGTTCGGGTACGCGTCCGGCGCTTTGCCGAGGTACTCCGTGAGCTCCACCAGGGAGCTCCAGTCCAGCCAGTGGTTCACGTAGAACTGGAGGTCGGCGTTGTCGGCGAAGAAGTCGTTGGCCATTTCACACCTACGAGCGGCTCCTATCGGGCCGCGGGCTCAGCCGGGAAAAAGGGCCGCGTGGGCCACGCGAGAGAGCTCCGTGACGAGGCGCTGCTGGGCCGCTTCTGCGTCGCCGCCGAAGAGCGTGGTGAACGCGCTCGCGGTGGCGAGGCCGGAGAGCAGCAGCGTCGTGATGGAGAGTGTGTATGCGCGGGCATCCAGGTCGGGGCGCACCAGCCCCCGCGCTTTGCCCGAGTCCAGCGCCAGCACGACCACCTTGAGCCAGGGCTCCACCTTCTGCTCGAGGTAGCGCTCCAATTCTACCGGTCGGTCAAGGAGTTCCCGGACCAGGAGGCGGGCGCGGTCAGGGTCGCGGCCGAAGAAGCCGACGAGCTCGGTGAACACCGCGTCGAAGCGGGCGCGCGGCTCGGCGTGTCCTGAGAGCAGGAGGCGAGGGAGCAGCTCGGACCATCGCTCGAGCAGCCCGTCGATGACCGCCTTGCGGAGGGCGTCCTTGGACGGAAAGTAGTAGAGAATCGAGGGCTTCTTCATGCCCACGGCGTCGGCGACGTCTTGCAACGACGTCCCGGTCTCGCCGCGCGAGGCCATGAGCCGCGTGGCGGCCTCGAGGATCTCCGTGCGGGCGTCTCGGTCGGGTTGACTCACGTCCGCTGTCTACCACTTGGTAGGTGCGGCCGCAAGCGCTTCGCCCACGCTTCCCGCGCGGGCACCTCACGGGTGTAGTTCACGTGGCGAAACGCGCGTTTGTGCGGTAGGCATCAGGCATGATTGCCGCCGCTCTGATCGCGTCCCTGGCTGGTGCCGCCGATCTCCCGAACCTCGTAGTCCAGTCGATCACATTTGACCCGCCCGTGCCTTCCGTGGGCCATGTGGTCACCGTGAACGCGGTGCTCCGCAACGCGGGCCCCGGCACCGTCGACTCCGCGTTCTGCTTCGGTGGCGACATCCGCGTCGCGTACTTCGTGGACGGCGCCCCCGCCGGGATAGAGACCCTGGCCTGCGGGCTCGACCCGGACGAGAGCGATCCCGAGACCCACGCGGTGGTCTTCACCACGCCCGGAGAGCACATCGTCCGCGTGGTAGTCGACTCCGACCAGTCCTACGAAGAGGCCTCAGAGGAAGACAACGCGCTCGAGCAGGCTGTGACGGTGGCGTTCCCCGCGGTCCAGATCACCTCCACCATCCCCTCCATCGGGGCGCCCGGGCAGCAGGCCGTCCCGATAACGGTGAGCGTGAAGAACCTCTCCGAGGCCGAGCTCGAGGACGTCTGGGTTGAGCTGCGCTTCGACGACGAGCCCGTCGTCGACTTCGGATGGGCCCAGGACTCAGACATCGATCCCGGCCAGACGGTCACCTTCGCGGGCTCGACGGACCTCGGCACCACCTCGGCTGACGGGGCGTTCCGGCCCGGCGCCCACGAGTGGTCCCTGGTGCTTCGTTCGGGCGGGCTCTCGTCGGTGGTGGAGAGCTACCCCATCGTCACCGAGCGCGTGATCCCGATCACGCTCGTGGACACGGTGGTGGTCAATGCCGACAACATCGTGATCCCGGTGGTGGAGCCCGCAGTGACGGCGATGGGGCCGGTCACCACGTTCACCGCGACGGAGCTCGTGGTCGAGGGCGCCAGTTTCTCGGCGGCCCTGGACTTCGCGCTGGCCGTCGATCCGATGGCGGATGGCTCCGCCGTCGTGCTCCCCGCGGTGGTCGCGGCAGACGTCTACGACGCGGACGGGGCGCCCGTGTGCGATCCGGCGAAGCGCCGGGAGGTGCTCCTGGGACTCCTCGTCTGGCGCGATCTGATCGTGGAGCATCCCTGGTATCAGGGCACCTACGTGGCCCTGCAAGAGGGCTTCGACTGGTACCAGAACGAGAACCACCTGCAGGTGGCGTACTACATCACCCAGCCCTTCGTGTTCGTGGGCGAGCTCATCGACGACCTCTTCCAGGCGGGCAAGGGCCTCGCGGTGTGGCTGGGCCAGGAGGTCGGTTTCCTGGACGAGACCGAGGCGCGGGTGGGCGAGGAGACGCTGGCCGCGGTCACCCGGATCACGAAGGGATACGAGGCGCTGGACGACGTGAGTCGCGCGCTGATGAAGGCCTCGCCGTTGCTCCAGGGAGAGCCCTACCTGTCTGACCACGTGGTCACGGAGCGGCTGATCCTGGCGATCGAGGAGGAGGGCCAGCGCCTCGATGAGGCCGTGGATCTCGTGCACGACGTGATCGCAAAGACCTCCCCCGAGTCCTACACCTCGATCGCCTCCATCCTGAAGAAGGAGCTGATCCTGAAGGCCGTGAAGAAGGCCCTCACCAAGGGTGTGAAGACTGTCCTCTGGACGGCGGTGAAGCGGGGCTTCACGGCCTATTTCATCGCGCAGCTCACAGCCAAGACCGCGCTCAAGGTGGCGATCGGCGAGGGCTCGGCCGCGCTCATGGCTAGCCTCGGCGCCGCGGGGATCGCCAAGGGCATCGCCAGCCTCGGGATCACGCTGCTCATCGACGCCTCGATCGCCTACCTGTCGTATGTGGGCACGTATGTGAACAACGTGCGAGGGCAGGGCGGGCTCTGCGAGAGCGGGCGCGTGGTCGCGCAGTCGGTGCCGTGGACCCACGTCGAGTACCGACCGGACGGTCAGGGCGGCGCGCTCGACCTCGACGTCGCGGTGCACACGTTCCTGTCGCACGCCGCGATGATCGAGCTGTACGGCTTCGTCAACGCCGACCTCGCCACCCTCAAGAAGCTGGCCTTCGCGTTCGACCAGTCGGACGACTACAAGGCCGAGGCCGAGGGCCTCTTCGCGGTGGCGAAGACGCAGCGCGATCTCGCCGTGGCGATCGAGGCCGTGATCGCCGCCGTCCCGAGCCCGGCATGTGACGCGCCGTCGCTGCCCGTGGACGCACCGAGTTACCGCGCCCCGCCCGGCGTCGCCGGTGAGCCACCGCCCCCGGCGCCGCGCGCGCGCTGGACCAAGCGCCCGGAGGCCGTGGTGGCGCCGATCATCCTGCCCGTCGCGCGGCCCGGCAACGATCCCGACGGCCCCGAGCCCACGCCCGCGGAAGACGTCGGCCCGGTCACGCCCGGCGAGCTCCCGGCGGAGACCGCCACCGGTTGCGACGCCGCGAGGGAGCCGGCGAGCTCCGCGTGGGTCCTAGGCCTCGCGCTCCTGCTGATCGCTGTACGTCGGGTGCGCGCGGGCCGATAGGCCGCGGCTCTGCTCCGGGAGGAGCGAGGAGACTATGCCTTGGCGGCGATCGAAGCCGCGATGGCGCCGTAGAGCCGAGTCAGCTCTGGATCTCCGAACCAGGACCCACTGTCGAGCAGCCCTCGATTGACGACCTGGGGCTCCGGCTGCGCGTTCGGACCGACTTCGAGGAGTACGCGTCGGTAGTGTCCGATGAGGTCGATGTGCCCAGCGACGACGACCGCGCCGAGCGCTGCGCCTTCCAGCCACTGCGCGCAGCTGTTGACGATGCCGTCGCTCACGACGCCGTCCACGGCCCGCAGCGTGACGCCCGGGTGGCCGATGACAGGCAGCGTGCCCTGCCGGAGCCCGTGGGCCAGCCGCGTCTCGGCGGCGTGGGCGGCGGCGGCCCACGCCGAGTCATACGGGCCGGACGCCTCTCGGTACATGAGATCGAAGCACCGCGACTCCACGCTGTCCGGGTCGCGAAGGAGCCCGTCAGCTGGGACCGTGACGTAGCACGTGACCTCGGCGACGTGATCGACCTCGACCCTTCGGTGCAGCTCCGCCATCGCGTCGGGCTTGAGGTCCGCGAGGAGCCCGCGGTCGTTGCAGACCGAGAAGAGCAGCTTCACCGCGTCCTCGCGACCATCCGGCGTCTCGACCACCGAGCCCAGCGCCAGGGCGATCAGCGAGGTGGGCTGAGCGAGGAGCCCGGCCCCGAGGCCAAGGACCTCCAGCCCCGTGGTCAGCACGTCTTTCAGATGACCGACGGAGAGGAGAGCTCCAAGGGAGTGAGCCGCCAGCGCTCGAGCGAACGGGCTAAGGGTGACGCGCGTGCCGTAGAACGGCGCCGCCAGCGCGTGCACGGAGCGGATTCGTTCCCGAAGCCGGTTCATGGGGTGGGACCAGGGCGCGCCACTCAGGGTTGTTCGGGCCAAGAGGAGCCACGCATCGAGTCCACCGGTGCTGTGTCCGACCAGGTGGATCCTCGCATCCGGCGCCGCGTTGAGCTGACCCCGGTTATCGGAGGGGAGGTACGCGAGGAGCTGATCCTCTAGGAACGCCTGCCGGTCTCTCAGCGGGTCGGTGGGTTCCGTGGTGAGGAGGCAGACGGGGACACGCCGGCCGAGCCGCGTCCAGAGCGCGGACTCGAGCACCGCGGCGACGCGGTCGGCGTAGTAGAAGAACTGCCCCACCTGCGCAAACCCGAAGAACCCGGGGAGCAGAAAGACCACGTCCTGGGCCGGCTCATGGCTGATCGGTACTCGTGTGACCAAGAGACATCTCCCCTGCTGGGCTATCCTTCGTCGTTCTCCATCAGCGGCTTCGGCACCGGCTGTAGGCCTTTGTGCAGGAAGGTGTAGCCGCTAATCTGCGCGAGTGTGGGCGATCCCGTGAGCGCGTGTGAGGCCAACGCCCCGCCAGTGACCGCACACTCGATGGAGCCGATGTTCATGCCGGTGTAGATCCAGTCGCCTGCCATGGCGAGGTTTTCGTAGCCCGACTCCCACGCCTTCGGGCGGAACTGGACGGTCCCGGGCAAGGACGACACGTATCGCTCCGACGGGTCGATGTTGGCTTTGATGAACTGCTTCTCGAAGCGCTGTTCGCCCGTGAGCCTGGCGTTTTCGTCCTCATCCTTGATGTGAAGGACCTCGAAGTCGAGGCACTGGGGGTCTGTGGGATTGCTGCTCGCGTTCGGGAGGAGCCCCGAGATCGTCCGCAGATATTGGATCGCGGTGGCCTTGACCCGCTCGCCCTGAATGGCGGGGAACGTGTGATCGGAGAACGCCGGCCACTGGCTCGGCGCCTGCATGGGGCCGCAGAAGTAGATGATCGACTTGGGTGGGCGGTCTTTGGGCCAGTCTTCCCACTTCAGGAGGTCGGTGAAGTCGCAGTAGCAGACGAGCGGGTTGTTGTAGGTCGCACCGACCACCTTGTTGCCGGGAGGGAGCTCATACTCCCAACCGAGCTCCTGCACCGTCTTGTCGAGCCAGAGCTGCACTTGCTGAGTCGGATATGCAGTGATGAAGGTGTTGAGGTCGTGCCAGACCTTCTTCTGTTCGATGAGCTTGGTCGCGATGTGCGGGAGCGCGCCGGTCGGGATCGCCATGACCACGAAGTCGAAGTCCTTGCCGCGCCGCAGCAGGCGTCGCTTGCCTTTCCACGGCGACCACCACGACTCGAGGTCGATATTCTGAGCTTCGAGCTCAGCGCCCTGCTCGAGTTGATCGTAAAGAGGGCGGTCGGGCCAACACGCCATACCCTTGACCCAGTGGAGCGGACGGTAGGGGCCGTTGCCCTTCTTCGGCGACGCCTGAACCTCGATGTCCACTCGCTCGATGTGGCGGCCGTCCTTCGATGGCACGATGTCCTTGACCTTCGTGACCAGCTCGAACTTCACCCCACGCTTTTCCAGCACTCGGTAGATGGGCGCGATGACGGTGTCACCGGTGCCCGCAGCGAAGAAGTAGAGCGCGGAGCCGTTGGCCACGATCTGGCGTAGCACGAAATACACATAGGGGGCCGCAGAGAATGCAGCGGGCTTGGTCGAGTCCCCGTTCGGGTAGTTGAACCCGATGTTCGGGACGACCTGTGCCATGCCGGAGGTGAGGAGCACATCGGTGGCGCCATGCTTCTTGAGCCAGTCGACGTAGGAGTAGCCGTCGATGCTATCGATGTCCTTGTTGAGGAGGTCGTCCTCGACCACGCCCCGCAGAACGGTGGCGAAGAACTCCACCTGAACGTAAATCCAGCGAGTGCGGTCTGTGACGGTCGCGAGCTTGCCCAACTCCGAGCGCACGAAGGCGAGCACCGCGTCGAACACCTCGACCACGATCTTCGGGACGGAGTTGACGACCTCTTCGCCCACTTCGTGGAGTGCCGTGCTGGCCTCAGCGAGGAGCTTGCCCAGTGCCGCGTCGAGCAACTCTCCCGCGACGGCTTCCACCTCATGCATCAGCCGAGCGAAGAGGCCGCTCGGCACGTTGTCGCTCCCGCCGGACGATGGCGGGGGCTGGCCGGTGAAGATGGAGTAGAGCAGGTTCACGCCCTCTCGCAGAATTGTCCATGGAGCGGGCAGATGCCCGTCCCACGGGGTCCCGTCGTTGTTCGGGAGCCACGAAACCTGGGTGTGCCACTTGCCATCGTAGAAGCTGGGACAGTGCTGAAAGTTCGAGCCGATGAAGGCGCTCGAGAGCTGGGTCACCGGCTCCGTGGTGGGCAGCGGCTTCTCGGGAGGTCCGTACAGCTCCGCGTAGCAATCCTTCAAGATGGCGAACATCTCGAAGTAGAAGTTCGCGAACAGGTGGATCCCGTGTTCCTGGATCCGCTCGCCTTCGTCCGGGTTGCGACTGCTCGCCGCCTTTCCTCCGAGGCGCCAACCGAGCGAGTAGACGGTGACCTCGTAGCGCTCTTCCCAGCCGGGCTGTTTGGTGAGGTGGAACGCGGCGGATAGGGCGGCGGGGCCGCCGCCAAGGATGGCGATGCGCTTCTTGTCCAACGTGGGCTCTCTGGGGGGAATGTGCTTTGCTGGTGCTGGCAGGAACGTGCCGTGAAAACCGAACGGTATTGCAACCGGAACGACGAAGCGCGCTCTCTCCGCGAACGTCGCGAGGTCGAGGATGAGGAGGAAGGCGTTGTCGTTCCGAGCATCGAGAACGATGACGAGGAGCACACCGTCGTCTTCCGCCTTGGCGCCTGGCCGTCGAACCGGGACGCCCTCCATCGGATAACAGCCGGTGGAGTGCCAGAGCCACGTGCGCCCGGTGCGAACATCGAGCTTGGTGAGCTGGTTGACATAGTCCGGGGCCCCGCCGAGGCGAGCGCCGTTGCCGTAGACGAAGCGATAGTCCTTGAGCGCATACTCCGGCGCGATCCGCGGGAGCTCCACCATCTCGTTCGAGAGTTCCCGCGAGGACAACGTGCCCGCTTTGAGGTCGAACTCGAAGCGCCGAGGGGCGCACCTCGAGATCGCGGCACCGTCGGGGCCTCGCAGCCGATCGAGGTACATGTCGTCGATGATGGACGCGTCCTCGTAGGCGGCCACGTCCACTACCAACTTGTCATCCACCTCGAAGGCGTTGATGTGGTGGAGGACGAACATCGGATCCGAGTGAAAGGTGCCCGCAAGGTCACCGGTCGCTCGCTCGATGACGAAGAACGTGGTCTTGGCGCCGGGGTCCCACTCGAAACACTCCACGAGGGGCCGCGACGTCAGGCCCATGGAGGCGACTTCCACCAGCGAGGCGAGCCAGGGGTGCTCCGTGAGCACGACGTAGCGCGGGGACAGCGCGAACGAATGCATGTAGGTCGGGCGCAGCCGCGGGACGAACGCCAGCGGCTCGCGGTCGTTGGAGTCACCGAACTGCCGGTAGACTACGTACCCGATCCCGAGGACCCCCACGCCCAGGCCCACATTGACCCACTCATCGGTGGCGGGGTCGAAGAGGGGGTGCGCCGTGCGGAGCAGCAGGAGGTGTCCGTCCCCTTCTTCGTGTACCTGGCCCAGCGTCTCTAGAGTCGCAGGGTCCACCTCAATCGGAGTCGGTACGTCGCCGAGTGCGAGCACACGGGCGCCGCGGGAAATGACGTTGATCGAGTTGTTCAGGCCAAACTGCGAGGCGGGGGAGAGCTCGGCCTTGAGTCGCTCGAGGAAGCCGCGTTCGGGGACCGTGGCAAACTCGGTGTAGGCCGGCTCTCCGCGCTCCATCGTGTCTGTATAGTCGGGGCTCTGGAGATAGCGGCTCGAGTAGACGACCTGCCCTTCCGGCGTAATCTCGAAGCCATGCAGCAACGACAAGCCGTCGAACGCATGACGGTATTTGTGACCACCCACATCGAAGAGCCCGGGACCGTTGTGAAGCAACCGACCACGCAGCCATGAGGGCGGCACGTCACCCTGACGTTCGCACAGCGCCTCCGCGACTTCTCGAGTCGCCGTTTCGAAACCCAAACGAAAGTCAGCCATGTTCTCCCTCCGCTGCAACCATTAGTTTCTCCCCATCGCAACGGCGAGCGAACCTCAACGCCACACGGTCTCCGGGATCGGCGGCCAGGACGGACGCAAAGGACTGCGCAGCCGCCCGCTTATCGCCAGCCAGCCAGTGAGAGACTCCCGCCTCGAAGTCACCGCGAGTTGCGAGCTTCCGTGCCACCGCCTCGTGATCTTCGTGCTCGAACACCTCGATGACGTCCACTGGTTCGATGCGTCCCTTCACCCGCACCCGGTCGATCCGACGGCCCCTGAAACGGGTCGGCGAGGAGACCTTGGCCCAGGTGAACTCGCTGACAAGCAGCGGCGCCCCATATTCCTTGGTGAGCCCCTCTAGCCGGGAGCTGAGGTTCACGGCGTCGCTGATGACGGTGCCGTCGAGTCGCCGCTCTCCGCCGACGGTCCCAAGGGACAGGAGCCCGGTGTTGATACCAACGCCGATCGCCGTCGGGGACAGAGAGCCCGGACCGCGCGATGCCTGTTCGTTGGCTTCGCGCACGGCGCGGAGCATGTCGATCCCCGCGGCCACCGCCTTGTCCGCGTCGCCGGGAAAGAGGGCCATGATGGCGTCGCCGATGTACTTGTCGATAAAGCCGCCGTGGCGGGTGATCGACGGCTCCATACGACCGAGGTGGTCGTTCACGAACTGAAAGGTCTCGACCGGTCCGAGACGCTCCGCGAGGCTCGCGAAGGACCTGATGTCGGAGAAGAGTACGCTCATCTCTCGTTGCACGAAGTCGCCGCGTTTGACCTCGAGGATGCTGGACTTGCCCAGCTGCTCGAGGAACTGCTTCGGCACGAAGCGCTCGTAGGCGGTAGCGAGGGTCGTGGTCTGATCGAAGAGCCGGGCGTTCTCGATTGAGATCGCGGCCTGGGTCGACAGAAGGCGCAAGACCTCGACGCGTCGCTCCGTGAACGCACCCGAGACGGCGCGGTTCTCCAGCACGATCGCACCGACGAGCGCGCCCTTCGTCACCAGCGGCAGCACCAGCAACGACAGCGGACGGTGCTCAACGACGTAGGGGTCAGCCAGGAGGCGCGTGTCCTTGGAGACATCGTCGACGATCGCGGGCTTGCGTGTGCGCTCGACGAGGCGAACGAGCGTCGACGGGTACTCCGCCCCATGCGCGACCGCTCCCGTTCTTACCGTGACCGCGTCCCCTTCGAGGACGCCCTCCGCGTCCACCGTTACTCTTCCGTGGCTGATCTGCAGCAGGACGGCGCGGTCGGCGCCAGCGGTCTTCAAGACCATGTCCATGAGTCGACCGACCAAGCGGCCGAGCACGATCTCCTCCGACATCGCCGCGGCCGCTTCGATCACGCTGCGCAGGTCGAGACCGGCCCCGGAGTCGTCGGTAGTGAGACCGAACAGGGCGACCGAAGAGCCCATGCTGGCCCCGCGTGACGCTACGCCGGTTGAGAACGCCGGCAACTGTGGCTGTCGCGCTCCGCGCAGGCGAGTGACCAGCACCTCCGCACCCCAACTGACGTAGGCGTTGGCGGCGTTGGCGGAGTAGTGTCGAGCCACTGATGACCGCCCGCGCGACTCGTGGTAGGCGGCAGCACGCTCCGAGATGAGCCCGCCGTCACAGCTGCGACCGGCCGACACGGCGCGGGCATAGGCGCGCTCGAACGCGTCGGTCGCCTGGCTGTCCTCGCCTCGCAGCGCCGCCTCCTCCGCTCTCAAGAGGTCGGCCAGGTGGGCGTAGTTCTCCGGGGCGGTTCCAGCCCAGAGGGTGAGCTTCTTCCGTCGGCGGGTGAGACGACGCAACGCCGAGCGACCGAGGCGGGCTGCGATGAGCCCATCCACCGCGTGGAAGATCGGCACCAGGACCTGTCCGACCACGGCATCGAGATCGGGCTCGGCCGCGCGGATATCGGCGTCAGCCTGAGTGATGTCTCCGAAGTGATAGGCACAGAACGCGCGGAAGAGGCGGACCCAGAAGGCGCGCATCTTGTCACCCTCGGCGATGGCGACCGCCAAGACCGCGTCAGCGTCGAGGTGCTGACCGACCAACCTCGGTGCCGACGCATCACCGCGTCGGAGATCGTCGACCGCCTGTCGGATCGCCAATAGCGGCACCAGGTTGCGCGTCATGTCGTGACGCCTTAGGACCACTATGTGGCCGTCGATCTCCGCTGCCAGCTCAGTCAGCGGGCTGCCGGACACAAACCGATGCAGAGCCACGAAGAGGAGGCTCCCCGTCCCATAGCCGATATCGCCCGTCTCCATCCCGACGCGGTAGGCGAGCAGCTGCTCGTCGAAGAGCCCCTCGAGGGGTCGCTTCCAGTGGGCGCAGAGTGAATCGCGGACGAAGCGGGTCCGGCACTCGTAGCCGCTTCCTCCGAAGCGCCTTGCCATCGAGATGCCCAGGTCGCCGTAGGGGAAGCCGCCTTCGATATCGCCCAGCACGCCGCACAAGACCATCCCGTAACACGCGAAGAAGAAGCCGGATTCGGGTGCGATCCCGGCCTTGGCGGATAGGGCTACACCGCGAAGCACGACCACCGTCATCGTGAGGGGCGACGCGAAGTAGGCGGCACTCACGACCTCGGAGAAGAGCGCCATGATGACCCGCTCTCGCCGCCCGGTCATGAGTGACGCCGTGGCTAGCGCCTCGACAGAAGTGGTCTTGAGCGCCCGCTTGGTGCGGAACAGGTCGAAGAAGACGCTGGGGAGCTTCGCCGATCGCGGGATGGAGACGCCGAGCTTCTGTAGGGCGTCGCAGCCAACGGCGATGGCTTCGAGGTTCTTACCTTCGTGGCTGAGCCTGAGGATCTGAATCTGGCTCGCCAGGGCCGCATCCACGGGTGATTGAGCCCGCGCAAAGACCACTCGGACGAGACGGTCCATCGTCTCGTAGTCGAGCGCGAGTCGCGCTGCTTCGGCCGCTTGCAGATAAGCGGCGACGGCGGTGGCGTAGTCCGCTGTCCAGATGTCATCCGGAAAGAGCGAGATCGCGGTCCCGTAGGCGGCGGCAGCGGCTCCGTATGCGGTGGAGCGCAATGCCCGTTCTCCCGCGCGCAGGTTCAAGCTGGCGAGGTCTGCGCGTTCGGCCGCTTCCTTGATGAGCCCGATCCCGAGGTTCAAGTGAGCGGTGACCATGAAGAGCTGGTCGGAGGACGCGGCGCCACCGTGACCGGGTCGCGTCATCGACGAGCGGAGAGCCCGACCGATGCGCAGGTGGATCGCAGGCCGATCAGGCTCGGCGATGAGGCTGTAGGCGGCCTGCTGGATTCGGTCGTGCGCGAAGATGAACCGCCGCTCCACGTGGAGGCCTGGGTCGGCTCCGGTCGAACCATCCGCGGGTATCCGCTCCTGCTTCAGGCGGACCTCGCCCAGCTCATCGGCGGTGGCAGCGCGGCACGCCTCGCTCACGCGCGCTTCGGCGAATTCAAGACCTCGAGGAGCAGTGATTACGCTGCCGGAGAGGGAGAAGGAAGGGAGATCGCGGCCGTCGGTCGGTGGCGACAGGAGACCGGCTAGAAGGCTCATGTCGACGCTGCTGCCGAGGAAGGCCGCCACCGAGAGGACGCAGCGAGAGTTCGCGTCGAGCGCGGCCAGCCGGCGCAGCGCCAGATCGACTACGTTGTCTGTTATCGGCACCTCGTGGATCGTCTCGGAGCGCCAGACCCAGCGCCCGGCGGCGCGGTCCAGGGTGATCAGGCCGTCCCGGTGAAGGGCGTGCAAGAAGAGCCGTAAGAAGAAGGGGTTGCCGCCGGTCTTGGCGTGCACCAGCTCCGCGAGGGGGTTCGCAACCCCGGCGGGAATGGCCAGCGTGTCGGCGATGAGATTGGCCGCGTCCCCCACGACCAAAGGGCCCAGGTGCAGCTCGTCCCAGGCTTTGCCACGCTCCGCCATGCGCGCAAGCGTGAGGGCGAGCGGGTGCCCGTGGGTGACTTCATTGTCTCGATAGGCGCCGAGGATCAGCATGGCGCCGCCTTCCGGATCGCCGCTGACGGACTCGAGGAGGTTCAGGGTGGCGTTGTCTGCCCACTGAAGGTCGTCGAGGAACAGGACGAGAGGGTGGGCGGGCTGCGCGAACACGCGCAGGAACTGGCGAAACACGTAGTTGAAGCGGTTCAGCGTGCCCATCGGGTCGAGCTGCGCCGCGGCCGGCTGCGGGCCAATGATGACCTCGACCTCGGGAACGACGTCGATGATGACCTGCCCGTTCGGGCCGACGGCTTCGAGCAGGGCGGTCTTCCAGGCGCGGATCCGCTCCTCCCGCTCGGTCAGGAGCTGGGTGGTCAGCCCCCGGATGGCGTCGATGAGCGCGCTGTATGGTGCCTCACGTCGAAACTGGTCGAACTTGCCGGCGCTGAAGTAGCCCCGTCGCTCGGTGACCGGGCGGTGGATCTCCTGGATGAGCGAGGTCTTGCCGATGCCGGAGTACCCCGTGACGAGCAACAGCCCCGCTCGCCCTTCAGCGACCGAGTCGAAGGCGGCGACGAGGCGGGCTCGCTCGACATCGCGCCCGTAGAGGCGGTCCGGGATGACGAACCGGGTAGGCACGTCGTTCTTGCCAAGCTCAATCGCGTTCAGCCGTCGTGGGTCGCGGAGTGCGGCCACGCACAGGTCGAGATCGTGGCGAACGCCGATGGCCCCGGAGTAACGATCTTCTGGGTTCTTCGCGAGGAGCTTGCAGACGAGCCGGGAGACCACGTGGGGCACCGCGGTATTGAGCTGATCGGGCGGTCGAGGAGGGCGCGCAATGTGGCTATGCACTAGCTCCATCGGGTCGTCGCCTTCGAAGGGGGGGTGCCCGACCAGAAGCTCGTAGAGCAGCGCGCCGAGCGCGTACAGGTCTGCGCGGAGATCCACTGGCCGGTTCATTCGACCGGTCTGCTCGGGTGCGATGTAGAGAAGCGTCCCCGAGAGGATCTCCGGGCTCACGATCGCCTGCTGCTCGCGGGTCGTGACGCTGGCGAGCCCGAGATCGCAGATCTGCAGCCGCTTCAGATCCGGAGTCACCAGGATGTTCGATGGCTTCAGGTCCTTGTGGATGATACCCGCTGCATGAATCGCCCCCAGTGCGTCTGCGATCTCTCTACCGCAGCGGAGAGTCTCCTCGATCGTGAGTGGACTCAACGAGTGGCGCTCGGCGAGCGACTGGGCCCCAAAGTCCTGCGACACCAACGCGACGCGCCCGGCCTCTTCGATGATGGCGAGATGCCTCAGCACACCGGGGTGGTCGACCAGGCTGGTGACCTCGAGCTCCCGCTTCAGCCGAGCGTTGTCGCGCGGCCGCACGAACTCGCCGCGCGTGGTCTTGACTACGACCGGGGTGCCTTCGCTGACGCTCGAGGGAGCCGATGAGACTTGCCCGTCACGCGTCATCCTCAGGACGACGGATCGGCGCCCGGCGTGAAGAATGGTGCCGGGGAGAAACCCGGAGAGGCTCGGAGCAAAGTCGCTCATCGTCGTGGCACCCCCTTGGGCGACGCCAGCCACTTCAAGCTACCGGACCGGCGGTGACTAACGGGTGGACGCTCTCACTTCCAGTCCGACGGCGTCAAGGCACCACGGAACCTGCGTTAGTCCGACTATGGGCAGCGTGTCCCACTATGGCTACTCGACTGGATTTCGCTGCTGCGCAGATGCGCTTTGATCTAGTATTGGCCCATACATGAGCAAGACCGTCTACCCACTCGAGAAGCTGCTTTCCCGCGATGAAGCGCTGATCGCGCGTATGATCCCGCTGATCGAGAACACCATCGTCCCGTACCACCGGGCCACGGTTACGGGCATGCAGAACGTGCCGACGGGTCCGGTGCTCTACGTCGGCAATCACAACGGCGCCCTCTATTCGGCCGACACCTGGATCTTCGCGGCGTCCATCCTCCGTGCACGCGGGATCGATGCGGCGCCACACGCGCTCGCCCACGATCTCGCGCTCGCGGCGCCCGGCCTAGGCCGCGTACTCCGACGCTTCGGTGCTGTCCCCGCTCACCCGGAGAACAGTCTGCGGCTCTTCGGCGCCGGCCGAAGTGTCATGGTCTATCCCGGCGGAGACCAGGAGGCGATGCGACCGTTCCGCGCCCGCAACGAAGTTCGGTTCGGTGGTCGACAGGGCTACATCCGCACAGCGCTGAGGGCCGGCGTCCCGATCGTCCCGGTGGCGGCCCAAGGAGCGCACTCGACGCTCATCGTCCTCGCCGACTTCCCCGAGGTGGCCAGAGCGCTCGGGATCGACAAGCGCTTCCGGACCAAGGTCTTTCCACTCTCGTTCGTCTTGCCCTGGGGTTTCGTCCTCGGGCCGACGCCGCCATACATCCCTTTCCCGGCCAAGATCCGGGTCGAAGTGCTGCCAGCGATCTACTTCGATCGTGGGCCCGATGCCGCTGACGATCCGGACTGCGTCTCGGAGTGCGCGCTTCGAGTCGAGGGCGCTCTCCAGGAGGCCGTAACGAGGCTCGCCATGAGCGCGTGATCGCGCCCGGTCTCTCGCGGAGGTTTGTCAGCGCTCGCGGTTGTCTCCAGGTCCGCATGCAGTAGTACATTCGGTGGTTCGTGCGGTACGGCTAGGTGTCCGAACAATCGCGTTGTACATAATTGGCGATGTGTCCCGAGCAGGTCTTCGTCGCCCAGATCGTGAACGCGGACGTGGCAGCAATGCAAGCCTCGTCCTGTGAGCCTCGACACACGGAGGATCCGTCGGGGATCCCAGCGGCATTCGCACCTATCCGCCTTCGTAGAGACGCGGTATGGGTCGAGCGAACGGCGTTGGCCGGTCGGAACGCCATCCGGGGCCTAAGCTGAACCTGAGGTCACTCTCGTGGAGCCCCCCGTGATCATCGATGCCTGAGCCCAGCACCCGACGCTGCGGCACACCTGCGATCCCATGTTCGACTCGCTACGCCGGTGGAGCCCGCGGGACATCCCCACTGGCGAGGTGCCGGTGTCCGCAACGCTCGCCGCCATGGACCAGGGCGGCGTGGACCGGAGCCTGATCAGCGCGTGGGTCGCGCCCCGCAACGTGATGATCTCCAACGACGAGGTGGCGTCCTTCGTGGCCCAGTCGAGCGGACGTCTGATTGGCGTGGGTTCGGTGGATCTCTCGAGACCGATGGCAGCCGTGCGCGAGGTGCGGCGATGCGTGCTGGAGCTCGGCTTCAAGGCCATCCGCGTGTTGCCGTGGCTCTGGGAAGTGCCACCGACCGACCGCCGCTTCTACCCGGTGTACACCGCGTGCTGCGAGTTGGGCGTGCCGTTCTGCACCCAGATCGGCCACACGGGCCCGCTGATGCCCAGCGAAGTCGGTCGCCCCATCTACCTGGACCAGGTTGCGCTGGACTTCCCCGAGCTGGTCATCGTGGCGGGGCACATTGGCTACCCGTGGACCGACGAGGCCATTGCCGGGGCCACCCGGCACGAGCAGGTCTCCAGCGACACGTCGGCCTCC
>SXGT01572760.1_pt1 | contig 22584 bp, 22 predicted proteins | sample 3176221 | NCBI WGS metagenome assembly SXGT01 (sample SAMN11356862, study PRJNA531348) | freshwater metagenome | isolation source: freshwater sample F1-120 | place: China: Fuxian Lake, Yuxi | collected 2017-12-25
CGCGGCCGTGAGTGGTGACGACGGGTTGGGACTCGAGGCCGCCGATTTGCTGGGCGCGCTGATTCGCAATCGGTGCGTCAACGACGGAACTCCCGACTCGGGGTTCGAGACTCGTAGCGCGGACACCCTCGAGCAATACCTTGGCAACTCTGGACTCGACGTGCAACGGTTCCGCGCGCGAGAAGGTCGCGACAGCATCGTGGCGCGCATCGAAGGAACCGATCCGTCGGCGCCGACACTCATGCTCATGGGCCACACCGATGTCGTTCCCGTCAACGAAGACGGCTGGAGTCGCGACCCGTTCGGCGGCGAGTTGGTCGACGGTGAGATCTGGGGCCGGGGCGCCGTCGACATGTTGAACCTGACCGCGACGATGGCGGTTGCGATGAGACGCCTCGCGGCCGGCGGCTTTCGGCCGAAGGGCACGCTCATCTACCTCGGCGTCGCCGACGAGGAGAACCTCGCGACCTGGGGCGCCGACCATCTCCTCCAGCACGAACGCGACGCGGTGATGGCGGATTACGTGATCACCGAGTCGGGAGGGTTCCAAGTCCCAACGGCGAGCGGACCGAAACTGCCGGTGATCGTGGGCGAAAAAGGCAGCTACTGGTGCGCGATCACCGTGCGAGGAACGCCCGGCCACGCAAGCCAGCCCTTCCGCACCGACAACGCGCTCGTCACCGCGGCCGAGATCGTGCGCCGACTCGCCGAGTTCCGACCGCCAACCGTCGTGCACGACACGTGGCGCGACTTCATCACGAGCATCTTCCCCGACGAGGTGTCGCAACCGCTCACCGACGAAGCAACGCTGTGGGAGTTCTGCGAGTCGCTCCCGATCGGTGTCGCTCGTCAGGCCCACGCTTGCACGCACACGACCTTCGCTCCGACCATCATTCGCGGCGGCACCAAGACCAACGTGATCCCCGACGAAGTCGTCATCGACGTCGACATCCGCACCTTGCCCGGACAACGCGGGCCCGACATCGAACGCATGCTCGAAGCCGCCATCGGTGATCTCATGCCCATGGTCGAAATCCGTTCGTCCGACGACAACGAATCGACGGCATCGCCGCGCGACACACCGCTTTGGGATTCGCTGGCGCGGGTGTCGAGTCGCCTGGTCGACGGATCCGCGCTCGTCCCGTTCCTCAGCGTTGGAGCGACCGACGCGCGCTTCTATCGCCGGGCCGGGGCGACCGCGTACGGCTTCGGCCTGTTCAGCTCGCGACTGACCTTCGAGGACTACGGAACGATGTTCCACGGCAACGACGAGCGAGTCGACATCGAATCGCTCGAGTTGTCGGCGCTCATGTTCGAAGCAGTTGCTCGCGACCTGTTGGCATGAACGCGGCTGCACTCCTCGACGGCTACCTGCGCCGACTCGAGCTCGAGGCCGAGCCACCGTCGGTCGACGCGCTCGATGGGCTCCTGCGCGCGCACGTCGAACACGTCGCGTGGGAAACCGTTTGGATCCACGAGGGCGAGACGTGGGGCCTCGATCCGATGGAGTCGGTTGCTCGCATCGCAACTCGGGGCCGCGCCGGGTACTGCTACCACCACAACGGCGCGTTGGCCTGGGCGCTCGATCAGTTGGGCTACCGAGTGCATCGACACGCAGGCGCAGTCCATGGTGCGACCGGACCGGGTCCCGACGGCTTCGGGAATCATCTCGTCTTGACCGTCACCGATCTCCCATCTGCGGACAACCCTGACGGGACGTGGTACGTCGACGCGGGCACGGGCGATGCAGTCGACGGGCCTCTGCCGTTACGGGTCGGAGCGGTAAGCGACTCCGTGATGCGCTGCGAACTCGATGCGAGTTCGTTCGCACGCGGCGACTGGACATTGCGCCATGACCCGCGGGGCGCGTTTGCGGCCATGACCTGGGAGGTCGACGAAGTCGAACTCGACCACTTCACCGCAACCCATCACCATCTCTCGGGCGATGCCGACTCCACCTTCGTGCAATGGATCGTCGCGTTTCGACGCGAACCCGACCGACTCCACCGGCTCCAAGGCCTGGGGTACCGCAGATACGGCGACAGCGAGCACCGCCAGACCATCGAGTCGTCGACCGAGCTGTTCGAGCTTCTGGCCGATGTGTTCGGCATTGCCGACATCGACGCGACCTGTCAGCGTTCGATCTGGGATCGCGCCGCGGCTGCGCACGAAGCGTTCATGCGCGCCAACTCGCGATAAGTGTCGTTACGGCTGGGTGGAGTCCGGCTCGTCGGATCCGTTGTCGTTCTCGCGCAAGAAGCGTTCGAGTTCTCGCGCGATCGCGTCGCCGCTCGGTAGGTCGTCCTCATCGAACTCGTCGTCGTCATCATCGTCGTCGTCGTCGTCGTCAGGTCGGATGCCTGCGCCGCCGGGGTGGTCGCCGGTCAGCGAGCGAGGCGAACCGATTCCGCTGACGAAGGAGTCGTCGTCATCGGCGTCTTCGTAGTCGTCGAGGAACTCGAGCGGATCTTCCTCCCACGTGTCATCGTCGGTCCATTCGTCGAACGACATTTCGTCGTCGACGAGGTCGCCGAACATCGAAATCTCCTCGGCTTCTTCGTCGTAGCTCGTTTCGAGATCGCGAATCCAACGTCGAAGGTTGTCGTCGTCGATCGCCGCATCGACGTGCTGTTGCCAGCCGCGTCCGGCGATTTCGAGAGACTGCAACGGCAACGGAATCGCGGTCAGACGTCCGAGCCGATCGAGCAACGCGTGGGTAGCCATCGGACTCGGCGGAGTCGCGACATACCGCGGTACCGGCGCCCACAGCGACACGGTTTGCAGGCCAGCACGCCGGCTCTCGTCGGTCAGTACGCCAACAATGCCGGTCGGTCCCTCGTAGCTCGAGCGTTGCAGGTCGAGCTGAGCTGCCACCGTCGCATCCGCAGTGCCGGTGACGCGAACCGGACGAGTGTGGGGCACGTGCGCGACCAGTGCTCCGAGACTCACCAGGGTCGAACAGCCGAGGTCGCGCGCAAGTCCCAAAATCGAATCGGCGAACGTACGCCAGCGCAGGTTGGGTTCGACCCCGAGCACGATCACGAGGTCTCGCTCGCTGCGAGCAACTCTGGCGATCGCGAAGCGTGTGGTTGGCCAGCGAACTCGCTTCACGACTCCGTTCGCGAGTTCGACGTGCGGCCGAGCCGCCTGGAAGTCGAAGAAGTCCTCCGCGTCGAGCCCACCGATGTCGGTCGCGTTCAGTTGGCGAATCAGAAACCGCAGCGCATCGGTTGCTGCATTGGCGGCGTCGTTCCAGCCTTCGAACGCGCACACCATCACCGGATTCCGCAACGGCGGTTCGACCGCCCAAGAGGTCACAACGTGATGCTACGAGGCCGATTCGCGCGAGCGAGCCCCGGCCCGCTTCGACACGCGGGACCGGGGCCGCCCGATGGTGGAGTTGGGCAGATCAGAGGTCGAGCGAGCCGAGGCGCCGCCGCCGGGCCGCAACAACGAGGGCACCGCCGCCGAGCAACGTTGCGCCGCCAACCAGGACGAGTGCCAGGCTGTCACCTCCGGTGAACGGCAGGTCGCCGCCGTCGTCGATCGAGGTGGAGCTGTCGGGCGTGTCCGGGGTCGGTCCGTCGTCGCAGCCGTTGTCACCGCACGGGTCGTCGTCGGGCACGGTCGACGTCGTGATCGGGCTGCAATGGGTGAAGATTTCCGGATCGCAGTCGTTGGTGCCGTCGTCGAATCCCTCGAGCCCCGGGATCGTGGTGTCATCGTCAGGGTTCTTCGTTTCGGTCGTGTCGTCGCCGTCGGTCGTGTCGTCGCCGTCGGTCTCCGGATCGGGGTAGCCGAGTTCCGGGGTGTCGCTCTCGTCGGTCGGTGTCTCGTCGTGGTCGTCGGCGTCACCTTCGGGTACGCCGATCTCGGGCGTGTCGACAGGGCAGTCGATCAGGACGCACGGGTCGAGGGGAGGGAGCGAACCGGGGTCGAGCGCCGGCCCGCCGATGGGGGTGAGACAGCCTGGCGTCAGTACGCACGGATCGATTTCGATGACCGGCTCGATTGGGGGCAACTCCCTGCCGGCGGCGTGGGCTGCGGACGTGAGGTTGGTGGCGCCGTACGCCAACGTGGCGACGACAATCGTGAGACCGGTGCGAAGTGCGAGGCGTTCCATGCGAGTGCTCCTGTTCGGGGCGGAACCGTTCCGCCGGGTCGACATGGAGAGCGCGGTTGCGCCAGCAACCTCACAGGTTTCACCGAGTCGGACCGCACCGGGCGTCGAATGCGGCACCGGTCACATCGAATCCAAACGGCCTCAAGCCACATCGAAGCGCCCGACTTGCAGAGCGGCTCCTCGCGGAATAAGAATCATTCCCATGAAAGGGTGGTTGGGCGTCGCGGTAGGTCTCGGGCTGGTGACGGCGGCGGCAGGGTGTGGCAGCGACGCATCGACGTCGTCGAATCGGCCGACGGTCGTCTCCGCGTTCTATCCCTTGGCGTGGGCGGCCGAACAACTGGGTGGCGATCAGATCGACGTTGTCGATCTCACACCGCTCGGCTCGGAGCCGCACGACTTGGAGCTGACGCCAAGCCAGGTCGCGGCGATCGAGACCGCGGATCTCGTCGTCGTGCTCGGCCGAGGATTCCAACCTGCGGTCGAAGACGCCGCCGCCGACCGGGAATCGGGTTCGCTCGACGTGCTCGCCACGCTGGGCATCGGCTCCGACGACGACCTCGTCGACGCGCACGATCACGACGGCGATGACGATCATGCGGACGAGACGGTGCTCGACCCGCACATCTGGCTCGACCCGGTGCGAATGATCGAAGTCGTCGAACTCGTTGCCGGCGAACTCGAAAGCGTTGTCGACGACGATGCGGCGTTGGCCGCCAACCTCGCGGCGCTGGTCGGCGAACTGGAACAGATCGACGACGAGTACCGCACCGCGCTCTCGTCCTGTCGTCGGCGTGAACTCGTCACGTCACACGACGCGTTCGGGCGCCTGGCTGCGCGCTACAACCTCGAGACAATTCCGATCGCCGGAATTTCACCTGACGCCGAGCCGAGTCCCGATCGGCTCGCGAAACTGACTGAGTTGGTTACCGAACGCGGCGTCACGACCGTGTTCACCGAGACACTGGTGTCGCCGGAGATCGCGGAAACGCTCGCGGAAGAAGCGGGTGGGCTGACGGTCGCGACGCTGAACCCGATCGAGGGACGCACCGAGGCTCAGGTCGACGACGGCACCGAGTTCGGAGCCCTGATGCGAGCGAATCTCGCTGCGCTCAGCGGTGGCCTCGGCTGTTCCTGACCCTTCGCAGATCGCGCGGTCCAGCGGATCGCTCGACCTGGCCGAAACGAGGAGCGGGGCCAACCCGAGTGAACTGCTTCGGGCTGGGGTCAGAGAGCGGCGAGGCGTCGAACGACGGCGTCGAACGCGGGGCCGGCTTCGTCCGCGACGCGGTCGGGGGCAAACGACATCGCGAACGTCACGGCTTGCGCGACTTGCACGTATTCGATGGTGACGACGAACTCGTAGCGCCCGCCTCCAACTGTGACCGCGAGGTCGGCCTGATACCCCACGGCGAGGTCGCCGTCTGACAGGGCGCGTCGTTCGACGGTTGCCGAGTCGACCGTGAACGCGTCGCCCTCACCGGTGAGCAATCGTTCGAGACAAGCAATGGTCGCGGGGACATCGACCGTGGTGATGACCGAAGCTGCGGCCTGGGTGGACTGATACCAGGACACCTCGTTCGAGAGTTCACGTTCGCCATCGGGTGAAACGAAGGTGCGCCCGGCATGCGCAACTCGGTCACGCGTCACCGCGGAGAGCTGGTTGCATTCGGCCGTCGCTCGTTCGGTCGGCGGAACCGCGTGCGGTTCGGCGTTCCACCCAGGGATGTCGTCGGCATGCAGCACGACCGCATCGAGATCCGGCGAGGGCGACGGTGCCAACCGGCCACCCTCGTCGTCGACCGGCACACCGGCGTCGGGAGGCGCGTTCGATGCGTCGCTGGATTCGGCGGCAGTGGTTGGCGACGGTCTACGCACCGTTGCGGGCGAAGCGTCGGCTTCGGGTGCGGTCGCAACCCGATCGTCGGACTCGAGTGCACCCGACTCGATCGCGTCGGATTCGATTGGGGTGGTCGAGCTCTGCGTCCGAGCGGTCCGGGCGACGTCGGCCGCGTGTCCCCCACACGCGGCCAACACCACCGTCAGTCCCAGCGCGTACCGACTTCGCACGAGTGAACGACTCCTGTCGGTCGGTCAGGCCCCTCCGCACCTCTCATCGGCGACGCGAACGCGAAGCTGAGCGGTGTGCGCAACAGCAGCCGTACGCTGGATGTCGGCGCCGACGGCTCAGCCCGCCAGGCCCCGGATCGTCGACGCGTTCGCTCGTTCGAGCGCCGTATTGGACAACTGCTGGACGACGATGCCCATGCCTTCGAAGCCCGACCCGCGGGTCATGCCCAACAAGAACCGGGCGTGAATACCGGCCACGATGATGGCGAGCTTGTAGGACGCGAAGATCTCGTACCACTCGAGGGCGTGTAGATCGATACCTGTCGCGGTGGCGTATCGCTCGACGATCTTTTCACGCGACAAGAAGCCCGCGTCCGTGGTGATGGCCGCGCCTGCGACGGCGGCGGCGGACGATTCGTCGCGGCCCCAGTAAAGGAGGAAAAGCCCGAGGTCGGCGAGCGGATCGCCGAGCGTGCTCATCTCCCAGTCGAGCACGGCGACGATGCGACCGCGATCGTCGGGCGCGAGCATCGTGTTGTCGAGGCGGTAGTCGCCGTGCACGATCGTTGCGGCGGGCGACTCGGGAACCGAAGCCGAGAGGCGCCGGGCCAGTTCGGTGATCGCGGGCACGTCCGGGCAGCCAGCCTCCTTGGAACCCTCCCACTGTTGATTCCACCGGCGGACCTGTCGCGCCATGAAACCGTCGGGTCGCCCGAACGACCCGAGTCCGACCTTCTGCCAGTCGACGGCGTGGATCGATGCGAGGACGTCGACGAGCGCTTCGGAGCAGCGGCGTGCGTCGTCGGCGCTGAACGTGGCGAGATCGTTGGCGTCGCGTGCGATCTGCCCGTCGACCAGCTCCATCACGTAGAACGGCGCGCCGTTGACCGTTGTGTCGTCGCAGAACGCGTAGGCCTTGGGGACTGGGACATCGGTGGACCCAAGTGCATTGATCACCGTGTACTCGCGGCTCATGTCGTGCGCAGTGGGCTGGACGTGGCCGAGCGGTGGGCGTCGCAAGACGTAGGTGTTCGCAGCATCTTCGACGGCGTAGGTGAGGTTGGACTTGCCACCTGAGATCAATCGAGCGTTGAGCGGTCCGCCGCTCGCTCCGGGAACGTGCTCGGCGAAGTAGGTCGCCAGGCGTTCGAGATCGAGTCCGTCGAGTTCGTCGCTCACCGGCGTGAATCTAGAACGCGAAACGGACGAGCCTGCAGGCTCGTCCGTTGGGATGCGCTCGAGGCGCTTCGGTGTGGCTCTTGATCAGGCGATGCGAGCGTCGCGCGGAGCGACCGGTTCGCCGTTGCCGCGTGGGTACCGAGCAACCCGACCGACAGGCATGTCGACGCGGTAGCCCGCAGCGGCGCGCTCTTCTTCGGACTCGCCGCCCCAGAATCCGTACTCGCGGTTGTCGCGCGCCCAGCTGCGGCACTCGACGAGCACTTCGCAACCCGCGCAGATCGAACGCGCCTGGTTCTCGCGCACGGCGCGAGCTTCCGGTCGCTCGCCGGGAGGCGCGAAGAACAACTTGGTCTGTCCGGCGCAGGCGGACCCAGCGGTCCACTCGAGTACGCCGCCGAAGATGAGGGTTGCGGTGTCGGCCATGTGACTTTCTGCCTTCTCCCTTCGCGCCACGTCGTTGTGGTCGCTCGGGTGGTGTGGTGGTGGGGTGCTTCGTCGGATCACGGTCTCGCTCCGAGCGGGGGTTGCTCGCTCCGGCGATTCGTTCCCTACTAGTGAACCCGTTCACAACCCTATCTGTCCAACAGGTGAAACCGATACAATCAATCACCATGACCGATCGTTCACAATGCGCGGTCGTGAGGCTGGTGTGGTACCACCGAGAGCGACGGTTGCCCGCGATTTCGTACCCCCGAGCAGGACAGGACTGAGGTTTCATGGAACTACGCCATCTCGACGCCTTGGTCGCAATCGACGACCAGCGTTCGTTCACCGCCGCGGCCGACTCGCTGCACACCGTCCAATCGAACATTTCCGACATGATTCGCCAACTCGAATCCGAACTCGGCGTCGTCTTGTTGGTGCGCAATCGTCGCGGCGCGACACCGACCGAGTTCGGACGGGTCGTGCTCGATCGGGCTCGCCGGATTCAGGCCGAACTCGGTGCCTTGCGCCAAGACGTTGCCATGTTGCGCGGCCTGGAAGCTGGTCAGGCGAGTCTCGGCGTGGTCGGCACCGTGAGCCGATGGCTCGTGCCCGAACTCGTGGCGACGATGCGTGTCGAAGCGCCGAGCGTCGCGTTGCGAATCAACGAAGGTGCGTCCGAGCGGCTTGCGGCGGAGGTCGCCGAGCGCGAGATCGCCCTCGCAGTACTCACCGAACCCGTGACCGATGCGCGGCTCGTCGTCGAGCACCTCTTGGTCGAAGACCTTGTCGGTCTGGTGTCGAGTGAGCTCGCAGCCGAGTTCGGATCGACCGTGTCGCTCGGTGAACTGGCGGCGCACCCTCTGGTGCTCCCGCCAGTTGGCAACCCGCTGCGCGACGAAGTCGAGAGCGAGGCGCGCGAGCAAGGCATCGAGTTGCGGGTTCCAGTCGAAATCGAGGGTGTTCGACTCATCGCGGATCTGATTGCCGCCGGCGCCGGTGTGAGTGTGATTCCCGAAACGGCGGTGCCGCCAGACGCGCAAGGCGTGGTCGTCTTGCCGATGACCGATGTGCCGCCCCGCAGACTGGCATTGGTGTCGGCGCGTGGCACGCAGTTGTCGATGGCTGACGCGGCGATGCGCACCGCGTTGTTACAGATCGTTCGTCAACGTCGTGAAGCCGCCGCGGGTTGATGCAACGGCACGGTCAGCGCGGCGGCGCGAACCGAGTACCGAGCACCTCGACCTCGGTGTCGAGGCCGGCGATCTCGAGCCGGTCGACGCCGGGCAGTGCCCCAAGGTGTTCCTCGATGGCGATCGCGGCTCCGCCGGGCCACGACAGCTCGACTCGGTCGGCGGATTCGCGCTCGATGTGACCGTGCAACATGCCGGCAAAGAATCCCAGTGCCGATGACAACGCGGGTGACCGGATCACGACGTGCTGCAGCACGAGTGGTTCGCCATCGGGGGCTGCCGGATCGGCCCACCAGCGCGGGTTGCCCTCGGCACCGTTACGTCGGATCGCCTCCAACATCGCGCTGCGGTCGAGGTAATCGAAGTCGCCGCCGTTCGTTTCGGCGAGCTGGACCACGGTTCCGTGCGCCTCTTTCGGCAGCAGAAAACACTCTTTCCACTCGGGGTCGCGCAGGTCGATACCAACCGGCTTGAACCCCGCGCCGCGGAACCGTTCGATCGCGACGGCAAGGTCGGGAACCTTGAACGTGAGGTGGTGCGGTCCGTGGACATGCCGGGCGACAAAACGTTCCAGGAAGTCGTTTTGCTCAGCTGCCCACGGTTCGAGGAGTTCGATCTTCATGCCCTCGATGCCGGTTCCGACGAACACCTGCATCGGCCGAAACCCAATGCCTTGGCCACCCCACAGCACCGTGGCACTGCACGGCCCGGTCAGGAACCGCAGGACAGGAGTCGTATCGGCGGCAGCGAGCGCGATGTGGTCGAGGTCGTACTGTGAGGTCGCCATGGTTGGGTCATGCAACCACGGTGCGACCCGCTCGCGTGAACCGGTGGGCGATGACGTACCCGACGCCGAGCACGAAGAAGCCGCCGACGGCGTCGAGGAAGTAGTGATTCGCAGTCAACACGATCACGCCGACGGTCACCACGGGATACCCGACGGCCAAGACGCGTTGCCAGCGGTGTCTGACCCGCGGGAAGAACACGCATGCGCACCACAGCGCCCACGCGCAATGAACGCTCGGCATTGCTGCGAACTGATTCGAGACCTTGGCCATCGCTCCGGAACTGAAGCTCCAAATCGCCGGGTCCCGGGCCAAGGTGTCGACGAAGCCGTACTCGTCGGTGGTCGGGTCGTTGCCGTCGACAAAGCAATTTTCGATGATGCCGTCGTCGGCGAAGCAATCGAGCAATCGCGGGGGCATCAGCGGGAAGAACGCGAAACCGATCAGGGCGAGCGCGGTTCCGACGGCAAGGGTGGTGCGAAAGCGGGGAAAGTCGTCGGGATAGCGACGAAACAAGAAGACAGCCGCGCCGATGGTGGCGATGAAGTGGAGCGAACCGTAGAAGTAGTTGCAGAAGATGATCAACGGTTCGACGTTCAGCGCCCAGGCCTGCAGCTGTTGTTCGTGGTTGATCAGCAGCGATGTCTGCCACGACATCAGCCGTTTGGCGTTGTCGAACGCGGTGGACGGGGTGGCGTTCGTGCTGTTGCGGATCGTCGAATAGAGCCCGTAGAAGGCACCGACGAACAGGATCTCGGCCCACCAGTAGATGGTGTGACCGGTCGCGAGCTTCGTTGAGCCGACGAGGTCGCGGTGCCGAGGCACCTGCACCGTCGACTCCGTGTCGTGCTCGACCGAACTCACGACCCGATCGCTACGTCGTCGAGCGGAGGCGTTGCCGACGTGGGCTGAGCTGCCGCAGTGCGCTGACCCACGAGGAAACTGGGTGCACCGAGTGCACTGACGAGGAGCAGCGACGCGTACCAGAGCAACCCGAGCGCAATGCTTTGTGCTCGTGTCGCGTCGAGCGGCACGAGAAAGAAGACGAGCAGCCCCTCTCGTACGCCCAGACCCGAGATCGACAAGGGGAGCACCTGAACCATTGCCACTGCGGGCACGAACGCCACGAGCGCGGCGAACGGGACGGCGAGGTCGATGGCAGCCGCGATGCACGCCACCGAAACGACGACCGCGGCTTGGTAGATGAGTGCGGTCCCGACGATGTCGACGATGCGGCGGGGTTCTCGCCGCAACCGGTCGATCCCGAGATGGATCGCGCCGATGAAGCGAGTCCAGTTCTCGTTGTGCGTGAACCGTCCGGCCAGACGCGGGTGACCCGCGAGGAACACGATCGAGCCGAGCAGGCTCAACGTGACCAACGCCGTGATGAGCGCGACGACGGAGTGGCCGTGGTCGAGCAGGCTCGGACGGAGCGCGAACCCGGCAAAGACGAGGACTGGAAGCGCCAGGAACCCGGTCAGGCGCTCGAGCGCGACGGAGGCGAAGGCCGTTTCGGTGGAGTTGATGGTCTTGCCGATACGTGCGACTCGCAGGACGTCGCCCCCGATCGTCGACGGGAGGACATTGCCCACGAACAACGACGCCAAGTACGTCGCCGTGAGCGAGGTCAGCGGCACCTCAGCGCCGTAGACCGCGAGGACTCGTTGCCAGCGCCACGCCGACAGCACCACGCCGATGAGCGCCACCACGACCGCCAGGACCAACAAGGCAGCGGTGCGTCCATGGTGGGCGGATGGCAGTGCGCCGTTGAGGTCGGGGACCTTGGCAAGCAGCAGGGCGAGGAGCGCAGCGGAGACGACGAGGCGTACCAAGAAGACAACTCGTCCCCGCCTCGTCCGATCCACCCCAACAGGATACGAGGCCACCAATACCGGGCGCGCCCTCCTGACGGTTGCCCATCCGCGGTGGAGGCCGTGTTGTCAGCGGCCGTGGCGGTGCGAGAACATGCAGCGATGCGAGTGCTCATGGACGATGGCGTGGGGATCGAAGTCGAGGTTCGAGGCGCGGGCGTTCCCTTGCTCCTCGTCCACGGCTTTGGCGGGGCCAAAGAAGACTTCTTCGATCATCTCGACGAACTGGCGCTCACGCATCGAGTGGCGACGTTCGATCACCGCGGCCACGGCGCGAGCGACCAACCCAGTGACCTCGACGCCTACACGTTCGCCCGGTTGCGCAAGGACACGATGGCCGTCGCCGACGCACTGGAGTTCGACCGCTTCTTCGTCGTGGGTCACTCGATGGGCGGCATGGTCACCCGACGGCTTCCGATCGACCATCCCGATCGGATTCTCGGCCATGTGTTCATGGACACCGCGGCCGGACCGTTGGGCGGCGATGCACCGGCCTTGCTCGAGCTCGGCGCGACGATCGCGATCGAAGACGGCAAAGACGTCTTGAAAGCCACGATGGACTCACTCGGGTCGCCGCTCGACAACCCCGCCTATGAGCGGCTCCTTGCCGAACGGACGGGGTACCAAGCCTTCGTCGACAAGAAGTGGGACGACTTGTCGCACATCATGTGGGCCGCAATCGCGCGAGAAATCGCGAACCAGGACGACGACCTCGACGCGTTACGGGGCGTCGCTTGTCCGTCCTTGGTCATGGTCGGCGAACTCGACGTCACGTTTCATCGCCCGTCCCGAGCGATCGCGAACGCCATCACGGGCGCCCATCACGTCGTGATCGAAGGGGCAGGGCACTCCCCGCAGTTCGAGAACCCCGAGCAGTGGTTTGCGGAGCTGACCAAGTTCCTCGCCGCAGCCTGAGTGTCCAAGGAGCGGTCATGAACGATCCGACGAAGCTCGAAGGCCACGGCGGTCGTCTTGCGGTCGAAGTGTTGCGACGCCACGACGTCGATGTCATGTTCACGTTGTCGGGCGGACACCTCTTCGTCTTGTACGACGGCTGTGTGCAGGCCGATCTGCGGTTGGTCGACGTGCGACACGAACAGACCGCGACGTTCGCCGCCGAAGGCTGGGCGAAGGTCACGCGCCGACCAGGGTGCGCTGCGCTGACGGCGGGACCGGGCATCACCAACGGGGTGAGCGCGATGACCGCGGCATGGATGAACGGTTCACCGATGGTCGTCATCGGCGGCCGAGCACCGCAATTGCGTTGGGGCGCCGGTTCGCTCCAGGAACTCGATCACGTGCCCATCGTTGCGCCGATCGTGCGACGGGCCGCGACAGCAACCGGACCGGAGTCGATCGTCGAGGAGCTTCACGCGTCGTTGCTCGAGTCGCGAACGCCACACCGAGGACCGACGTTTGTCGACATTCCCCTCGATGCGTTCGGGCCCGCCACGGTTGCACTCCCCGAAGTCGATGCTGCAGCCGTGCGTGGCGCCGCGCCAGACCCGGGTGCGATCGATCGGGTCGCCAAGCTGGTCGACAACGCCGAGCGTCCGGTGCTGATCGCGGGTGGTGACGTGTTCTGGGCCGAAGCCGAATCGGCGATGGTCGCGTGGGCCGAAGCTGCCGGTGTGCCGGTGTTCGTGAACGGGATGGGTCGAGGCACGATCCCAGCCGACCACTCGCTCGCGTTCTCGCGTACTCGCTCGATCGCACTGAAGGGTGCCGATCTCGTCCTCGTCGCGGGGACGCCGCTCGATTTTCGGCTCGGGTTCGGCAAGTTCGGCGACGCGGCCGTCGTGCATCTCTGCGATGCCGCGAGCGAAGTCAGCGGTCATGCCGACTTGGCGGCGTCGACCGCCGGCGACCTGCGCGCCACGTTCGCCGGGCTCGCCGAACGAGTGGGCCGCGCCGATGGGCACCGCGACTGGATCGGTTCGTTGCGCGACCAGGAGTCGGCCGCGCGTGGCGGCGACACCGCGTTGCTCGAGGCAGCAGGCGATCCCATCAAGCCGACTCGCATCTACGGCGAGTTGGCGCGTCGACTCGACCGCGACGCGATCGTGATTGGTGACGGTGGCGATTTCGTGAGTTACGCCGGCAAGTACGTCGACTCGTTTGCACCCGGCACCTTCCTCGACCCCGGCCCGTTCGGATGCCTGGGTATGGGCCCCGGCTACGCGTTGGCTGCCGGGCTCGCGCACCCCGACCGGCAGGTCGTTGTCTTGTTCGGCGACGGCGCAGCTGGATTCGCGCTCGGTGACTTCGACACGCTCGTGCGTCACGACATCAACTGCACGATCGTGATCGGCAACAACGGCATCTGGGGACTCGAGAAACACCCGATGCAAGCAATCTTCGGTTACGACGTCGTTGCCGATCTGCGGCCCGGAACTCGATACGACGAGGTGATGGTCGCGTTGGGCGGCGCTGGAGAGTTGGTCGAACGCGCCGACGACATCGGCCCTGCGCTCGATCGCGCGTTTGCGCATCGCGGCCCAGCCGTCGTGAACATCCTCACCGACCCCGCCGACGCCTACCCCCGGAGTTCGAACCTGGCCTGACGACCCGTTTCCCGGAGTGTTGGTTGCGGTTTTCGCAGCTAACTCTCCGGGAAAGGTGTCAGTCGAGGAAGGAGCAAACCTGCCAGGTGCCGTCGTTGTGGCGAACCACGTCGAGGTCGAACTGGTCGGTTCGATTGCCGTAGTCGACGGTGAAGTGCACCGTTCGGCGGTCGCCCGACGGATCGAGCGTGTAGGCGTCATGGCCTTCGAGGCCGGCGGCGAACGGCGAGACCGCGTGTCGGAACTCGTCGACACTGTGTCCGGAGCGATCACTTGCGCACAGCATCGCAAATGCGTCGTCGAACCGCTCGTCGACGAGGGCTCCGAGGAACGCATCGGCGGCCGCCGCCGGGGCATCGGTCGTTGTCCGCAGCGACCACGTGGCGACGAATCCGATGAGCGCGAGCGCGGCGATCGACACCAACGTCCATCTCGGGACTCGGAGCTCGCGACCGACCATCGCTCCTTATCGGCAGAACTGCTGCCGATCCCGAACTTGCGCCAGAAACGGGCGCGTGACACCTAGCGGGAGCGCCTGCGCGCTCAGCTCTCGGCTTTCTCCATGAAGCGGGTGCGATCGACGAGCACGCGGGTGACGTAGCCGGCGGCGATCAGGCCACGCGGGTCGTTGACCGTGACCTTGAAGACAAGTTTGCGACCGTCGACCGAGTCGAGCACCGCATCGGCACTCACCTCCATCCCGACCGGGGTTGGCGCGAGATGGGTGAGCTGCACTTCGGATCCGACGCTCGTCTGGCCGCCGCCCAGCGCGTCGGCGATCGCCGCGCAGGTCGCCTGTTCGGCGAGCGCCACGACCCTCGGGGTCGCCAGAACGGCAACATCGCCGCTGCCGATCGCGATCGCGGTGTCGGCGTCGCCGACGATCAGCGTCACGGTTGCTGCGAGTCCGGGTTGCACGGCCACAGGCCTAACGTACGCCTCGCCCCGCCGACCGCGACAACCGGAGCACCGCCGGCGTCGCCCGAGCCCGCGAGCGTGACATCGATCATGGAATTGTTGCTCGAACCCGATCTGCTCGACGTGACCTTGCGCCACGCCCTCGCGGGCGGCGCTGAGTTTGCCGAAGTGTTCGTCGAGGACCGTCGCAGCAGCAGCGCTCGCCTCGACGACCAGCGCATCGAAGAGCTTGTGTCGGGCCGCGAGCGTGGCGCCGGAATCCGGGTCGTCAACGGCGATACGACGGGTTTCGCACACACCGCCGACCTGTCGCCGCGCGGGCTGGCCGACGCCGCTGCCGCCGCCGCGGCTGCCGCCCGTGGAGGAGGGGCCGGCGTGCGCGAGTTCGCCTTGGCGGCCCCTCAGACCTACGACAACGACGTCGTCGTGCTCCCGGACTCCGTCCCGAAGGCGCGCAAGATCGAGTTGTTGAAACGCGCTGACGATGCCGCGCGCAGTACGGGCGGCGCGATCCGGTCGGTGAGCGCGAGCTTCGCGGAAGGCCGCCGGCGAATCCTCGTCGCCAACAGCGACGGGCTCGTTGCCACCGACGAACGCGTCCGGACCCGGTTCTACGTCCAGGCGGTCGCGTCCGGCGACACAGGAATGCAGACCGGCTACGAAGCTCCTGGTCGCACGATGGGGTTCGAGTACTACGACGAGTTCGCCGTGGAGGCGATCGCCACCAAGGCCGCTCGGCAAGCGTTGACCTTGCTCGACGCCGTGCCCGCGCCGAGCGGCAAGGTGCCGGTCGTCTTGATGCGCGGCGCCGGGGGCGTCTTGTTTCACGAAGCGTGTGGTCATGGACTCGAGGCCGACTTGGTTGAACGCGACGCTTCCGTCTTCGCGGGGAAGGTTGGCGCGCAGGTCGCAGCGAGGGGAGTGACGTTGGTCGATGACGGCACGTTCGCCAAAGAGTGGGGGACGTTCGGCGTCGACGACGAAGGCCAACCGGCACGCTCCAACACGCTGATCGACAACGGTGTCTTGACCGACTACATGTGGGATCTCGTGCGAGCCCGTAAGGCTGGGCGCGCGTCGAGCGGTAACGGGCGACGTGAGACGTACCAAGTCCTGCCGATGGTGCGCATGACCAACACGTTCCTGACCTCGGGCGACACGGATCCCGACGAAATCATCGCCGACACTGAGTTCGGTGTGTACTGCGTGCAACTCGGTGGCGGACAGGTCAACACGGCAACGGGCGACTTCGTGTTCGGCGTGACCGAGGGATATCTCATCGAGAATGGCGAGATCACGAGGCCGATTCGCCCGGCGCAACTCATCGGGAACGGTCCTGCGTCACTCCGCGACATCGACGCGATCGGTAACGATTTCGCGACGTGGTCCGGGATGTGCGGCAAGAGCGGCCAGAGTGTCCCCGTGTCGTCGGGCCAGCCCACGTTGCGGGTGCAGAACCTGACGATCGGAGGAACGGCGTCGTGAACGACGATCTGTTGCAGCTCTGCCGTCGCGTGGCGGCTGACGCGCGCCCGGGGGAGCAGATCGAGGCGTATGCGGTGCGCACCCACGAGACGGACATCGAGGTGTTCTCGGGCCACGTCGAATCGTTGTCGATTGCTGGGATCGAAGGAGTCGGTGTCCGCGTCATCGCCGACGGTCGCCAGGGCTTCGCCTGGGCCGGTTCGCTCGACGAGAGCGTCGTTCGCGACACCGTGGCCGACGCCCGTGACAATGCGGCCTTTGCCGAACCCGATGCATGGAACGGCCTGGCTGGACCGGCCGATGTCGCTACCGCTCCGGCTGTCGAATTCGACCTGTGGCGCGATTCGTTGGCGAGCGTCACCACCGATCGCAAGATCGAGTTCGTGCTCGAACTCGACGAGCGGCTCCGTACGGCCGACCCGCGACTGCGCGGTGTCGAGTCGGCGAGCTATGGCGACGGCGCGATCGAAAGCGCGCTCGCGAACTCGCTCGGCGTCGACGCGCAGGTTCGGCGCACGATCGCGTCGGCGAGCGCGTCGGCGATGGCCGGCGACGGCGACGAGACCCAGACCGGTTACGGATTCTCGGTCGGGCGTGACTTCGAATCCGTCGACCTCGGTGCTGTCGTGGCAATGGCAGTCGAACGAACCGTTCGGTTGCTCGGCGCGCGTCCGGTGCCGAGCCGGCGCGTACCCGTTGTGTTCGATCCGCTCGTCACCGCATCGTTTCTTGCGGTGCTCGGCGCTGCGTTCAACGCGGAAGCGATGTTGAAGGGCCGATCGTTGTTCCAAGATCGGGTGGGCGAGTCGGTCGCGGCACCGGGTGTTCGGATCGTCGACGACCCGACGAATCCCGACATGATGGGGGCATCACCCCACGACGCCGAGGGCGTCCCGTGCCGCGTCAACGAACTCGTTGTCGACGGCGTGTTGCAGGGATTCCTCCACAACACCTACACGGCGCGTCGTGCGGGCGCGACGACCACCGGGTCGGCGGCACGCGGCGGCTACAAGTCGACGCCGGGAGTCGGGATCAAGGCCTTGTCGTTCACTCCAGGTACCGCGAGCGCCAGCGAAGTACTCGCGCAAGCTGGTGACGCGTTCTACGTGCAGTCGGTGAGTGGGATCCATTCCGGTACGAATCCGATCAGCGGAGATTTTTCGGTCGGCGCGAGTGGCCTGCTGTTACGTGATGGCGCGTTCACCGAACCCGTGCGCGAAGTGACGATTGCCTCGACGCTGCCGCGCATGCTCAACGACATCGCCGCGATCGGTTCGGATCTCACGTACCTGCCCGGCAGCACCGCGGGCCTGACCTTGCTCATCGGCGACATGACGTTGAGCGGAACCTGACCTCGAGGAGCGACATGGCCCCGCGATTCATCGACACTCCGACGCGCATCGAAGCAGCTGGGAACTTGCCCAAGCTGATCGACGAGGTCGTCGGTCGCGTCAATACGTCGACCGAGACGCTGAGCCTCGCGCACATGCGTTCGCCGGCAGGCTGGGTCGAACCCGGCCAGACACCTGAGTTCGACGAGTACACCTATGTGTTGTCGGGCGAAGTGCACGTCGAGTCAACCGACGGCACGACGATCGTCGCTGCCGGTTCCGCAGTGCACACACCGAAGGGCGAGTGGGTCCGCTACTCGACCCCGAACGGCGCTGAATACATCGCCGTGTGCCTTCCTGCGTTCCATCCCGACACCGTGCACCGAGACGACGTCGACGGCTGAACCGCCAGGCATCACGCCAACAGCGCGAGCGCCGCAATGGCGACGAGAACGCGATACACCGCGAAGATGCGCAAGTCGCGTCGTTGGAGGTAGTCGACCATCCACCGCACCGCAACGACTGCCGAGATGAACGCGACGGCGAGTCCGATCAGCGGCGTGGCGATGCCGAACGTGTCGATGAGTTCGGAACCGTTCTGCGCTCCGTCGTACAGCGTCGCGGCGCTGAGGGTGACGAGCCCGAGCAAAAAGGAAAACTCGACCGCAGCTGCCATCGAGAGACCGACCGCAAGCGCGGCGATGATCGTCACAAGGCTGCGGCTGGTGCCTGGCCACAGCGCCAAGACCTGTGTCGCGCCGATGATTGCTGTCTGGCGCAGGGTGATGGTGTCGAGTGCCGCTCCGCCGCCCCGATGGACCCGAGGAACGATGAACCAGATCGCCGCGGCGCCGACGATCCATGCGCCGGCAATCGGGCCGACGTCGAGGAGGTTGTCCTTGATCGTGTCGTCGAACACGAATCCGAACGCGGCGGCTGGAGCGAACGCGCCGAGGAGCGCCACGAGCACTCGGCGACCCGATTCGGAACGTCCGATCAAGCCTGCGAACACGTCAGCGATTCGTCGTCGATAGAGGAGCAAGACCGCGAAGATCGCACCACCTTGGATGGTGATTGCGTAGGTGTCGGCGGCCGCCTCGGTCTCCGGCGTCTCGCCGATGTCGAGCAGACGTTGGGTGACATGAAGATGCCCGGTCGATGAGACCGGCAGGTACTCGGTGATGCCTTCGACCAGTCCCAGCACGACAGCTTTGGCCACCGTCAACTCGTTCGCGTTTGTGGTCGCTGGGTCGGATTCGAGGCCGACCGCGGCCGCGAGCGGACTGGTGAACACGAGGATTGTCAGGAGCGCGGCGGCCAACGACAACGCGGTGAGGGGCCGGCGGCGGCGAACGTTCACGGCGAGTTGTTGCAGCACGCGTCCTCCGGGGCCAACAACGCCAGGGTGACCACCCCGTGCGCAGTGGCGAAGGCTAGGTCCGCCGCTTCGTCGGCCGTGACTTCGAGGATGACGCCTCGGCGAGACCCCGCGTCGCCGTCCGCTGCGAGGACACGAGCACGATCGACGACAACCCGTGTGCTCGACGGCCCCTCGACACCAGGGTCGATCACCGCGAACGCTCGGACGAAACTGCCTTCCTCGGGTGCGAACGCTTCGGTGACGTCGACCCGTACGCCGACCCGGTCCGGACCGAGCAGGTCCGCGGTGCTCATCCGATCGCGTTCGCTCAGGTGCGTGCCGAACAATGGCGACCCGGCGACGAGGGGCACGACGACGGTGCGGCCAACGGCTGCGTCGGTGGCTCGGAGTTGGTCGTCGGGCACCAACGACGCGTTGCGCTCGACGGTGCGCAGGTCGCCGGCGCGCACCACCGTCCCGAACGGAAGGTCGCGGCGCGCTTCGATCGTCGCAACCAGCGGACCGAGATCGGCCGCACGACGGTGCAGTGTCGCGAGATCGGTGGCGACCACCCGCGCCGTGGCGAGTGCCAGGACGATGGCCAAGGCGCGAAGGATGATCGAACGAGGGTGACGAAGCTGGCGCACGAGGCCTCCCGGGCGCGAGGAATCAGACAGGCAGCGCGGGGAGACTTGGGGGAGAACTGCAGCGTACGCCGAGCGTTTCCGCTGCGAAAGGGCGTTGCGTCAGTTCAGTCGTTCGGGAGTGAGTCGATCGGGCCCGCCCGGCCGACGCATGCGCACGGGTCGGCGCCGCCCAACGCAGGAATGAGTTCGTACAGCACTTCTCGCACGCGGCTGATGTTGCCCTCGAAGAAGGCGAACACCTGCTCCATCGTGACGGGTTCGACACTGGGATCGTCGTCGACGCCGGCGTCGTAGTCGGTGACCAGTGCGATGCCGCAGTAACACATTCCCAACTCGGCGGCGAGCGCGGCTTCGGGGTGTTGGGTCATGTTGACGACGTCCCAACCCTGTTCGCGGTACCAGCGCGACTCGGCTCGAGTCGAGAACCGCGGGCCGGGGATCACGACGACAGTTCCGCCGTCGTGCATCGTGACGCCGCTGCGATTTCCGGCGGCGAGCGCAACGGTGCGCATCGATGGGCAATACGGATCGGCGAACGGAAGGTGGAAGACGCCGCCGCGGTCGAAGAAGGTCGACGGCCGTCCCCACGTGCGGTCGACGATCTGGTCGAGCACGACGAAATCGCCCGGGGCGTAGTCGACTCGCAGTGAACCAACGGTGCACGGACCGATGATGCGCCGTACGCCGAGCACCCTCATCGCCCACAGGTTGGCCCGAGCGGGAACTTCGTGCGGAAGGTGCTGGTGGTGGCGTCCGTGTCGCGCGATGAACGCGACGTCGGTGTCGCCCAACCGTCCGATCGTGATCGGCGCGCTCGTCGGCCCCCATGGGGTCTCGATGGTGACCTCGTGGGCGTCGTCGAGGAACGAGTAGAAGCCCGATCCGCCAAAGACGCCGACCTGGGCGCTCGGCAAGGTCATCAGGCGGCGCTCGAACCCGAAGACTTCGAACCCGAAGACTTCGAGCCGGAAGACTTCGGGCCGGAAGAACTCGGGCCGGACGACTTCGCATCGGACTTCGTGGAGGTGGATGACGAACCGGAGTCGGAGCTCGATCCCGACTTCGAGTCGCTCGTGGTCGACGACGAACTCGAAGAACTCGACGAGTCGCTGCTCGTTCCCGAACTCGACGACTTGTCCGAGGCGGTGCTGCGAGACTTCGACCGCGAGCGCGCCGAGTCGGACGAGTCGGTCTTGTAGAAGCCGGAACCCTTGAGCACGATGCCCGCGGCGGACATGACCTTGGTGACCTTGCCCCCGCACTTGGGGTGCTTCTTCAACGGTTCTTCGCTGAAGGACTGGTACACCTCGAAGGTGTCGCCACACTTGGCACAGCGGTAGTCATAGGTGGGCATGGCGATGCTCCTCGACCGGGTGATCGGCTCGGATCGAATGGCGGGGTTGGGACAGTGTGAGCGGGCGTTCCCGCGACCGGGGTCGCTGGCACTCTCGGTGTGCGAGTGCTAAAGCCTATCGGCAAAGCCGGTTCGGGGGCGAGCGCTCTGCGATGATGGTTCCGTGACGACCGTCGTCCTGCTCGTGCCGTTGGCGTATTTGCTGGGGACGTTCCCGAGCGCGGTCATCGTGGCTCGGACCCGCGGCATCGACATCACCAAGGAAGGCTCGGGCAATCCGGGTGCCAGCAATGTGATTCGGGTGCTCGGCTGGAGGGTCGGCGCCGTGGTGCTCGTTGCGGATTTCGCGAAAGGTGCTCTCGCTGGTGGCGTCGGGCTCGCGGTCGGCGATCGACCGGGCTGTTACGCCCTTGGTGTTGCGGCCGTCGTCGGGCACACGTTCCCCATGCTCCGCAAGGGAGGCAAGGGCGTGGCCGCAGCGGGCGGCATGCTCGTTGTCTTGTTCCCGGTCCTTGTGCTCGGCCTCGGCGCAGTCTGGGCTCTCATCGCCAAGGGCTTGCGCAAGGCCTCGGTCGCCAGCCTCGTGATCATCGTCGCCTTTCCAGTTGCGGTGGCGGTGCTCGGGTACGAGTGGTGGGAGACCACGCTGTTGGCGGTGGTTGCTGCGATGTTGGTGCTTCGACACGCCGGCAACATCGGGCGGCTGATCCGGCGCGAGGAACACGATCTCATCGCCGGGTCCGCGTCGCCAGGCCGCCACGCGGCCTGAAACCCCGTTTGCTCGGGCCGAGCGCTCGAATCGGCCCGCGGGGCCGCAAGATGGCGACGTTTCGGCCGATCAAGGACCGCTCGTAGCATGCATCCGACTCCGTCGAGCGCGGAGGCGGGCGGCGGAAGGATCAAGGAACGATGAGCAAGGTACGCAAGGCAGTCATCCCGGCGGGTGGTCTCGGGACCCGGTTCTTGCCGGCAACGAAGAGCCTGCCGAAGGAGATCCTTCCGATCGTCGACAAGCCGGCGATTCAGTATGTCGTCGAGGAAGCTGTCGCGGCCGGGCTCACCGATATTTTGATCATTTCGGGTCGCAACAAACGCGCGATCGAGGACCACTTCGACCGCAACTTCGAACTCGAGTACTACCTCGACCGCGACGGCAAGCACGAGATGCTGAAGGAAGTCGAAGCGAGTAGCGAACTCGCCGAGATCCACTACGTGCGCCAGCGCGATCCGCTCGGTCTCGGTCACGCCGTGTCGGTCGCGCGTGAGCACGTCGGCAAC
>SXGT01137911.1_pt1 | contig 22577 bp, 12 predicted proteins | sample 3176221 | NCBI WGS metagenome assembly SXGT01 (sample SAMN11356862, study PRJNA531348) | freshwater metagenome | isolation source: freshwater sample F1-120 | place: China: Fuxian Lake, Yuxi | collected 2017-12-25
CCTTGACGACCGTGATGGTCGAACCATCCGAACACGCAATGCCCGCCGACTCCTGGCCCCGGTGCTGCAGCGCGTAGAGGGCGAAAAAGGCCAGCCGCGCCGCCTGATTCGACTCCGACTCCGGCTCCGTCTGCCGCTCGACCTCTTTGGCTGGCGTCGCCGCCGGAGCGCCGAGGTAGAGTCCGACGACGCCGCAGGCCTCGCGCGGGCGATCGTCTTCGTCCTCGACGGCGCCCATGCGCTCACCGACGCTGGCGTGGGGCCTAGGGTCAACCATGGTGGCGGTCCCGCCCGATCTCCGTCGCGGCCTCGTCGGCGGTGCGCTGGTCGTCGGTGGCGATGCCTTCGGCCATCTCGCGCTGGTGGTCGGCGATGCGGTGCCAGATGGCGCGGTCGTCGATGGCGAAGATCTTGGCGGCGACCAGGGCCGCGCCCTCGGGATCGACCACCACCGCCGGCGCGACGCCGCTCGGCATGCGCAGCGAGCTGAAGATGTCGGCGCCGCCGAAGCTGTCGGAGTAGGGCGGCGAGGCGATGACGGGCGCCCGCACTTGGGTGTCGACCAGCGCCGACAGCGCGTTCGAACGCCCGGCGATGGTGATGTAGACCTTGGGCCGCGGATCAGCCTCGTAGGCCTCCAGCACCGCCAGCAGGTAACGCGGCGCCTTGTGCGCTGAGGCGACGCGCACCTCGGCGGCGATGCCAAAGCGCTTGAGCGCGCGCGCGATCTTCTCGCCGTGGCTGAGGTCTGAGCGTGAGCCCATGATGATGGGCACCAGCGGCTGTGGCCGCAGCAGCGGCGACACCGCCAGGGCGAGGTTGGCGGCGACTGGCTGCGGCGCCGGGGCAAAGGCGGTGCCCGTCAGGCGCTCAAAGACCTCGATGTAGCGCTCGGCCGCCTGCGCCAGCAGCTCAGTGGGCAGAGCCGGGGCCTCCGCCTCCCCACGATAGCCCTGCGCGACCAGCCACTTGCGGAGGAACTCCTTGCTGAACCCCTCCGGTTCGCGGCCCTCGGCGCGCGCCCGCGGCAGGTCGTCGGCCAGCCAGTAGCGGGACGAGTCTGGGGTGTGGACCTCGTCGATGAGGCAGAGCGCGCCCTGGCAGAGACCGAATTCATACTTGGTGTCGACCAGCACGAGCCCCGCCGCCGCCGCCAGCGCCTGACCGCGGGCAAAGAGCTGCAGCGACACCTCGCGCACCTGCTGCCAGAGCGCCGCCGGCACCAGGCCGCGCTCGACGATCTCGGCCTCCGTCAGCCGCTCGTCATGCTGTCCGGCCTCGGCCTTGGTGGTCGGCGTCAGCACCGGCGCCGGCAGCTTGTCGTCCTTCTGCAGCCCGCGCGGCAGGTCGAGGCCGTAGGGCCGCTCGACGCCTTGCTGGTAGAGCGTCCACAGCGAGGTCGAGGTGACGCCCGTGATGTAGCCGCGGACGATGACCTCGACCGGCAGCACCTCGGCCTCGCGGCAGAGCATGGCGTGGGGGTGCGGCACCGCCAGCATGTGGTGGTCGACGATGTCGGCGAGGCGCTCGAACCACCACGCCGACAGCCGGTTCAACACCTGGCCGCGGTAGGGGATGGCGCCGAGCACGCGATCGAAGGCGCTGAAGCGGTCGGTCGTCACCAGCAGGCGGCGGCCGCCCGAGAGCCGATAGAGGTCGCGGACCTTGCCCTCGCTGCGCTCCCCAAGACCTTTGAGATCGCTACGGATCAGCGCGTTTGGCGCTGCGTCCATCAGGTCTCGTCGCTCCATCGTCGCCTCCTCGCTAAGCGCGCCGCCGTCGGCGCGTCGTGTTCGGGTGTCTCAGCCGCCGCCTCGGTGGCCGAGGCCATCGCCGCCGTGGTCGCCGCCGTCGCCACGGCCGACCGCAGCCGGCCGGCGAGCGCTCGCGCCCGCTCTGGCGCGTCGCCGACGTGGTCGCGGGCGTCGAGCAAGCCGCGCAGCGTCGTGGCGTCGCAGAGCCGCAGCAACCGCGCGTCGGCGCAGAGCAAGGTCGGCAACGGATTGACCTCGCCGCGTTGCACGACCGGCCACGCCGTCATGCTGTGCTCGCGCAAGATCTCGTGGAGCTCTTGGCGATCGCCGCCGCGCCGCGCCAGCTCGACCAACACCCGCTCGCTGGCGGCAAAAACGCCATAGCGATTCAATAGCTGGTCGGCGGCTGCGCGATCGATGGTCATGTCCCGTACGAGGCGAAGCGCCCGGCGAAGCGCCTCGTCGGCCAGCAAGAAGGCCTCGGGCAGCACGATGCGGCGGTTGGCCGAGTCGTCGAGCGTGCGCTCGAGGTAGCTGTGGGCGGCGTTGTCCCAGCAGACGCGGGGCAGGGCCGCGAGTAGGCGCGTCAGCGAGTCGATGTTCTCGGCGTGGATTGGGTTCCGCTTGAACGGCATGGCGCTGCTACCGACCTGGCGGGCGGCGAAGGGCTCGCGCCACTCGCCGATGGTCGGCGCCTGCAGCAGCCGCAGGTCGGCGGCGAAGCGGTACAGCGACTGGCCGACCTGGGCCAGGGCGCTGACGAGGCGCAGCTCTTGCTTTCGGGCCGCGGTCTGGGTGGCGACCGGCATCAGCGGCAGGTCGAGGCGCGCGGCGATGGCGCGCTCGAGGTCCTGCGGGGTCAGCGCAGAGGCGCCCGGTCGCCGCGGCGCGGCAGAGAGCAGCTCGGCAAAGCTCGCCGAGGTGCCGACGGCGCCGCGAAAGCCCTTGCCGCGCAGGTCGTCGCAGAGGCGCCCGAGGTCGCCGCGGTCGACGAGCAGGTCCCAGCCGTACTGCGCGAGGCGATAGCCGGTGGTTGTCGGCTCGGCCGGTTGCAGGTGCGTGAAGGCCATGGTCGCATCATCTGCCGTGGCCTCGATGCGGTCGGCGAAGGCGAGCAGCAGGGCGTCGAGGCGCTCCAGCAGCAGGCGGGTCGCGGCGCGCAGGCGCAAAGCGTCGGCGTTGTCCTCGATGTCCATCGAGGTGCAGCCGAGGTGCAGCGAGCCGCCGGCGCCTGGGCAGACCGGGTCGTCTTGGCACTGCTCGGCGAAGGTGCGCAGCTCGGCCATCAGGTCGTGGTGGATCTCGGCCTCGATCGCCTCGGCGCGCTCAATGTCGACGTCGTTGACCCGCGCCGCCAGCGCCTGAACGGCCTCTAGCGGCACCAGCCCGACATCGGCCTGCGCTGCCGCCACCGCGACCCAAATGCGGCGCCAGAGCCGGCGGCGCTCCGCCTCAGAGAAGATCCGCCGCATGGCCGGCGAGCCATAGCGCCAGGTCAGCGGCGACAGATACGTCTCGTGGTCGAATTGCGTCATGGCGCGTCCTGCCCTGCCGCTGTTGGCGGTACCGCCAGGATGGCGTCGCGCTCGGCCCCGACCGAGACGTGCGAGACCGGCACGCCGCCCAGCGACTCGATCGCGCGCACGTAGCGCTGAGCGGCGGCGGGCAGCGCCGACCAACTGCGCGCCGCGGTGGTGGCGACCCGCCATCCCTCGAATGTGCGGTAGCGCGGCTGACAGCGCGCCTGGTCGGCGGTCGTCGGCAGGCGCTCGACGACGCGGCCGTCGAGGTGATAGCCGTCGGCGACCGCGATCTCGGCGAAGTCGTCGAGCACGTCGAGCTTGGTCACGATGAGCCGCGTCAGGCCGTTGCGCCGGGCGGCGTAGCGCAGGGCGACCACGTCGAGCCAGCCGCAGCGCCGCGGGCGCCCGGTGGTGGCCCCAAACTCGGCGCCGACGCTGCGCAGCTTGGCGCCGGTCTCGTCGAGCAGCTCGGTGGGAAAGGGCCCGCCGCCGACCGACGTGGCGTAGGCCTTGCACACGCCGATGGCGTCGTCGAGCGTGATGGCGCCGAGACCGGCGCCGGCGGGCGCGAACGCCGCGGTGGGGTGCGAGCTGGTGACGAACGGGTAGATGCCCCAGTCCAAGTCGCGCATGACGCCGAGCTGACCCTCGAGCAGGACGGTGCGGTCTAGGTCGAGCGCAACCTCGAGCTGGGCGGTGGTGTCGACGATTCTGTGGCCGAGAGACGCCGCGGCCTCAGCGCACAGGCGCAGGGTCGCCTCGACGTCGATGGCCGGCCGGCCGAAATGACCGAGCGTGATGTCGTGCCAGCGCGCCGCCGCCTGTACGCGCTCGCGCAGCAGGTCCGGCCGCAGCAGGTCGCCGGCGCGCAGGCCGCGCCGGGCGGCTTTGTCGGTGTAGCAGGGGCCGATCCCGCGGCGGGTGGTGCCGATCTGGTCGGCGCCGGCGCGGGTGTCCTCCTCGATGCCGTCGAGCTGCAGGTGCCAGGGCATGACGAGGTGGGCGCGCTCGTCGATCCAGAGGTTGCCGACGTCGACGTCGCGGCTCGACAGCGCCTCCAGCTCATCGCGCAGCGCCCACGGGTTCACCGCGCAGCCGGCGCCGATGATGTTCTGCACCTCGCGGCGGAAGATCCCGCTCGGCACCATGTGCAGCTTGTGCACCTGGCCACCGTGCACGACCGTGTGGCCGGCGTTGTCTCCGCCCTGGTAGCGGACGACGACGTCGGCGTCTGCGGCGAGCCAGTCGACGACGCGGCCCTTGCCTTCATCGCCCCACTGCGCTCCGACGACGGCGAGGACAGGCATCGGTTGGGCTCCTAGTCAGGTGTCGCGCGCCGCGGTGAGTTGGGTCGCCGCCGCCGCTCGGCCGCCGCCAAGAGACGCGCGGTCGCGATGGTGTCAGGTCTGGCGGGCCAGTCGGACGCCAGCCTCGAAGAGCGGCAGGCCGAGCAGGGTGGGGCGGCCACGCGACGCCGCTCCGCGCGGCGGGGTCTGGCCGGGCCGAATGTGATCCTCGGGGTGAGGCATCAGGCCCAGCACGTTGCCGGCGGCGTTGCAGACGCCGGCGACGTCGCGCGCCGAGCCGTTGGGGTTGTGTGGGCGGTCGCTCGGGCCATCGCCGGCGACGTAGCGCAACGCCAGCCGGCCGCTCTGCTCGAGGGCGTCAAGCGTGGCCTCGTCGGCGACGAAGCGCCCCTCGCCGTGGGCGATGGGGCAGTGCAGGCGCGCCCGCCCTTCGGCCCAGCCGGCGAGCCAGGGCGACCGGCAGCGCGTGTCGGCCTCCACCGTGACCCAGCGGCAGAGGAAGCGGCCACCGGCGTCGGAGTCCTCAGCGTTGCAGGCCAGGCTGGCGCGCTGCGGCGCGAAGGCGGCGCCGGGGGCGTCGGGGCCGGGCAGCAGGCCCGCCTTGACCAAGGCCTGGAAGCCATTGCAGATGCCGAGGACCGGGCGCCCGCTGGCGACGAATGCCTGAAGGGCGTCGAAGAGGCCAGCGCGCAGCTCTAGCGCCCAGAGGCGACCGGCGCCGAGGTCGTCGCCGTGGCTGAAGCCGCCGGGCAACACCAGCAGCTGCGCCTGCTGCAGCGCGCTCGGATCTCGCAAGAGCCGCGCCATCGGCACCCGCAGCACCGCCGCGCCGGCGAGGCTGAGGGCCTCGGCGACGTCGCCATCACGGTTGGTGCCAACGGCCTGCAGCACCATCGCCAGAGGAGCGGTCATCGCGGCCACGTCCTTTGTCGACCGGTCCGGAGCCGCTGGAGGCGGCGTCGGCTCGGCGAGGGCGCGGAGGTAGCACCGGCGCGACGGCCCGGTCAAGGCGACTGCGTCTTGCCGTCGTGACGAACGCGTGACGCTCTCAGCGCACCGTCTCAGCGCACCGTCTCAGCGCACCGTCTCAGCGCACCGTCTCAGCGCACCGTCTCAGCGCACCCACACCCAGGTGAAGGCGGGCACGTTCTTGGCGCCGTTGTCGGCCGTGCAGCTCGCCATCATGCCGGCCCAGCTGCTGCCCTGGGCGTCACAGCCGGGTTGGCCCGAGTGGCCGACGCCCAGGTACGAGTCGCACGAGGCGCAGTCGTCCTCCTGGTTGGTCAGGAAGCCTAGGCGCACCTTGCGGCCGCTGCAGTCGGCGTTAACGCCTTCGAGGTTGCAGTGGGGCTGCATCGACGCGCCTGCCATCAGCGATTTCCAGGCGATGCGACCAAGCACCGTCGCCTTGTGGCCGCCGGCGAACAGGCTCTGCAGCGAGGTCGCCGCGATCGGCACCGTCAGCGCGGTGGTCTGGCCGCCTGCGCTCATGACCAGCCGCACTTCGCTATGCGCCACGGTTCCAAAGCTCGGGTACTTGGCCTCGCTGGCGGCGGTGCTGACCTGATCGGCCGCCAGCAGCTTCGCCGTCGTCCACAAGTCCGCGTCATAGTTGAACGTGTCCTTGCCGCCGTCGACCTTGGCCGCCAGCGTCCAGCCGCCGCCGGCGCTGGTGAGATCGCACCAGACGCGGTACGCCGCCGCGCCGCCGGAGCCATCGGGGTCGAGCCAGTAGACGCCGTCGCCGAGCTTGGCGCCGGCGTTGACGGCCAGGATGTCCTTGCACGACGTGCCTGGTTTCTTCTCGGCGAGGCCGTAGGCGGCGACGCAGGAGGCGCTGCAGCCGTCGCCGTCGGCGTTGTTGCCGTCGTCGCACTCCTCGGTGGGTTCGACGATGCCGTTGCCGCAGGTGTCCGCCAGCGAACGCCACGCCTTGCCGTCGCAGTAGCGCAGGGCGAGCGCGCTGGTGTCGTAGTAGACGGCGCCGGAGATCGAGGGGGCGCAGGCCTGCGGCTCCTTGGCGGCGTTCAGCAGCTGGAGCAGGCCCGAGGCGCCGACCTTTTTGCTCGAGAGCGTCTTGGCGGTCACGGAGAACTCGGCGATGGCGCCGTCGATCTTGGCGTCGAGGTCGCAGATCGCCGCGTTGCCCGGGGCCTGCTTGACGCAGAAGGCGCTGTCGACCGCGACCAACGTCCACTCGCCGGTGATCGCCTTGCCGATGTAGGCGCCGAGGTCGCCGGTCTTGACTGGCGTCGCGTCGGGGAAGCTGGTGTCCAGCGCCTTGGCGTCCTTTCCGCCGCAGGGGTCGCAGAGGACGATGCCGACCTTCTTGTTGTCGGGCGGTAGCAGGGTCAGGGCCACCGTCGACAGGTCGGAGTTGCTGAGCTTGACCTGCACCGACAGGCCCTGGGTGGTGCCGAGGTCGGGGAACTTCAGGTTGACGAAGGCGCTCTGGCCGGTGTTGTCGGGGATGGCGATGCCCGCGGTGGCGCTGACTTTGTCGGTGAATTGCGTGCTCAGCAGACCGCCTGAGACCTCGTCAAGCCCGTCTGCCGGCAGCGCCTCGGCGACGCTCTTGCAGATGAGCTTTCCGTCGCTGGCGATGCCGACCACCGCTTGGCCCGGGGCGCAGGCGCCGCTCGGCGTCTTGAGGCCCGTCAGCTTGCTGCCATCGCCGGCGAACGCGGTGGCTGTCACGCTCTTGGCGACGATGTCGCCGGTGAAGGTGCCGCTGCCGGCTTTGAGGCTGTGGCCGCCGAGGTCGACGTCGCCGTTGAACAGCATCTCGGCCACCTCGACGCAGCCCGTGCAGACCAGATCGAGCGATGGGCCGCCCTTGGTCGCCGCGCCAGCGTAGCCAAAACCGACAGCGCCGGAGGGGACGCAGCCCTTGCAGTCGATGCCCTCGGCGACGCTGGCGCGCAGAGCATAGGGCGCGCTGCGCAGCGGCTGGCGGGGCAGCTCGGGCTCGGCCGCGACCTTGACGCCGAGCCACAGACTACCGCCAGCCAGCGCCGCCGTATCGATCGGCGTCTTGCTGCCCAGCACGGCCGCGAAGGTGCCGCCGCTGACCGAGACGTCGAGCGGTCCCTCGCTCCACACCGCCACGCCGCCGCTCGCATCGGGGTAGAGGGCGACGCTGACCTTGTAGGCGCCGTCCGCGACCGGGACGCCGCCGGCGCCGCGCAGCGTGCCCTCGATCTGCGCCGTCGGCGGCACCGCCGCCAGCGACGTCGCAGCGAAGAGGCCGACGCCGACGAGCGCAATGCCGCGCAGGACGGCCCTATGCCAGCGCCAGTCGCTGCCCATGCGCTGGGGCGCCATCGCTAGGGGAGTGTGATCCCTCATCGTGTGTCTCCTCGGTGCTGTGGTCCCCGCTGGTCGCTGGCCCGGCTATGGTGGCGGAGCCGGCCGGCACAGAGGCTACCGTTACTTAGAGCGGAACAAAACACTGCCGGCGTGCCCGCCCATGCCTGAGATGGGCCGGCCCGCAGGCGCGTGGCCTGGGCGGTCGCGCTGGCCCGGCGCGGCGTTTGACGACGCAGCCGCGGGCGTGGCGTGATGCGCGGGGTCGCCCTGTTTTCGGCGCTTTCGTTGAGAGGTCGCAATGTCTGGCAAGTGGGGTTGGCGCGCGCTGCGCATCAGCGCCGGGGTCGGCGGCGCGCTGCTGATCGGCACGCTCGCCTTCAACGTCTATCAAGCCGGCGAGCTCCAGGACATCGTCCCGCGAGGCATTGAGGGCTGCAGGCGGCTGCCCGGCGTCGTCGGCGGCGAAGACCTGCACCTCGACGCCGCGGCCGCACCCCATCGCGCCACCACGGGCGGCGGCGGCGTCTACTGGATCGCCGCCGACGACAGGCGCGCCGCCGCCGCTGGGCGCCCGGGCGTGGCCGCCATCTATCGGCTCGACGCCGGCGCCGCAGTGGCCGAGGACGTGACGCCCCGGCTTGGCTTCAACTTCCATCCCCATGGCCTCGGCTACGTTCGCCTCGCAGCGCCGTCGCCCGGGCCCGATGGCGCCGCCGTGACCGCCAGCCTCGCCGTCATCAATCACCGCAAGGGCGGCGTCTTCGACAGCAGCGACGACAGCGTCGAGATTTTCAGCGTCCTCGACGACGCCACGCTGCGTCACCGGCGCAGCGTTCAAGACCCCCTGCTGCGGCCGATGAACGACGTCGCATTGGTCGACGAGGACCGATTCTACGCCTCGCTGGACCACCGCTTCAAAGGCGGGCCGCTGCGGGTGGCCGAAGACCTGCTGCGGCTGCCGCTCTCAGGCGTCGCCTATTTCGACGGCCGCGTCGCGCGCCAGGTCGCCGACGGCATCCGCTACGCCAACGGCGTCGCCGCCTCTGCCGATGGCGCCACCCTGTACCTCACCGGCACGGTCGATCGCGCCGTGTTCGCCTATGATCGCGACCTCGCGACGGGCGACTTGAAGCTGCGGCAGCGCCTCGACATCGGCACCGGCATCGACAACCTCACGGTCGACGCCGACGGCGCGCTGTGGACCGGCGCCCACCCGAAGTTGCTGACCTTTCTGCGCCACGCCGCCGACGCCGCCGTGCCCTCGCCGTCGCAGGTCGTCCGCATTCACAACGGACTTGCTGGCTTCGACGTCGTCTTGGCCGACGACGGGCGGCTGTTCTCGGGCGCGGCGGCGGCGGCTGAAGCCCGGCTCGCTGACGGCAGCCGCCGCCTGTTGGTCGGCCCGGTCTTCGCCGAGCACCTGCTGGACTGCCACCGGCCAACGCCCGGACGCTAGCCTTCTGTCGATTGTGGGGCTCAGCGCACCCTCGCCGGAAGGCCTGAATTTTCGGAGATTCCCCAACCAGCGCCGCGCCCAACTCGGCGCCCACGACGCCCAAACGGGCGCGGCGCTAGGCCGCCGCTGGCGCGTCTTTTGGGTGCACGGGCGCGGCGTCGAGGTGGGGCAACCCGGGAATGAGCAGCATCGCCGGCACCGTCGCGACGAAGGTGAACGCGAAGTACCAGCCAAAGCCCATGGCGCTCGCGAGGTAGCCGCTGCTGGCGCCGGCGAACGTGAAGCTGACGCTCATCAGCGCCGTCAGAATGGCCATGTGCGCCGCCTTGTGCGTCGGCAGGCAGCAGCGCATCAAGTAGACCATGAACACGGCGGTGCCGAGCCCGGCGCCGAAATGCTCGGCCGCGATGATCGCCGTCAGCGAGGCGAAGCCGAACGTCATGCCGCCGTCTTGGCCGAAGGCGACCCCCGCGAAGAGCAGGTTGAGGACGTTCTGCGAAAGGACGAAGGGCCAGAGCCAGCGCCGCAGCCCGTCGCGGCTGATCAGCCAGCCGCCGACCATCGTGCCGGCGAACGACGCCAGGATGCCGATGGTGCCGTTGGCGAGGCCGTACTCGGCGACGTCGAGGCCGGCCTGCTTGAAGAATGGGAACTTCATCTTCATCAGGAACGACTCGCCGGTGCGGAAGAGCACGACGAAGGCGAGGACGCGGCCGACGCGATCTTGGCCGAGGAAGTCGACGAAGGCGCGGCCATAGTCGGACTGCGAGGCGGCGAGTCTACGGCGCAGCATGGGCGCGAGGCCGAGCAAGAGGAGCAGCGCCAGCAGCAGGCTGAGGCCGACCCAGTCGGCGACGCCGAGCTTGGCCAGCCAGGGGGCGGCCTCCACGGCAGCGGCAGTGAGCGCGGTCAGCGGCGCCATCGCCGTCTCGGAGCCGAGCAGCGCCCGGACGCCGGCCAGCGCCGCCGCCAGCGAGGCGCCGAGCGCCAACACCCGGCCCCGCAGCAGCAGCTTGCCAAGCGCCAGGATCGGGCGCCGGGCGACCTCGGCGTGGGGCAGCGCGAAGGCGTGCCAGGCGGTGATCGCCGCCATCAGCGCCGCGATGAGCACCAGGCCGGGCAGCCAGCCGACGCTGCCGCAGACCCAAGTGAGCGGCCCGGAGATCGCCAGCATCGCGAGGCGGTAGGCTGCGGCGCGGTAGCCGACGTAGCGGCTCTGGCCTTTGGCGTCGAGGGCCTCTAGGTAGTAGCCGTCGACTGCGATGTCGTGGGTGGCGGAGGCGACCGCGACGACGAGCAGCACGAGCGACGCCGCCAGCAGGACCGAGGGCAGGGTGGTGGTCAGCGCCAGCGCCAGCAACAGCACCGACAGCAGCGCCTCGACCCCGACGAGCCATTGCCGCTTTGTGCCATAGCTGTCGAGGAAGGGTCCCCAGAGGAACTTGAGGTTCCACGGCAAGTGCAGCAGGGCGGTGAGCCCGATGGTCTGCAAGCTCGCTTTATAGTGCGAAAATAGCATATCGGCGAGGCCGTTGACCACCATGTACGGGTAGCCTTCGGCGAAGTAGGTGCTGGCCACCCAGAACGAGGCCGGGGCGCCGGGGCGCTTGCCGTCCGACGGCGCGCTGCGGCCTTCGGAATCTGCGACGGCGACGGTGACGGGGGCGGTCTCTGGCATTGGGCCTCTCTGGCTGCGCCTCCGCGCTGGCGTCGCGGGCGGGCTTTGGGCTGCGGCGAGGATGGCGGTTGCCCCGACGAGCGCCAGGAAATCGCGCCGCATGGGCGTTTGGGCGCGGCGGCCGCCTGGCGCGGCGCCGACGATACGCTTGCTGCCGGGGCGTCGCAGTCTCAGGGATCTCCGAGCATTGGCGTCCGGTCGCCGCGTCGACGCCTGCGCGGCCGGGTGGCCACCTTGCCCTTGACGGATGGCCGATCCAGCTTCACCGTTTCGCCCCCCGGCAGCGGCCCAGCCACCGTTGTCCGCGCCGCCGCCACCTCGGAGTTCGCATGTTCCACACGCAGCAGGTCAGCCTCCCCACCGCCCACCTGGAGCACACAGCGACGCGCCTCGCCGATGGCGATGTCCTGGTCCTCGGCGGGCTCGACGCCCAGGGCGCCGCGCAGTCCACCGCGCTCCGCTATTCGCAGGCAGACAACGCCTTCCTGGCGGTGGCGCCGATGCCGCTGCCATCGCGCCGTCACACGGCGACCCTGCTGGCCGACGGCGACGTCCTGGTGGTGGGTGTCGGCGAGGCAGACGGGCGCAGCTACCGCTACCGACCGGGCGCTGACACCTGGATCGAGGTCACAGCGCCGGCGACTAGGCGTGTCGAGCATGCCGCGGTGCGCTTGGGCGACGGCAGCGTCCTGATCTCGGGCGGACGGCCCGCGGCGGCGCTGGCAGCGGCGGCGGGCGTGCAGCGCCGCGACGTCGAGGTGTTGACCAGCTGTGAGCGCTTCGATCCGGGCCAAGACGCCTTCGTCGCCGCACCGGAGCTGCCGCACGCCCGCCGCAAGCACGCGCTGTGCGTGCTGTCAGATGGCAGCGTGCTGGCGATCGGCGGCAAGGCGGCCGGACCACAAGGGACACCGCAGCGCCTGCGCACCTCGGCGAAGCTGGGGGCTGGCCTCGATGGCTGGAGGTCCCTGCCGAAGCTGGCCGCCAGCGAGCGCGATGTCTGCGTCTTGCAAGACGGCCGCGTCATCGGTCATGGCGGCCACCTTTTTGAGCCGCGCCGCGACCTCTGGCACCGCGTCGAGGCCGGATACCGCGGCGGCGGGCCCCTGCTCTTGCTCGCCGACGGCCGCGTGGTCTGCTTTGGCGCCATGGGCGAGGAGGTCTTTGACCCCGAGCAGAAGCAGTGGACCCCTGCGGGGCCGGCGCGCAAGTCGCCGATGCGCGGGCAGCTCGCCGTCGCCCTCGATGAGGGGCGGGCGCTGCTGATCGGCGGCGACGCCCACCACGGCAAAGCGGCTGCCTGGGCGGCGTTGGTGGAGATCGACCTGGAGTGGCAGCCTCAACCGATCGAGATCGATGACATGGACAGCGCCGAGCGACTGCTCGAGATGCTGGTCGAGAACGGCGCGCTCGAGCTCGACGATCCGGTCGAGGGCCTGGAGGAGCTGATTGAGCCTGTGGCCCGCCTGCTGCGCTTCGCCGAGGGCGCCGGCGCTCAGGCTCAGGCGCTGTCGCGGCTGCTGGTCGAGCACGAGTCGGTGGCGGACTTCTTCCTCGACGACGCCAGCCTCAAGAAGCTCCTCGGCCAGTGGTGAGGCCCCGTGTGGCGGTCACGTGCGGCGGGCGTCGAGCGGCGGCCACCCCTACCGCGCTCGGTGGCCGAGCAGGTGGCGGAGCGCAGGCTCCAGGTCCGGCGCTGAGAACCGAAAGCCGAGCGCTTGCAGAGCAGTAGGCCGCACGATCGCGCCGCCGAGGATCAGCTCTTCGGCCATCTCGCCGAGCGCTAGGCGGAGCGCCCACGCCGGGGTCGGCAGGATCGTCGGCCGGCCGAGGACGCGACCCAGGGCCGCAGCGAGCTCGGCTTGGTTCGTCGCCGCCGGCGCGACGACGTTGATCGGACCTTGAGCCCGCGGATCGTGCAGCAGCGTCAACAGGGCATAGAGCGCGTCGTCGATGGCGATCCAAGAGACGCCCTGCCTGCCCTCGCCGAGCCGACCGCCGAGGCCAGCGCGAAAGAGCGGCAGCATCTCGGCCAGGGCGCCGTGTCGCGGGTCGAGGACGACGCCGAAGCGAGGGTGGACGACGCGAATTCCGGCGCTCCTCGCGGGCGCTGCCGCGGCCTCCCAGCGGCGACAGACCTCGGCGGCGAACCCCTCGCCAGGCCCAGCCGCCTCGTCGACGTCGCCGTCGGGTCGATCACCATAGAAGCCGATCGCCGAGGCCGAGATCCACACCGCGGGTGGCTTGCGCAGTCCGGCCAGCGCCCGCGCCAGGGTGGAGGTCCCGACCACGCGACTGTTGCGGATCTCCGCGCGGGCACGGGCGGTCCAGCGCGTGGCGATCGGCGCCCCGGCGAGGTGAATCAGGGCGTCGAGGCCCTCAAGCCCCTCGGAATCGAGCGTGCCGCGCGCTGCGTCGAAGGCGACCTCGCCCGGCCGGCGCCCGATGCGGACCACCGTGTGTCCTCCGGTCTGCAGGAGCGCCTCCAGCTGGCCGCCTATGCCGCCGCTGGCGCCGGTGATGCCGACCCGGAGCGGACTGATCGCCGCGAACTCAGCGTGTCGCCTGAGATCTTCGGCCGTGCGTGCGTGGCGGAAGGAGAACATCCGGTCGATCTCGGCCTGCACCCAGCCGCCGAGCAAAGGCTGCAACAGCGCGTGCAGCGGCAGCCCCCAGCGGACCTCGTCTTCCAGCACGCTGGCGCCCAAGCCCGCCGGGTCAGTCGCCAGGGCGTCTCGCACGCTGTGTCGATGCTCCCAAGAGGCGAAGGGGCCCCGCTCGGCGACGTCTACGAAGGAGCGCCCAGGATCCAGCTCGCGGTGCCGCGCAGTCCAAGCCAGCGACAGGGGACCGAGCCCCATGCGCATCTCGACGCGTGAGCCCACGGCGACAGAGGCGTCGTTGTGCAGCAGTTTCACCGACTGCCACGGCGGCAAGAGGCGCTGTAGGGCACCCGGTCGGGTGTGCCACGCGAAGGTCTCTGCGCGGCGCGCTGGCATCGGCGATATGTAACGCGAGACTTCGGTCATGCACCCTCCCGCTGACGCTGACGCCGACGCCGGCAGCGCTGGCCGCCTCATTGGAGGCGCGCCGCGCCAAGTCGATGCGCGCCGTCAGGACAAACTCTCGCGCGCCGAGTGGAGCGCTGCCTGGTTAGGCCTGCCGTGGTCTCTCCAGCCAGCTCTGGTGATCTCGCTCCGCCAGCAGCCGAATCAGCTGCGTCGCGGCTTCAGCGATGCCTTGCGGTGAATCGCCGCCCGCCGCGACCAACTGATCGGCGCGTTGCGGCGGGCCGAACCAGATGCGCACCGGCTCGCCGCGCTGGCCGGGACGGCGAAAGTTGCGCCGGGCCGTGGCGCCGAAGTCGCTCGACATCCCAAGAATAAAGGTCGGCAGCACCATGACATCCGGCGCCGCGCTGCGCAGCAGGTGCCCGACGCCCGCCTTGGCGTCGCCGAGGGTCCACGGGTCGTCGCCGCGGCCCCGGGTGCCTTCGGGGTGGATGCCACACAGCGTACCGCGGCGCAGGGCCGCGCCAAGCTGCACCATCGCCTCCTGGTTGAGCGTCGCCTTGCGCTCGTCGCGAAAAATCGGCGGCCACATCGAGCCGCTCGTCAGCGTCAGGTTGAGCAGCAGGCCAGGCACGGTGTCGTAGAAGAAGTCTTTGCGGACTGGAAAGACCATCTGCGTGCAGAAGCTCGGCACCGCGTCGACGGCGCAGGCTGCCGTGAAGAATAGATCGAAGAAGCTTCGGTGGTTGGCAATCATCACCACCCCACTCGGCGCCTGCAACTCTCGCACATGGTCGAGGCCGTGCGGCTCGTAGAGGTTGCCAGACAAGGTGGTGACAAACTTGCGGCTGCCGAAATGCCACATCGGATAGGTCATCGCCTTGAGCAGGCGGCTGCCGTTGACCAGCTCAAGGGCGGGCACAGCGGCTCGCTCAACGCCGCGCAGCTGGCTGCGATCGAGGCGCGGCATTGGCTTTGACATCGGCTCTCCAGAGGTGGCTCGCCTACGGGGATGGGGCGCGGACGCGGCGCCGGTGGCAGACACCCCGCTGCGAAAGCGCCGGCGGTTAGACGACCGCCCGACGCCGCGGCCGGCTCCGTGGCCAGCGACTCGCGATCGTCGCTGCGCCGGCGTCCTACAGGCGGCGCAGGCCCCCTCTGGACCGGGGTGAGCGATTCGGCGAGGCGCATGGGCCGATCGGGACCGGCGCAGAATGTATCGACTGGCGCCGCGGTGGCGCCGTTCCGGATGGTGAACAGAGCTCGAAAGCAGTGGCGAGAGCAGCCAAGCCGTTGCCTAGCTGGCCGCTGCTATCGGCTACCGCCTGCGTCATGTCAAGGGCGTCGCCGCGTACGGTCAAGGGCCACGCTGTCCGCGCCGAAGCCAGACCCACTGCGACGTCGCGCCAGGGCCCGCCGTCCGGCCATCGCTGACGCGGCGTAGTGGGCGCGCCGGCAGCCTCCAGCGGCAGCCGCGTCGCGGGCACAACCCAAGGGAGCACATCGGCACAGGCCGACAGGAATCGCGCAGACGGCGCCCCCTTCTGCCTGCAGCAGCCCGAACTCGGGCCTTGCCCAGAAGGCCGTACCATGCCAAGAGTCAGCCGGCGGCGGCCGAGCCACGAGCGCCGCGCGCCGCCGACCAAGCTGCCAACCCAATCCCGCGAGCGAGCCACGCCCAACCACCGCCGACAGCGCGATGTGCCGAGCTCCACGCGCCGACGCCGCGCCGTCTGCGCCCTGGTGGCGGCCTTCATCAGCGCCTGCGCGCCGTCGGCGACCGACCTGGGCCCCGACAGCGCCACCACCGACGCCGCCTCCGAGCCCCTCCCGTGCAACCTCGACGCTCGGCTCTGCGACCGCCGCCTCGTCGAGATCTGCCTCGCCGGCGCCCACAACGCCATGGCGTCGACCGCCGACGGCTTCGCTTTCCCCAACCAGGACCTGCGCTTTGACGCGCTGCTCGAGCTCGGCGTGCGCGCGCTGCTGCTCGACGTCCACGTCTGGCAGGGCCCTGACGGCCACGGGCCGGCCGCGCTCTACCTCTGCCATGGCTCCTGCTTGCTCGGCGCCACGCCCCTTGGCGAGGCGCTCCTGCGGCTGCGCGGCTGGCTCGACGCTCACCCACGCGACTTCGTCGTCGTCGTGCTGGAGGTCGCGGCGCCTACCGATGCCGTCGTGGCGGCGATCGACGCCGCGGGCCTGAGCGATCGAGCGCTCCGTTGGAGTCACGGCGCCACGCATGCGCTCGGAGCGCTGCTCGACGCCGGCAAGCAGCTCTTGTGGACGGCGGAGTCGGGCGGCGGCGCGCCGGACTGGTACCACGATCAGTGGGCCCTGGTGCGCGAGACGCCGTACACTTTTCATAGCCAAGCCGAGCTGCGCGACGAGGACGGCGCCGATGACGCCTGTCGGCCGGACCGCGGCTCCGCTGACGCACCGCTGCTGCAGGTCAACCACTGGGTCGCCAAAGTGCTGCCGACGGTGGCGCAGTCCGAGGCCGCCAACGCTCTGCCGGTCTTGCTGGCCCGCGCCGGCCACTGCGCGACGCTGCGCGGCGGTCCGGTCAACCTGCTCGTGGTCGACCACGCGAGCCGCGGCGAGGTCGTCCGGGCTGCGCGCATCTTGAACGGCCTGGAGGCGGCGCCGTAGGCCGAAGTGGCGGCGCGGCCGAGCTCCTCACCGCAATCGACCGCGCCCGCAGGCACCCGCTGCGCCCGCCGCCTGTGCCAGCTAGCCCTTGCAGCCGATGATCGTCTTGAAGACGCATGCGCCCACCTTCGGATCGCAGGCGTCCGTCGTGCAGAACTTGCCGTCGTCGCAGACCTTGGGCGAAAGGCCCGTGCACTTGTCGCCTTGGCAGGCGTCGACCTCGGTGCATGGGTTGCCGTCGTCGCAGTAGGTCGCCTTGCTGACGGCGATGCTATGGACGCACGCCGGCTTGCCGCCATCGGCGATGGGGTCACAGATGTCGGCAGTGCACGGGTTGCTGTCGTCGCAGTCGGCGCCCTTCTTGCAGGCCTGAACGGCGCAGCCCTTGCCGCTCCAGCCTGGCTTGCAGACGCATTGGCCGAAGGCGTTGGCGGCGCCGGCGACGGGCTCGAGGATGGTCGTCCGCGTCGCCTTGGCCGGCCCTGTCGTCTCCATTGTTGAAAAGACCGCGACCCGGCCAGCGCTGGCTGAGGCGGCGAGGCCGTAGCGGCGCTGGTCGGTGGTGCCAAAAGGCGCCTGGGCGGTGAGTGGCAGCAGCGGCGCGTTTGGCCGCAGGGCGTCGATGAGCTCATGGCCGCCAGCGGCGTCGGTGCGGTAGCGCAACACCGCGCCGAGGACGCCAGCGACGCCCGGGGCCGGCAGGCGCGGCGCGCCGACAAAGAGGTCGCCGCCATCGAAGGTCAAGGCGGCGCCGAAGCCGGCGGCGGGCGCGCACGTCGAGCCTGGGGCCTGGAGCGTGTGGTGATGCTGCCAGCTGCCGGAGACCCGGTGCAGAACGGCGACATGGCCAGGACGAGGCTGCGTGGCGTCGGCCGGCTGACAGCCGCCCTGCGCGGCGGTGACGGCGAGCACATCGCCGCTGCGGGCGAGCTGGTGGCCGAACCCTTGGCCCGCGACGGCGGTCGCAGCGCTGAGCTGGCCGACCAAGCCCCAGACTCCGGCGACGTTGCGGGTGTAGAGGTTGACGACGCCCGCGCCGGCGTTGGCGCCCGGCGAGCCCGTGAGCGCCGCGCTCGGTCCGTCGAGGGCGAGGCCGCTTGCCGGCGCAGCGGCGGCGGGCAGGACGTTCGGGCTGCCGGTGCCCTGCCAAGCGCCGCCGTTCCAGCGCCAGACGTAGACGGGGCCTGTCAGCGCCGGGGCGTTGATGAGCAGCGTCACGCCGTCGGTGTGGAGGGCCGCAGCCCACTGTGGGTTGCTTTGCGGCATATTCACCGCTGTAGCGATGGGTTGTCCGTAGACGCCAGAGCTGTTGCGCTGCCAGGTCATCGCTCGGCCTAGGTTCGGCTCCAAGGCGACGATGAGGCCGCCGTCGGGCGAGACCGCGACGTCACGACCGATGCCGTAGTGGCCCCAAATGCCACCGGTCGAAGAGCCGGACTGCAGGGTCTGCTGCAAGGTCCAAGCGCCATTGACGCGGCGAAGCACCCACAAGCGGCTCTGGGCGCCGCCGGGGAATGGGCTCCAGCCGGCGATGAGCGTGTCGCCGCGCAGCGCGATGGGCGTCGGCGCGACTGGCGCGTTGTGGGTCCGCATGACGCCGGGATCGACGACCTCCGTCGCCGTTCGGTGCATCGGGACGCTGCCGAACGGGTCGCAGGGCAACTGGCACTCCGCCGCCGAGCTCGGAGTGAACAGGCAGCCGGTGACAGGGTGGCAGCCGTCGAGGGTGCAGGCGTCGCCATCGCTCCAGACCGACAAGGCCCCAGCGACACAGACGCCGAACTTGCATTGGTCTGCCTCCGTGCATGCGTCGCCGTCGGCGCAAGGCAGGCCATCGGCGACGGCGACGTGCTTGCAGGTGTTCGGCTTGCCAGGGGCCTGCGGCGGCAGGCGGAGGTCAGCCGTGCAGACGTTGCCGTCGTCGCAGCGATACGGCACGCCGGCGCAGCCGACCTTGGGCTGGCAGATGTCCTCGACGGTGCACGGGTCGCCGTCGTCGCAAGGGCCGACGAGCAGCGCGGTGTGGACGCAACCGATTGAAGGTAGGCAGCTGTCGAGCGTGCAGGGCTTGCCGTCGTCGCAGGGCAGGGCGGGGCCCGCGACGCACTGGCCGGACTTGCACAGGTCGGGAGCGGTGCAGGCGTTGCCGTCGCTGCATTTGCCCTCCAGCACGGGCTGATGGACGCAGACGGTGGCGCCGACCGGGCCGCTGCAGCTGTCCTTGGTGCACGGGTTGTTGTCGTTGCAGGCGGCAGCATCGGTGCAGAGCTGGGTCGCGCAGTCCGGGCCGGCGTAGCCAGGGGCGCAGGCGCAGAGACCTGCGGCGTCGCAGGCACCGGCGGCAGGATCATAGACGACGACGAAGCCGCGGTGCTGGTGGCCGTTCTGGACGCCGACCGCGACTCTACCCTGGTGGGCGTCGATGTCGTGCGCCCAGGTGAGGAACGGCGCCGCCGGGCCGCTGCCGGTGGTGTAGCTCCAGCTCACAGGTGCGCCGGCTGGCGCGGTGAGGACCGGCAAAAAGGCGAACTGGTCGCGCACGTGGCCCGCCGCGCCGAGGTGGTAGCTGCGCAGCGTGTGCCGATGACTCCAGACGTCCTCATTGGCGACGTAGAGGAGGCCACCATCGAAGGCGAACTCGGTGCCGAAGCGCGCGTCCACGCTGCAGTCTGCTGGCGAGTCAAAGGCCTTGCCGACCAGCTGCGCGGCTCCGTTGGCGCCGAGCGTGTAGCGGTAGAGCGCCCCACCGTGGGCAGCGGCCGAGGCGCAACCGCCAAGAAACTGACGGTTGACCACCAGCGTCGTGCCCGAGAGCGCCGCCGAGACCGCCCAGTGCACCACGTGCGCGGTCGTCGTCGGCTGCGGGTGGGGGATCGCGTGGGTCTGGGCGAAGGAAGTGCCGTTCCAGGCAAAAACGCGGGTGACGGCGGTGCCGGCGTGCTCCTTGATCGCGCTCGCGACGAGGTTGCCGCCATCGAGGTCGACGCCCAAGCCGAACTGCTGGCCGGCGGCGCTGCCCCAGATCTCTTGGGCGATCGTCCAGGTGCCGGATGGCTGGCGGCGGTACACGACCACACGGCCGGCGCCGCTGACGCTCGGCTGGCTGCGGTACGGATCACCGAGGGCGATGGTGTCCCCTTCGACGTCGAGCGACCCGCCATCGAGGCCATACCCGGCCCCGCTGGGGATCGGCGCCGGCGGGCCGAGCGGGCCTTGCGCGGTCCAGGCGCCGGCGGGGCCCTCGTCGAAGACCCAGAGCTTGGCGCCGATGGCGTACTGGCCGTTGGCGAGGTGGCCGTAGCGGGCGCGGGCGACGACGCGCTTTCCCGTCGGGTCGACGGCCATCGTTACGCCCAGCCTGGCCTCGGCGACCGCCGCGGCGCCGCTGAGTGCGAGGCGCTGGGCGACGACGAATTGCCCCGCGGCGTTGCGCTCATAGACGAAGATGGCGCCGTGATGCTTGGCGGCCGGCAGCGCCGGATTCGACTCTGGCTCGGCATGGGCACCCGGCGAGGCGACAAAGAGCCGCTGACCGCGGACGCGGACCTGGTAGCCAAACTGCGAGTCGGGCACCAACGACGGCGACTCCAGGGCCTGCTGTGGGGCGTGAACCAGGCCAATCGCCCCAGCGATCGGGCAATTGCAGGGCGCGCACTGGCCCTGCGCGTTGAGCGACTGCCCTGGCGGACAGGTGCAGCCGCCGGTCAGCGCGCAGGTGCCGGTGCCGCCGCAGGTCGCCGTGCCGTCCCAGGTCGCGACGCAGCCCGTGGCAGGGTTGCAGGCGTCCATCGTGCAGGGATCGCCGTCGTCGCAGGCGGTCCAGGTCGCCGAGGTCGGCAGGCAGGCTCCGCCCTGGCAGGCCGCGGCAGTGGCGCAGGCGTTGCCATCGTCGCAAGCGGTGCCATTGGGCGCCGGCGTGGCGGTGCAGCCCGTAGGCTCCACGCAGGCGTCGATCGTGCAGGCGACGCCGTCGTCGCAGATCACTGGGGTGCCGGAGCAGCCGGTCTTGCCGGTGCAGGCGTCGTCTTTGGTGCAGACCTTGCCGTCATCGCAGGCGCTCGACAGTGAGGCGGCGTACATGCAGCCGACGCTAGAGAGGCAGGCGTCTTGCGTGCAGGGGTTGCCGTCGGTGCACACCTTCGCGGCGCCTGGAGCGCAGACGTCGGCCTGGCACGTATCGCCCTCGGTGCAGGCGTTGCCGTCTTGGCAGGGGCCGGTCAGCGGCGCGTTGCTGCAAGAGAAGACGCCGGCTCCGTCGTCTTGGCAGGCGTCCTGCGTGCAAGGGTTGCCGTCGTCGCAGGCGCTATTGGTCTGGCAGACCTCGACGCTGCACTCGGGGCCAGCGTAGCCGGGCAGACAGGCGCAGAGGCCGGCGGCATCGCAGGCGCCGGCGCCAAGCTCGTAGAGGAGGATGCCGGGCTGGTTGGTCTGGCTCGTGCGCATCACGCCGACCGCGAGGGTCGTGCCGTCGCTGCGGATCCGAACTGTCGCGCCAGGGTCTCCCGCCGCCCACGGGGCCAGGGCCGCGCCGACGGTTGGGACCCTTGGAACCGGCAAGCGCCATTGGCGCGTAACCGCCGCAGCGCTGGCGTCGAAGGCACGCAGCACATGGACGTTGCCGCCCACCGAGTGACCGATCAGCTGGCCGTCCAGTACGGCGAGCGTGGCGCCGAGCTGGTGCTCCTCCACGCAGCCGGCGCTGTCGCCGACGACCTTCGCCAAGAGCAGGAATGGCCCGCCAGCCTGGCGCTGGAGGACGTAGATAGCGCCGTTCCAGAGGCTGCAACCGCCGGCGCGCGGCGCACCGACATAGAGGCGGTCGCCGACGCGCTCCACATGGCCGCCGAAGCCGTCAAAGGCGTTGGCAGGCGGGGCGGCGTTGGCGATCGTCTGGCCGAGGGTCCACGTCTGCCCGCTCAGCGTCCAGACCTGGACCTGACCCTGCTGGTCCCAGATCGAGGCGAACGAGGGCGTCGCACCCGGCGCGCCTACGACCAGCTCGCCGCCCTGCAGGTCGAGCGCGTAGCCTTAGCGCTGCCCCGCGGTGGCGCCCCAGCTGACCTGCGCTTGGGTCCAAACCCCCGGGGTCTGTTCGCGGTACATGACCAACTGGCCGCGATAGGCGTCGTTCGCCGCCTGGTGGCGGTCGGGCATGCCGACCATGAGCCAGCTCCCGCTGATGGCGAGCGACCCGGCAGCGCCCACGACCGAGCCAGTGGTGCCAGGTGGCGCGGTAGGCGCGGTGATCACCGGGCTCGCCGACCACTGTCCAGGGGCGCCGCGGGTAAAGACGCGCAAGCCATGCGCCTCGGTCGCAGCATTTACCGCCGCCAGAGACAGCACGACCAGCCGATTGCCGTCGTCGGAGAGCGCCAGCGCGCGGCCAAACGCGGACTCCGCGGCGGTGGCGCCTGCAGGTGCGATGAGCGTGGCGTTGCGCTGCCAGGCACCGGCTGCGCTGCGCTCGTGGATGGCGATCTTGCCGTAACCGCTGGCCGTCACGTCGAATGGCGACGCGGCGGCGAGGCGGCCCGCCCGCAGGTCGAAGCGGGAACCGAACGCAGTGTAGCTCCCGAGCTCGGGTACCAGCGGGTGGACCGCCGACACCGCGACCGGCAAGGAGACGGCGACGCCGTCGATATCGCAGCTGCAGGCCTCGCACTGGCCGTTGGCGTCAAGGACCATCCCTGCGGGGCAGAGGCACTCCGGGCCATAGGCGCAGCTGCCGACGCCGCCACAGAGCGTCCCGCCACCGGCGGTTGGACAGGGGCCGCTGTCGCCGCTGTCGCCGCTGTCGCCGCTGTCGCCGCTGTCGCCGCTGTCGCCGCTGTCGCCGCTGTCGCCGCTGTCGCCGCTGTCGCCGCTGTCGCCGCTGTCGCCGCTGTCG
>SXGT01676898.1_pt1 | contig 22576 bp, 18 predicted proteins | sample 3176221 | NCBI WGS metagenome assembly SXGT01 (sample SAMN11356862, study PRJNA531348) | freshwater metagenome | isolation source: freshwater sample F1-120 | place: China: Fuxian Lake, Yuxi | collected 2017-12-25
AATTCCAGACACGTTCCACCCGGCGCTCCATCTCGTTCCAATCGATGCATTCCAGTTGAAAAAATGCTTCGGCTTCCGGCAGTGGAAGCAGCTTAAACGTCACTTCCACAATAATCCCAAGAGCACCTCGCGCGCCGATCAGCAGCTTGTGAACGTCGTAACCAGCCACATTCTTCACGACATTGCCGCCAGAGTGGATTTCGCGTCCATCCGCCAGGATCGCCCTCAGTCCAATCACATGATCCCGCACCGTCCCGTACCCGCAGCGCCGCGGGCCCGATAGATTCTCCGAGAGCAATTGTTCTAAGGAACAATTCGCAGGATTTGGCGGATCCAAAGGAACCCATTGCCGATGGGGCGCCAACACGGTTTGCAGGTCCGACAAGGTCATCCCGGATTCCACCGTCACGGTCATGTCTTCGGGAGTATAGGCGAGGACCCCATTTAATGCGGCCAAGTCCCATCCTTCCACCGCCGTTCCCTGGGCGTGGGCCTGGCTCATCAGGGCTCTTAATTGATGACGATTGTGAGGATGGAATCTCAAGACGCACGCCGGTTAGACCGCACTCTGGGTCTTCTCGCAAGTTCTGTTTGCGAACAAGTCATCCTACCACCGTTCTTCGGGTGATCACGAAATGACATGGGTGACCCTTTCAGGAACCAAGGCTGATGAGTGGACCACTTTTTCCCGCGCCATTGACTGGACTTCGAGCACTTGCCCCGCTTCCCTCTCCGGATCCGGTCATCCGGAAGCTCAGCCATGTCAAACATATCTCCCGAGTTACAGGCCCGGGTCAAAGCGGCATCCGCGCACTTGCATCAAGTGCGTGAAGAGATGGGCCGCGTGATCGTCGGGCAGCGTCAGTTAGTGGATCGTCTTCTGGTCTGCTTGGTCGGCCGTGGCCACGCCTTGCTGGAAGGCCTCCCAGGACTCGCCAAGACCATGGCCATCAACTCCCTCGGACGCGCCTCCAAATGCACCTTTAACCGCATCCAATTCACCCCCGACCTCCTTCCTGGTGACATTACCGGCTCACTCATTTACGACCCGGTAAAGGGCACGTACACCACACGGCAAGGTCCCATTTTTGCCAATCTGCTTCTGGCCGACGAAATCAATCGTGCCCCAGCCAAGGTCCAAAGTGCGCTATTGGAAGCCATGCAGGAGCAGCAGGTCACTATCGGTGACCAAACGTACCGCCTTCCCACCCCGTTCATGGTGCTCGCCACCCAAAACCCCATCGAACAAGAAGGCACCTACCCGTTGCCCGAAGCCCAGATGGATCGGTTCATGCTGAAAGTCGTCGTCGGTTATCCCACCGAGGCCGAAGAAAAAATCATCCTCGACCGCATGGCCACCACGCGGCCTTCGTTCAGCCTCGAACCCAAGGTCACCCCAGAGGAGATCCTGGAGATGCAGGACCTCGTGAACCAAGTCTACGTGGATGACACAGTGAAGAATTACGTCATTAAATTGGTCTTCGCCACCCGCACCGTCGAAAACATCGATAAAAGTCTCAAACCCTTGATCCGCATCGGAGCCAGTCCGCGCGCCACCATCAACCTGACCCTCGCGGCTCGCGCTTGGGCGTTGCTCGAGGGGCGTGCGTACACAACGCCGGATGACATCAAGGCCATCGCCCCCGACGTGTTGCGCCACCGCATCTTGCTGACCTACGAGGCCGAGGCAGACCAAGTCACAACCGATACCATCGTCAAAACCCTGCTCAGCAAGGTTGCTGTCCCCTAAATCCGCCCCACCAGTTTGAGGATGCGTTGGACGATTTCCGATCCCACACTGGATACCACCGAGTTCCACCGTGCTGCCGCCAGATTATCTCAAACGACTCCGCCAGATCGAAGTTCGCTCGCGCCTCGTTAGCGAACAATTGATGTCCGGGCAAAGCTTGAGCGTGTTCAAAGGACGCGGATTGGATTTTGCGGATGTCCGTGAATATGTGCCCGGCGATGACGTTCGCCGTATCGATTGGAATGTCACGGCCCGACTCCGGAAACCATTCATCAGGCGGCATCTTGAGGAACGGGAGTTGGTGATGATGATTCTCGTTGATCTGAGTGCCAGCGGCCACTTTGGAACCGGCGACCAAACCAAGCGGGAGTTGGCGGCCGAGGTGGCAGGGGCATTGGCATTCGCTGCTATTCGCGACAACGACCGAGTCGGTCTGCTGCTTTATACGGATAAGGTGGAGCGGTTCATCCCACCCCGAAAGAGCCGAGTCCACGTGACGCAACTCCTATACACCCTGCTATTTCACGAACCGAAGGCCACGGGAACATCGCTCACCACGGCGTTGAACTTCCTGAACAATGTCATCCATCGTCCCGCCGTGGTATTCGTGCTGAGTGATTTTCAGGAATCCGGATTCGAACGAGCCATCAAGAGCACAAACCAGCGCCACGAGGTCATCGCTCTGCCGCTCACCGACCGACGCGACCAAGAATTGCCCGATGTGGGCATTGCCACCCTCACCGACCCGGAGACGGGAGAGATTTTGGAATTGGACACCAGCGACCCGGAAGTGCGCGCCACCTGGGATCGGTTGAACGCGGAATGGAAGGCTGCCTTGAATGACGTCTTCCGCCGAGGCGGTATCGGAGCCTTTGAGCTTCGAAATGGCGAAAATTACGCGCACAAACTCCGCACCTTCTTCGATCATCATTCCAGACGCCGCATCGCGTAGTCCGGTCCCTTTGTTTCATCTACTGAAAACTCCGGCGTGATCCAAACCAACATCATCGAAGACCTGACGCTCCTGCCACTCCCGCAGTGGTGGGAGAATCCATGGATCCTCGCGGCCATGGCTGTGGGGGCTGTGACGGTTCTTTGGCTGCTCTGGAAGTATGCGCCCAGGCCCGCGCCCAAGTCCGAAGAGATCATGGCACCTCCAGGCCCGCCTGAGGATGCTCAGGCGTTGGATCGCCTGGCGGCCCTCCGCCAACGCCTCAACACGTTAGATCATTACGCCGTCGCCATTGAGGTCAGCGAAATCCTGCGCGATTACGTCAGCGCTCGTTTCGGGTTGCCGGTTCGTTTTCAAACCACCCGAGAATTCCTGGAAGCCGCCGTCCAGAATGCCGCACTCAATTCCAATCATCGGAACGAATTGGGAAGATTCCTCGGCTTCTGTGATCTGGTTAAATTCGCCCGAGGCGAAGCGACTCACGAGGATCAGACTCGACTCCTTGATACCGCCGAGTCTTTTGTCCGTTCCACCGCCCGATCGAGGAGTCAGCCATGATGCCGCTGCATTTCCTTTATCCCTGGGTATTGCTCGGACTTCCTCTGCTCGCCGTGCTCGCGTGGTGGATTGGTCGACGTGGCCCCGTGCCTTCCGTCCCCGTCCCTTCACTTAGAGGTCTCTCAGAACTCGCCCGCATCCGCCGGCACAATCGCGGTACTTGGCGCTTGTGGCTACCTCTCTTGGCAATTGCCCTCGGAATCATTGCCCTCGCTAGACCACGAATTCCCCGTGGCGATCTTCCCGATCCCAGCAAGGGCATCGATATCATGCTCTGCCTCGATTACAGTCGTTCGATGGCGGAACCTGACTTCAAGATGGAGCGCAAACGCGTCACCCGCCGATTTGCCCTGGAAACCGTCGTCGCCGATTTCGTCAAGAAACGACCGGACGACCGCATTGGTATCGTTTGTTTCGCTCGCAATCCTTATCTCATCAGCCCGCTCACATTGGACCACGATTGGGCACTTGAAAGCCTCAAACAGACGGACCTCATGACCGGTACCGGAATCGGCGAATCGCTCGCCGCCAGCCTTCGTTTCCTCCGCAAGGATAGTGAACGAAACAAGGTCATTATCTTGGTCACCGACGGCGACAATTCCGCCGGGCGCCGCCCATTTGAAATCGCGCCTACAGCCGTTCGCGACAAAGTGAAGATATACAGCATTCTAATAGGACCTGAGATCGTCACCCCAACCGCGGCCGCCAATCACGAGCTCAACCGGGTTTCACGGTTGACCGGCGGGCAGTTTTTTCAGGCTACAGACACACGCGGCCTTGAGGGCATCTACAATTTGATCGATCAACTGGAGAAAAAGGCCTTGGTGGCAAAACGGATGATCACCTGGCGTGAGCTGCATCCATGGTTTGTCGCCGGCGCCGCCGCGTTGCTGACCTTGGAGATTTTTGGAATGGCCCTCTTGCAACGGAGACTCCCCTGAGACCATGCGATTCGCCCTGCCCATTTTCCTTTATCTGCTGCCGATAGCTCTCATCCTCACCAGCGCAGGATTCTGGCTGGCGGCCCGGCGCCGTTCCAAGTTGCTCACTGCGTTTGCGGGCGCCCCCAAGAAGTCTTGGGCCAATCCCGGCTTCTCCAAGACCCGCCAGCGATGGCACATTGCCCTGACTCTCATAGCGATCGCCGCACTGTTAGTGGCGCTCGCGAGACCCATGCTGTTTAAGCTCGACAAGGAAACCGAGCTTCAAGGGCTTCCAATGCTCATCGCGCTGGACATGTCCCGTTCGATGTTGGCCACAGATGTTAAACCGTCTCGATTCGCCGCCGCCACGAATGCCATCGACCAGTTCTTGTCTGAAACCCGGGCCGATCGCATCGGGATGATCACCTTCGCAGGGGTTGCTTACTTGAACACCCCGATGACTTGGGATACCCTGGCGCTCCGAAATGTGCTCCGGTACATCGCCCCGGAGGACATCATCGATCCAGGCAGCTCCCTCACCGCCGCGATCGAACGGGCCGACCGTTACTTCCAAAGCAATAACATCCCGCAGCGTGTCTTGATTCTGGTCACGGACGGAGAGGATCTTGGCGGCACACCCGTGATCGTGGCCCGGCGAGTCAACCGAGAGCACGGGGTCAAGATTTGCGCCATCGGTGTAGGGACTGCCTCCGGAGCGCGCGTTCCCGCCACTCGATCCGGCATGGGCACGACGACAAACGCATTCGGGCAACAAGTCACCACGCGATTGAACGAGGGGAACCTCGCCCGCATCGCCAACGCCGCCGGAGGACGTTTCTATCGGATGGGGGATAATGGCGAAGGATTCCGCCAGTTGCGCGAGGAATTCCTGGCTCCGTTGTCAGAAAGCGCCGCAAAGGCCGACTTGAAGAACTACCGGGAAGCCTATCTACTACCACTAGGTATTGCGATGGCCTGCTTGCTCGCACGCGCTTTGATCGGGGCCGAACGGTTTCGGGTCCAACGCGCGCTTCCAGCGATCTGGTCAAAACCAACCAACGACGCCAACCCAGCATGAATCACCACCGCTTCCAGGCGTATCACTCCTGGTGGAATGCCGTCGCCCAACTATTCCGGTTCGCCGTCATAGTCGCGGGTTCACTGGCCACAACCGTTCAGGCCGCCTCCTTGAACATCGAGGCCCTCCAACGCTTGGTTCAGGATACCCCGTTCACGGCCGAATCGGCCCTCGCTGAACTCGGCGCCGCCCTAAAAGAAGACCCAGACAACCCTCAACTCCTTTATAACCCCGCGATCGCAGCCTACGCGGCAGGGCACTATGACGACGCCCTATTGTCGTTGGACCGCACCGAAGTGAGAGGTCGTTCCAAACTGTTGCGTAAAGCCCGCTTTCAAATGGGCAATGCCGAGTACCGACTCGGACTCGCCGCCGGCACCAACAATCTCGACGACACCATCTCGCACTGGAAACAGAGTCTGGACCATTACAAGGCGGTCTTGAAACAGGTCCCTTCCGATTCCGCCTCAGCGACCAACCACGCGATCGTTCAGAGGCTGCTCACTCAACTCCTCATCGATGGGGCGAAAAAAGCCGAAGAAACCGGCGACAAGGAACAACGAAACGCCGAAAAGCGCATTGGCGATTACCGCAATGCCCACGACAAATTCGACGACGCCAAACAGGCCGATACCACCAGCCAGGAGGCTCGCGATGGCGAGGAACGAACGCGAGAGAAGCTCGCCAACGCGCTGGCCAAGGAAGGCGCCCGCAAAGCCAATTCTCCACTTTCATACAAAGCCAATCGTCGCGAGCCGTCACTGCCCATGATCGACATGGAACCTATCGAACAGGGTGTCGGCATGCTACAAGACGCCAACGAACTCAAACCCAAGGACGCCGAGATCAAAAAGATGCTCGAACAGGCCCGCCAAAAGCTTGCCGACGCCCAAACTGCACAGGCTCAAACTTATCTCGCGCTCGAAGAACGTATTCCCGTTCCCAAGGAAAAACTGGCAGTGCTCCGAATGGGACGGGAATCCACGCAGAAAGCACTCGACCAGGTGCCGGATCACAAAGGCGCCCAGCAAGCTCAGGAAGAGATCGACCGCCGTCTGGCCAAGGTGCATGAGGATCAAGGCGACATGTTCTCCATGATGTCGGAGCACCAAAACTTGGAGAACCAAGCCATGTCTCTCAGCCAAGCGCTGGACAATTACCAAAATGCCGGCGAGTTGAAACCCGAGGAACAGCGACTTCAACAAAAGGCCAAAAAGACTCAGGAACGCCTGGAACAATCCTTGGAGAAGCTCGGCGACAAGCTAATGCAAGGCCAACAGGGCGAATCGCTCGAGCAACAGGCCGCTCGACTGGAAGGTGCCCAGCAAGCCTTCAACGAATTGATGGGCCTCAATCCGAGCGAAAGAGCCCAGCAGAAGGGCGAGGAAGCCGGCCAACAATTGGAAGACGTTCGAGGCAAGCTCGCGCAGCAAGGCAAACCCATGCCGCAGCCCGGAGGCAACAACCCCATGATGGCTCAAATGCCGCCCCAGCAGCCCAGCCTCGATGGCTTGCCCATGGATTCAGCCCCAAAACTCAATACTCCGGGCCGCCGCGGAATGCAGCAATCGGCTACCATGCTCAAGGGACCCGATTACTGAGCCGGAAAGAGCCGTTCGTAGTTTTGGCATCCATTCCTCAGTGCAGAATCCAAAACATGAGGATCGCCACAATTGTTGGCATCAAGGCCCCAAGAAATAAACCCATCGGACTGATACCTTCCCCTCGGAACACAGCCGAATCCTGGAGAATTCCCGCCCCCGCAGGATTCGGGGCGTTGGCGATGACGGTCAAGCCACCCCCAGTGACCGCCCCGGCAACCAACGCATACTTCAGCTCGGTCGAGATGCCGTCCACGAGAGATCCGAGGTAGGTTAGCGCCGCGTTGTCCGTAATAGCAGTCAATGCCGTTGCGCCAAAATAAAGGGAACTTCCAGACATGCTTTGAATGAGCGGTTTCAGCCAATAAGCCTGCAAGGACCCCAACGTCACCAATCCCGAAAGGAAGAAACCCACCAGCAATCCTTCTCGCAGTTTGAGCGGTTCCTGAAACTCCGAAGTGGCTGTCGCGACGCCCAGGAACAAAACGAAGATACCAAAGAACACATCCGGGTGATGCGCAAACCCCACCACCAAGGCTAGAAAAAATAGGTGAACCGCAGTCAGCCAGACGGGAATGGCCTGGCTCGTGTCCGGCTCTGCTGTGATGGCCGCTAGTTCCTTGCGAAACGCGATCGTCACCAGCACCGCCGAAATCGCGCAACTTGCCGCTGCCCGCCAACCAAACTTCAAAAACATATAACTCAGATCCCAGTTCCATTTGGCCGCCACCATAAGCACCGGTGGCGCAGCAAAATGGGTCAGCGTGCCGCCGATCGAGACATTCACGAATAGCAATCCCAGGGTCGCATAGGCGAACCGGATTGAAATCCCGCGGTTGAAGTACCGCTTCTTCAAAACCAACGCCAGCAGTGTCATCGCTGCCGGCTCCGTGATAAGCGATCCCAATAGCGGACCCAAAATCAAGGAAGTCACGTAGAACGATGTCGACTCACCCCAGGGTAACAAGGATGCGGTCCGAGCAATTCCCGCTTCCGCAAGCCGTACTATGGGACGCGTCGCCGCCACCACCATGACAACAAACACGAATTTGGCCTCCGTGAAATTGAGTCCTTCAATGTAGCTCACCGCGTCGTGAATCGAACCTCGCAGCGCCGCCACACCGAGGAATAACGCCGCCGCCCAAAGTCCAAACACCACTTCGGCTTCTGCCAAAAAATGGAGCATGTTCTCCATCACCGATCCCGAGGGGTACCGGTGCGCCCAATGAGCAAAACGCTTGACCGAGAAAGTGTGAAGTATGGCGAGCGCAAAAAAGACGGTCGCAAGCAACTCCATCGGCGACGGATTCGGCATCCTCCAAAATGCAACGTGCAGGAGTAGAGTCAAAAAACCTTGTCAACGGCATCCAGACCTCACGCTGCCAACATGGACTGAATTCGTTCACGCAATTCTTCGAACACCAACTCCGGAGCACGCTCTGCTTCAATAATGTGGAATTTGTATGTCAACGTCAGTCGCCGAAACTGATCGTGCATCAGCGCTTGGTACTTCAGAAAACTCTCGAACATGTCCCGCGATAACCCCAGGTCCATGCCGCTCTCCCAGTAATCGAGCTGTTTGGTCTTGGCGAAAACACGCTGTACCAACTGCTCAGGACTCACTTCCAGGTAAAACACCGCGTCCGGCACCAGCGCGATTCCGTAAAGGCTGGTCAGCCAAGCCTCGTTCATGCCTCTTACCAAGTCCCGAGCCATTAGCGTGTAAATATATCGATCAGCCAACACCATCGAACCGGCGCGCAATGCCGGCAGAATCATGTTCTCCAACTGGTCGGCAAAGTCGGTCGCATAAAACAAACTCAACGTGGTCCGACTCAGAATGTTTCCTTGTTGCGCTTTCTCCAATTCTTCGCTCACCAAGGTCGAACGTTTGAGCCCCACTTGCACGGTGTGGTGCCCCGTCCCTTCCAACCACGCCACCAACCGCGCTATCTGTGTCGAACGACCAGATCCATCCGCCCCCTCCACCACGATCAACTTCCCTCGCAACTGTTCCAATTGCACCCCAGGAAGCCCGTGGCCGATGAAACGCTTGGGCGTCACTTTCGGTACTAACACCGATACCACATCGTTCTCCCGCGTATGCAGCTTCTGAAGTCGTCGTTTCGCCATGTTACAGTGTGCGGCAGCGGCCGCACCCCAACCATCCCGCTTCAGGGCACTTGTGGCAAGCAACCTTCATACCGTCGAAGCGCCCCGAGTGCCTCCGATCTGCCATCGTTCCGAAGTCGATCACACATCGTTTCAATCGCTCGCGCCAATAATTCCACGTCCCCACGGGCATCGTGACGCCGAATCGCAGGATCCATCAATTCCAGGCGCGACAACACCGCATCCAAACCGTGGCGCAGCCCCCGCCGTCCCCATACCTCCCAACTCAACCCCAGCGAGTCGTGGTACGTCACCGGGCGCGTCATCAACTGCTCTTTATGGCAACCCGATGCCAGAAACTTCATGTCAAATCGATGCCCATTGTGCGCGACCAAGGTGGATTGGCCAACAAATCGACTAAACTCCACCAACGCCCTCCCAGCCGGGGGCGCCCCCTTCACGTCGCTGTTTCGAATTCCAGTATACTGAGTGATCCAGGCCGGGATGGGTCGCATCGGATCCACAAACGAGGAAAACACTTCCCCAGCCATGACACGCCCTCCCCGCATGCGGACCGCAGCAATCTGAATGATGGAATCCGCATGCGGCGATAATCCGGTCGTTTCCAAATCGAAGACGACCCAATCGTTGATTGTTATGTTCGGACTCGTGCTTAACATCAGGGTTCTTTCTTGGCCCCGGACGCTAAGGCGCCCGAATGCTGAAACCGTTGATACAGATAGGACGCTACCATGGAAAGCACCGCCACAGCCGTAAACGCAGCAATTCGATACAACTGTTCCAGACGCGCCGTATCGTGCAATAGCAATTTGGCCAAGGTGATCCCCATCAACGCCAAACCCGCATAGCGAACCGCACGCAACCCAAGCCGAAGTCCCAGCGCCAGCAACCCAAAAGCAAACACGGCCCATGCCACCGTGTAGGAAAGGTCTCGCGCCAAGCTGCCAGAAAACTCCCAACTCAGAACTGGCCCCGATGCAAAGGCATCCGCGATCTCCACATTCACCAGCACGAATAACAAGATGGTCCCCAAGCAGTACATCAGTGACTGGACATTTCTGCCCAAAACGTTGTGGCGCGGAGGCGCCAACCATCGGGCACCGATGTACAAAGCGGCGGTCACCACCCCATAGCTGTACAAATGCCAGTTCAATATCATCCGCCCACTCCGAGGATACGATAGGACCGCTGGATTCACGGCGAGTCGAGCGAACGCCAGCACCAACAGCACCAGGCCCACCAGACGCAATCCAGGATGTGGCAACCGCCGGAAAAGCCAGACCAATGCCACCCCTTCCAGCGCCCATGCCACGGTTAGCATCTGACGTTCGAATTGTATTGGAAAAATGAGCGTCACAAAACCCAGCGCCACGCCCCCAAACCAGGATAAATGATGCAAGCGCAAGGCACTTTTCGCGGGCAGTGACCGCCAGAGATGGTACAACCCCAGCCCGTATGGCACGGCAAACAGGGCGGGAACCAAACCCATGAATTCATTGGGCCAGGTTCGTTTCACCAAGCCGTAAACCAGCAGGAATTGAAGTGGTCCAGCCACTGAGCTCGCCACCCAAATCAGGCGTGTTCCCTCAAACCGCAAGGGCAGAAGCAACGGCAATCCCAGGGATAAGACCAGAAATCCTAAAAACCAGACCCCTGCCGTCGTCGCATACGCTTCGGAATAGGCGCGTTGATACCACAAGAACTGGGTGAAAAAGGCGCAGACCACCGCCACCAGCGCCAAGCCTCCATCCCGTTTCCACCAACTCCAACCCCAGGTCATCCCCAATAGGAGCAGCGCGATTCCAAAGATAGGTGTCGGGTTTACTGGCGCCAAACGTACCACCACCATGTTCAACAACGCAAATGGGAGCACAGCCGCCATACCGGGGAAGTACCTCAACCTGTCCGCAAAGCGATCGCTCTCGTTTACCCACCGCAGGTTTCGCGAAAGCCAACAACCGATGAGAAAGAAAAATACCGCATAGCCACCGACCACACACAAGCTCTCCGCTAATTCGCCGGCACTCCCCGCCCCGACGTTCAACCAAACGCCAGCCACTCCCAGTGTCAGCAGCAAGACCAATCCCAAGGCCAGGACCGACCCAGTCATACAGACAGCCACTACCGCCAGCAAATCCACCAGCGCCACCACTGGCCAGAATCCCCAAGGCACCCGCAGGTCCTGGATCAATGGAACGAACATCAGCAACAACATCATTGCAGGAAAAACTTGAGACACCAACCCGGGCCGCTGCTCCGGATGGCGGTTACGAAGCCAGAGCGGAAACAAGGTGTGCATCGCGGCAAACCCAGCGGTCAGACCCAATCCCCATCCCATGCGATCCTCATTCAAGCGAATCAACATCCACTCACCAACCAACAGATACATCAATCCGCACGCCACCGTTTCCAACCGACGCCACTCCAATTCCAAGACCACCATCATCAACAACAGCAAATCGCCCACCGTCGCAATCAGGAAGATCCCAGCCGTGTTTTCCGACACTTCCACGGAGGCATCCAGAATGAAACAAAAGGCCATTGAGACCACGGCCGTGGCGGCCGAGGCCAACCCAAGTGGCAGTGAAACCCATCCTCGCCTCGAAGCCACCGCGAAAACTGCACCAAATCCCATCGCGAACCCGATGAGAATTCCCTGCAAGACTCCAAACTGAGGCGGTGTGAAGTGGGAATAGTACCAACCCACTTGCAAGAGCACCGTTCCCAGAGCCGCCAGGGGCGCCAGATAATCCCAACGCCGACGCCAAACCACCGCCAGCAATCCCACATCCAGCAATGCCACGTACGTAAACAATCCGCCCGGATTGTTCTGACCACTCGACAACAGCACCGGCGTGAGAAATCCACCCACCATGCCCAACACCGCCACCACCTGGGCTTCCATCCAAAGCGCCAGCGCAAAGGCTCCCGCCGTGATCAACGCCATGAGCACAAACGTCGACCCCGTGGTGAACATCGGAAAATGATACAATCCATGGCATGCAAACGTGACGCCATAAAGCGTCAGGATTCCCGTCGCGCAAAGGGTTTGAGATGTGGTGATGAATTCCTTTCTCCGAAAGAATGCGCCTCCCGCAATCAGTCCTGCTCCCATCAACGCTCCCCCCGCCGCACGCAGCGCTGGCGGTATCCAACCCCGTTCGAATGACATTTTCACGAAGAATGCCACCGCCAGAAACAACACCAGTCCACCCACCCAGGACAACAGGCGCCCTCCCAAAAATTGTTCTAAATCCAACGCCTTTGCCGAATCCATTTCTTTGGCGATCGCAGGATCCTTGGATACTGGCTCGGGTGGCACGCTCTCCGCCCAAGTTCCTGGCAGCGGCGGAGGTGTCACCGCCGTCGAGGAATTCATCGAAACGGATTGATACACCGGCAACGGTTTGACCATTGCAGTCGACGGTTCAGTGACCAATTCCTGCGGAGCCAGTTCTGTCTGCTCATGATTGGAATTCGACCCAGCGGTCGGAATCGAATCTTCAAGCCCGTCGGATTTCGCTTCGGAACCCCGCTCGTAGTCTCTCTGAATCAGGCTGCCTTCCAGTTGCTGAAGTCGACGAGTGAGTGCTTCCACTGACTCTCTCAGCCGCAAGAGCCAGACCAACCCAAGCAGCAACACTCCATACGCCGCAACAACCAGAATGATCATGATTTCAGAAGGTTCCCGTCGACTTCATGCCGCCGGATCGAGTGGATCATTAACCGATATCGGGCAAAATACGCGAATCGAAGTTGCCTGCGGTCCATCGATTCAATAGATGATGCCTCTGTCGGAGACTCTCTCCCTGACCACAACGCCTGCCAAGATGCTAAACCCTCAAACGATGGGCACCTTAACGATTCGGTGATTTAGTCCGGATCCGGATGTTCTTCACTTTGGCGGTCTTGGCGGCGTCCCAAACCTTGAACACCAATCCAATTCCAGCTCCTTCATCGGCATTAAGTTCCACGCTCAGGTTCTTGTTCAATGCCACGGCTGCCAATAATTCTGGGACCAACCGATCAGAAGTCACGGGGCGTGCGCCAATATAGAAATTGGGAAGCTCGCGACGAATGCTGACCACAACAATCTCGTCGCTGGCGCCACCCTTGAGCTCTTGACTCGGCGCCTGTTGGGATTCCGGCAGACTGATTTTGACAGCAGGTTGGTTCTTGAACGTCGTCGAGACCAAAAGAAACACGACCAAAACGATTAAGACATCAATCAACGAAATGATGATGATCGTAGGTGCCTGGCGCCGTCGTCTGGGATAAAATTTCATGCCAACGGAGGGATGGACACCACAACGGGAACGTTGGGATCCATGGATGCAGTCGAATCCCCCAGATATATTCGGCGCAGAAAGAGATCGCAGTGGGCTTCCAGGTCCACAGCAAGCGCCTCCACTTTTTTGTTAAAATAGCTCCAGGCGACCAGAGATGGGATGGCGACTATCAATCCGAGGAGCGTCTTGTTCAACGCGGCCGCAATGCCCCGCGCCAGCAAGGAATTGTCGCCTCCGACCGCTTTGCCGAAATCACCAAACAAGGGGATGATTCCGTAGATGGTTCCGACCAACCCGAGGAGGGGGGCGATTCCGACGATGATTTCCAGAGCTACCAACCCGCGCTCCAAAAAGACCACCTCTTGACGGGCCTTGACTTCGAGCGCCGTGGAGTTTTCCTCTTTTGACCATCGCAAATTCTCAATGGCTGTCATGAGCAGACGGGAGAGTGCCGACGGACGGGCTTCACACACCGCTTTCAATGCATTCAGCTCATGTGGGTTTCCGGACCGGAGCATCGGGACGAGGACTTCGGCCGGAAGAACGATTGGACGTCGCAACGCCCAGCCACGATCCAGGATGACAGCCAAGGCAATCACTGAGCAAACGAGCAAGACCCAAACAAACGGGCCACCTTCGCGAAGCAATTCAGACATAGAGGTCAGTTAGTTCAAACACTGTGGGCAATGGCCCGCGTGACTGGATTCGGGTTGAAAGTCAAAAGTAATGAAAAGTAAACGTAATCTCACGGCTATCGCTGCCGACTTCCCGCCGCATTTCTGCGGGCCAGCGGGCGAACGGTTGGGGCTTAATGACCGCGGTCTCACAAATGAACGCCAACGTTTCGCTAACCTCGGTCTCAATCGTCTTCATGTTGGTGATTGATCCATCCGATCGCAGGGTGAATCGCAACACCACCTTACCAGACCGATCGTAAGTAAATCGGGATTCGTCTAACAACGAGTACCAAGCCTGTTGAATGACGTAGATCATCGCCGCATCGTACAATCCGAACGGTGAGGCCCGAACATTCAGACTCGGGGTGATGCTCAGCCGCGAAACACCCCCCTCCTGTTTCATCATTTCCCCAACCAGAATTCCTCGGTTGGCGCGTGCTTCCGCAAGGGTTTTCGGGCGAACTGGTTTAGCCGGAGCTTTGGCTTCTTCTTTCGGTTGGGGATCCGGCGGGCGTGGCGTCTGAGGCGGCGGCACTGGCACCGGCTTGATGGCTGGCTGTGGTTTGATGGCGGGCTGCGGCTTGATGGCTGGCTGTAGTTTGGGAACCTGAGCCATCGGAACTGGCTTCGCAAAAGCCACCTCACCCACGGGCGCCCCGCCCAACGGCGGGCTGGCGATCGGCGCTACCGCTTGCGGCACCTGAAGCTCTGAGACCGACGGTTCAGGGGGCAACGCCGGAGCAAATGGCTGCGGACGATCATTGTCAAAGGTCCGAACGATTTTTTCCTGTTTCCCCTCGAACTTTGGTTTGTCTGACAAGGTTTCCGACGGACGCACATTCGCCGCGAGAGTATTGGCTGTGGAGTAGAATGGAGTCTTTTCCGGCGCTTCCTCAGTCACCGACTGCGGATCCACCTCCACAAACACCACCTGAGGCTCTGATTCCGGCGGCGGATCCTCGGCGCGAGGAATCTCTGGCTGAGCCAATGGTGGCGGAGGCTGTGGCAGCACGGCCTCAAGCACCCATTTGGGCAAGGCTTGGGGCCTGGACCGAGCTACCTGGCGCAGCCCCAGGTAGAATACCATCACCAGGACGTGGATCCCAAAAGATAACACGAGACACCACGCGATGCTGGATTCAGCCAGTCTCGCGAGCCAATTGGGCTTGGGTGCCTCGAACATCCGCCCCTAAATTGGCTGACCGGAGCTTGGGGATCAATAGGAGTTGCACGAACCAGAACGGTTCTCACGAAAACGTTGAACTGCCCAATGAGGCAGAATTCCAAACGCCCTAAGGGCAGCAATTCACGAGGTTTGGATATCCGCCTTCAGGCGACCCAGGCACAACCTGAACAAAATGAGACATGCCGCAAGATCCCCCCCGGCGCAGTTTCTCCTGATTCACGGTGCATTAACCGCCAACACGGGGCACTGCGCCCCTCGAACCACCCGTTCGGTGGTGCTGCCACGCAAGGCATCCAAAAATCCATGACTCCCAAGGGTCGACATGACAATCAAATCGACATCGTTCGCCTCGGCGGTCGCCAAAATATGATCCACTACCGTCGCTCCACCCCACGTCTGGTTCTCGAAAACCCAGCCCTCCTGCTTCGGCAGATGGACTTCTGGGGCATCTTCCTCCGGCCCAACAAAGAGCAATAGAAAGCGTACCTCCTTGCATCCCAAAGTGGACGCGAACAACACCGCCGCATCCACCGCAGCCTGCGGACGCGGGGTGTGATCGATCGGAACCAACACAGTTTGAAGCCTCACACGTCCAGTCTCGGCTGAAACAAACCCGGAAACCCGCCTCGGAACGAACAGCGTCATGGCTTTGCTCGCATGGGAGATTTTCTCCGCCATGGCCCCATGGATCCATCGGGACAGCCCCGTGCGTTGGTGGGTCGAGAGCACCACTAAATCCGGCTCGTGCTCCTCCAGGTACGCCAAAATCGATTCCACAGGATCCCGGCCTCGCCGCTGTACTTTTTCCACTTTCAACCCGGTTCTTGAAACTTCAGCACGATGTGCGACCGCTGAAATCACTCCCCATCGGCTCAGCGTTTCGCGGATGCCTGGGAAATCATCCCAGTGATCGTCCGAATTCAGCCCCCCCACATGCACCAAACTGAAGAAGGCCTTGGCATCCAGCGCTATCCGCAATGCATGCGCATACGCATTCTCATCGCCCTTGGTAAAATCGGCGGGATGGAATATCCGGAGGATCTGAGAGGGATTCATCATGACAACCAGCCTTTAGTCTATTAGCTCTTTCAACCCTTCTCGCCAATTGGCGGTTACTAACCCAGTATTGGCCGCCGAATCGGTAGTGAATCTGCGGCCCGCTTACTTGGTGATTGCCTCGCTGAGGTTCAGCAGCACATTGGCCACGGCAGCCAGGGATGCCACCTCAACCAGATCCGCTTTTTCGGGAACCTTGGATTCACCCACCTTGGTCAACGCCTCAGCCAACTTCGGATCGGCCTGGAATTGGGTGCGCTGCAGGTTGTACGTGCGTTGAAGCACGTCCAATTCGTCTGGTTGGGGCTGGCGACCCAAGGTATGCCGAAACGTCCGAACCAACCGGCGCCGCAAATCCGTCGGCTCCTCCGCCATCACACGCTGAGCCAAACCACGCGCCGCTTCGACATAAACCGGATCGTTCATCAGCACCATGGATTGCAAGGGAGTCTGGGTTCGCTGCCGCTGGAAGGTGCAGACTTCACGATTTGGCGCATCGAACGTGGCAAATGAGGGATAGTGCGCGGAGCGTTTCCAAAAGACATACATTCCACGCCGATACAACGCGTCTCCGTGATCCTGTTCATAACGTGCGTCCGTGCCGTCCCAAATACCTGCCGGTTGGTAAGGCCGGATACTGGGCCCACCAATTTTCCGATTCAAAAGTCCACCGACTGCCAGAGCGTTATCGCGCAAAAATTCAGCATCCAGCCGTAGTCGAGGACCACGCGTCAGCAACCGATTAAAAAGGTCTTTCTCCAGCTTTTCAGGCATTACGGACGCCGCTTGACGATACGAGGCGCTCGTCACCAGCATGCGGATAAATCCTTTGACATCCCATGGACCGGGGGTTGGTGATCCCGACACACCCACAGGCCCACCCTCTCGCAGTTGAACTGCCAGCCAATCCAATAATTCAGGGTGACTCGGCCACTCACCCTGCGAGCCGAAGTCGTTCAGGGTTTTGACAATCCCCGTGCCAAACAACATCGCCCACCATCGATTGGCAGTCACTCGTGCCGTCAACGGATGCGACGGCGAAACCAACCAGTTGGCGAGGGTCAGCCGGTTCGGTGCGCCTTCAGGCAATGGCGGCAAAAATGCCGGGATGCCCGGAAGAACTTTTTCACCCTTTGTTCGAAAGTCCCCTCGCACCAATATGTGCGTGTCCCTAGGCTTGGACATTTCAAACATCACCATGGTGGTGGGGATCTGAGCCACGAGTTGTTCCTTGGATTTACGAGCCAACCCCAAGGCCTCTTCGGATCGCAAGAAATCCAAGGCATGCACTTCCTTGTAGTACCTCTGCAGTTCCCCACGCTCTTCATCCGTCCGCGTCCCTCGTGATTTCGCCACGATCGGCAGAAATCCATGAAACGTTGACAATAGAGTTTCGTCCGCGCCCAAGGCTTTGGAATAGAGACGCACGTCATCCACCAACCCCGTCAGAAACGTCTCCCCATGGCGCGACCCCACTCGCAATGGCTCCGCGGTCAATACCATGCCCTTCAACTGATCTTTCTCCGTCTCCAAATCCCGTGAACGGCCATTCACGTACACCCGAACTCCGCCGGCTTTGCCAGAACCGTCATACGTAACCATCGCATGAAACCATTGGTTCAAAGGAAACTGCTCGCGCGTCTTGACCTTCAACCCGTCTTCCGGCCACTGATGAATGAGATGCACCTGCAACCGGCGATCTGAAACCAATAGATCCCAGCCCCGGTACCCAGGCCCCTTTTCCATCTTGCTCGCAATCGCCCCATCCCCCTCCACCCGCACCCAGGCGCTCAGGCTGAAGGCATTGGTCCGCTCCACCGCCATCAGTTCACCAAATTCCACCGCGGATTTGCCATCCAACTTTAACCCCTGGCTCCGACGACCCGCCACAAACACCGGCGCATTAGTTCCAACCGCCAACCCATTGGTCACTCCAAACGAGCCTTCGGCCTTCCCCCGTTGAAATTCAAGGGTTCCGTCAAATTTTAGCAGGCCAATCAATGCCGATTCATCCAGCGGCGCCGGTGGATTGGCATTGGTTTCGCGTTCCCATTTTTCCTGGGTCTCCCCCAACTCATTGGAACGATCCGTCAGATTTTTTTCCGCATCCCGCAGTGCGAATTCATATTCCGCCAGCTTCAACGCCTGTTCCGGACTGGGCATTGGCAAACGAGGCGGCGGATTGTCCACCCGGGTTCGATCCAACCCCTTCTCTGGCACGTTGTGGAAAAAGGCGTACATCCGGTAGAATTCCCGTGTACTCATCGGATCATACTTGTGATCGTGACACTCGGTACACCCAACCGTGATTCCCAGCCACGTCGCCCCGAACGTGTTCACCCGGTCGACAATGTACTTGTTGAGGTATTCGTCGGGATCCGCCCCCCCTTCATCGTTGGTCATGCCATTGCGCATGAACCCACTCGCCACCCGCTGCGCGGGCGTCGAATTCGGGATCATGTCCCCAGCCAATTGCTCTACGGTAAACTGGTCGAACCGCTGGTTCTGGTTGAAGGACTGGATCACCCCGTCCCGCCACAGCCACATGAAACGGACACCGTCAAAATGGTACCCATTGCTGTCCGCATAACGCGCCAGATCCAGCCAATTCTGCGTCATCCGCTCTCCGTAGTGAGACGATGTCAGCAATCGATCCACCACTTTCTCATAGGCATCGCCACTCGCATCTGCCAGATAGGCATCCACTTCCTCGATCGTCGGTGGCAACCCGGTCAAATCCATCGTCGCCCGTCGAATCAACGTCGTCTTTTCCGCCTCCGGTTCCGGCTTCAACCCCCGTTTCTCCAACTCCGAAAGGATAAATCGATCCACCATGTTCCGCACCCAAGACGACTCCTTCACCTCAGGCACCGCCGGACGCTCCGGAACAATGAACGACCAATGATTCTGCCACTCCGCCCCCTCTTGCACCCACCGCTTCAACAACGTCACCTGCTCCGGGGTGAGTTTTCGCCCAAATTCCGGCGGCGGCATCACATCATCCGCGTCGCTCGTCTGAATTCGCGTCACCAAGGTGCTGGTAGACACGTCGCCCGGAATGATCGCGCGATCCCCCGACTTCAACGTCTTGAAGGCGTCTTCCTTGCGATCCAACCGCAACCCGCCTTTGCGTTTGTTCTCGTCAGGTCCATGACACGCATAGCAATTGTCCGATAAAATGGGACGTATATCCCGGTTAAAATCAATCTTGCCGGGCGCAGCACCGTAGCCGGAGACGGGCAATAACACGGCAACCCACATCGCAACCCACGGGGCAATGGACACGTTGGCTGTCATTCAATGACCACAAATACTGCGTCGTGACCAGCGTAACAATAGCGCAATCGCAGGATTAACACTTTTGCGACCCCGATTTTTGGGCGTCTCCAGCCCCATTCATCCACAGTTCAAACCGATCCATAGTGAATAAGAACTGGAATTTCCTCTTTACCTTGGCGCTGCCTTCTCTCCAATGCCCCACGCGAGACCGACGCGATGATAAATCCTGAAAACAGTGACATCGACCCCGATGTGGAGCTAGCACGCCTGATTGAACGGGCGGAGCGCGCGACAGGCCGCCCTTTTGATTGGAACACTTTTGACCTGCTCCCACCTGCTTGGGAACATACTTACTGGCGCACGGTTATCCGCGCCCGCCCCGGCGCAACCAGTTGCCCACGGGCGCTGATGGAAACTGGCGGTTTCTCGTTCCCTCCCGCTGAAACCCTGGAGGCCGATGCCCTCACCGTTCGGCTCTGGCAACTCATCCGGCGTCTCCAGCAAGTCAATATATTCATCAGTTCGACCGATCACTTGAGCGATCGCGAACTCTATTCCTGGCTGCGCGAAACCGGTCTTCAGGAATTCATGACCACCGCTCCGGGGTCCACCGAAGTCTATACTCAACTCGATGTCGTCTCGAGCGGCACCAACGAGGACTTTGAGGTGTGGGCCCGGTATTACATGCAAGAAGCCGAACGCGAGCAGTGGCGCGAGGACAATCCCGGCGAGGAACTCCCGGAGCCCAAGCCCCTTCCACACAATCGCGACCGATACCTTCCCCGCTTTATTCCTTATTTCGGCGGTGACGACGGCATGGAGGACTTGTCGTGGATGGAAGAATTCGACGACGACGATGAACCCGAGGAAGGGGACGACTGGAAGCGGAAGTAGTCGATCGTCGGAACGAATCTTCAAGAGTGCAGTGGCTGCGTTATCCGTCGACCGCGCAAAATCGTTCGCATCCGCCTCCAGCTTCAATCAGATTGCCTGCGTGGCGCTTGTCCGAATTCTCGTGGATGGTTACAGCTTGCTTCACAGTTGGCCAGAGCTCGCCCCTAAAGCGGCTCGACATTCCCATCAGGCACGGGAAGCACTCATCACGGCACTTCAACGTTACCGTGACGCGGTCCACACACCCATCACAATAGTCTTCGACGGACAAGGCGCTCCGTCGGGCACTCCCAAATTGCCCTCAACACCCGAGCTCGAGATCCTATTCTCAGTTCAAGGCAAAACCGCCGACGACATGATCGAACGCGCCGCCTATCGATTGCGCGATTATGGGGAAGTCTTGGTCGTTACCGATGACCTGGCCGAACGCGATACCGTTCGGAGCTTCGGCGTGAACACCGCCAGTTGTACTAGTTTCATCAACGAAATTCAGTCGGTCGTGTCCGACCAGGTAGGTGACATTAAACGACTGAATCGCGCCGAAAGAGAACGTTGGCGCCGCCACCACCGCTGATTCGGTTCGCAGGTGTCCGTTGACAGGCAGTTCGGATTCTTTGGAGAGCGGTGGCCCTCCACCGCTTTTCTCTGCAAATTCGCCCACTCGTTCCACTCGATACGAGAACCGCCAATGACAAAGCGGCAGAGGACAGTCGCGCTCCAAAATGTCGCCGCCCTCATTTCTTTGGACTTCTTTGACAGAACATTGACGATCGCCCCAAGACCGCGTCTTCTCCCGAAATCATCATGCGCTGCATCCTCCGATGGACAATCGTTCTGAGCTGGCTGCTGACGTCTCGAGAGACGTCATTTGCCGTCGACCAGATACCCAAGTCAGGCCCCCAGCTAGGCATTCAGACTTGGACCCTTCGAACTCTCAATTTCAATCAAGCCCTCGAATTCGCCGCAACCCACGGCATCTCAAACCTCACTTTAAGCGTCCACTTCGATCCGCAGGCGCCTCGTGAGGAACTGCTTCGCAAAAAAGCCGCTCTCGCCGCACGTGGACTCCATGCCTACACGTTCGGCGTCGCCAACACGTCCCTGAATCGAGACCAAAACCGACGCCTCTTCGAGTCCGCTAAACTCATGGAAATGAAGCTCATCGTCGTCGAACCCCCTGATTTCAAGATCTTTGATCAGCTCGAAGAACTCGTCCGAGAATTCGACATCCACGTGGCCGTTCACAATCATGGTATCCGATCGCTCTATGGAAATCCTGCGGTCCTTAAGAATCTCTTGCAGCATCGGGACCCTCGACTCGGAGTTTGTCTGGACACCGGATGGGTCACAGCAGCCGGTTTCGATGTCGCCAAGGTGTTTAAGGATTACGACGGACGTGTCTTCGACGTGCATCTGAAGGACAAGACGGTGACCGCCGCCTTGGGTGAGGATGTCGCCACCGATACGTTCATCGGGACGGGCAACGCGAACCTCAAAGGGCTCTTCGCCGAGATGAAACGTTCAAATTGGAAGGGTGTCTTATCATTGGAAACCGACAGCCCCATTTACGCTCAGAATCCCGCTGAATTCGTTTCGAAGGCCAAGACGTTTTTCCATGAGAACCTGCCCTGAGGAACCGCGACAACATTTTACCGTATCATCGCACACTTTCGTTCCAGGTAACCATGACAACGCCCTCGATTCGACGGCTTCGAATTTTGGATTCCCACACCGGTGGTGAACCCACACGCGTGGTGCTGGATGGCATGCCCGACCTCGGCCCAGGATCGGTCGCCGATCAGTTGGCCCGTTTTCGTAACCAGTACGACACCTACCGTTCCGCCATCGTCAACGAACCGCGAGGCTCAGATGTCTTGGTCGGCGCTCTACTCGTACCCCCGTCGGATCCAACCTGTGTCTGCGGAGTGATCTTTTTCAACAATGTCGGCTACCTTGGCATGTGCGGCCATGGAACCATTGGCTTGATGGTGACGTTATTTCATCTCGGCCGAATTCAACCCGGGACGCATCGGATTGAGACCTCGGTGGGTATCATTACCGCCACCCTAAACCCCGACGGATCGGTGTCCGTAGCGAACGTTCCCAGCTATCGCAAACAGAAAGCCGTCCCCATCCAAGTTCCTGAAATTGGAACAGTCCACGGCGACCTCGTTTGGGGCGGCAACTGGTTCTTTCTGGT
>SXGT01530521.1_pt1 | contig 22572 bp, 21 predicted proteins | sample 3176221 | NCBI WGS metagenome assembly SXGT01 (sample SAMN11356862, study PRJNA531348) | freshwater metagenome | isolation source: freshwater sample F1-120 | place: China: Fuxian Lake, Yuxi | collected 2017-12-25
CATAGCGTGCGCAGCGCATGCACTCCCACGCTCCGCCACATGTCATTTCTGCAGTGCAGATTACCGCCCCAGTGTCTGATCAAACTCCGGTTCTACGGCTCTGCATCCGCAGATCATTCTCGGCTTCCAGTACCAAGCTAGCCAGTCTCGGGCACACCGTCGAAGAAATCAACCATGCCTGTCTCCAGTGAATATTCGGCACCTACGACGAGACGCTGATTCCTCTGGATTAGCTCTTCGAGAACTTCCGATCCGTGGCGCAGATGATTTGCTGAGGCGCGGACATTGGCACGCACAGCTTGCTGCACTTCAAAATCAACCTACCACCCTAGCACGGAGACCTGCATGAAAGCAAGTCAGTGAGCAGAAGCTATAGTAACACAAATGCGCAAAGACCCGCAACCGAGCCCCAAAACGATGATCGATCAGCTACCGACGACTAAACCCCTTACTATCGAGGAACTGCCCAAGATCACGCCGCCGAATCTCACTCTCGCCGCCTAACCGGCGTGCGCAATGTTCAGACCAGCTATACGCTTCATCCACAACCAAGTCTGGAGTTCCTGGAGCCACATCATTCAACGGTTCTCGTCGTCCGTCATAGATGCCGGTGCGGCGCAGCTCCGCGTCATAGGCCGCGATATCCGCGTCGCGATGATCGTCCTCGTAGCGATTCCGACTGACGATCAGGCGTCGCGGAAGGCGCGGCTTAACGCTAAAATCTCCGGCCGGATATCCGATCGTCAACCCGACAGACGCATAGACGTAGCGGGGCAATCCCAGCAGTTCTGACACACCCTGAGGATCGTTGCGCACATTGCCGAGCATGCAGGTACCTAAACCCATCGACTGCGCGGCAAGCGATGCGTTTTGGCACGCGAGATTCGCATCACCATGTGCGACTAGCAATGTGTTCACCTGATCGCCGCGATAGACATAGCCTCGCTGCTCGCAGACATGAACGTGGCGCGAAATATCTGAGCAGAATACCAGCAGCACCGAGCACTCGGAGACGAAGCTCTGCGTGCCGCAGAGCCGGCAAATCGCCTTGAGCAGCGTGCAATCATCGACGACAACGATGCTGTAGCTCTGCAGATTGCTCGAAGTAGGCGCGCGCTGCGCCGCCGCCAGAATCAGATCCAGCGCGCGCTCCGGCAACGGCTGGTCGCGATAGGCGCGCACGCTGCGATGTGCCAGAATAAGCTCGAGAGCGGGATTCTTCTCATGTGCTTCGAGGTCCGGGATTGGACCGTCCGGTCTCGGCGCATTGGCCATACTGTCGGGATGCGTCGTAGACTCGCGACCATGAGCTTTCATAGCGTTATCTCAAATTCCTCTTAAGCAGACACGCACTCATCATTCCCGCGCCAAGACCAAGCTGCCGTACAGACTGCCCTAACTAAGCATCTGACTAAAAATGTCAGGTGCACTCAAGAGCTAACCCTAGCCAATTATTTCGTCGCTCAGTCATAGCCGGAATTGGAAAGACACTGATCAACAAAACGTTAGTAACCCACTTATACCTAGCTCCCGCAAGCTGTCCAAAACTTCAACGCGGCCTTACCGCACCCACTATTTACCTCAACACGACGACCCACGTATCGCTACTACTGGGCAACATAACCACTAAGGACCCAAATCCTTGCCCCGTACTGGAATGAGCTCGGCCTATTTGTTCGTAGCTTTTCACCCAATTGTAGTTGCAAATTTCAGCCTTATTACGCCACCAGATTCACACTGCTGACCCCATCCAACCTATTCTGAAAACCCACCCACAGTACCATATTTCTCAACACTGCTCGAATCCCCACAACCGGCTATGTCAACCGCTGTTGCTAAAATTGGGCAGGCTGCATTTGCAACCACCGAGTGCGTACATACCTTTTACACCAGTCGCAATACACATGTAGAGAGCGACACATGAAACACCCAGAACCAGACGGGTGCTCGGAGAACGCTCACTGTCTAAGCATCGACCAAGATGCGAACCTGGACGTCCTGCAAGCACGCACAAATCCGAACTGAGCAGCTCCCCGGCCCGAAGCTAGCACTGCCTATCTGCGATTGAACAGCGATCTCACTGGGATCACTTCGCAAACAGGTCCACCAAATCGGTATACATAGTGACCCTCAGGATTACATCACCATCACAGGGAAAATAATCGGGCCGCATTTTCACCAAGAACCAACCGTTCGATTTCAGGCTCTAATCGAGCAGCCTTGATGCGGGCAATTTCTACGCGTGGGTCCCAGAAAGGGAAATCTGAACCGTACAAGATCCTTTGAGGGCCACACTCATGTATTGTCCGGCGAAGAATAGCCGGACTCTGCATCCCAGAAGTGTCCGTATATGTGTTGGGAAAGGTCTTTAACAACTCAATTGTATCAAGCCAGAAATGATGGGAGCCCATATGGCCGATAATGAACGTAATATCAGGGAAAGCCCCAAATAATTCCATAAGCATAATTGGAGCTGTGTAGCTGAAATCCCCAGTGTGAAAGAAAACCGGAAGCCTTTTCTCCCTAGCAAATTCTAGTACCGGTCGCATGTATTCCAAGTGGGTTTGCGACGGACCAGGTTGGGCATAAATCTCTCCAATTCCTCGCACATGAACAATCCGTCTACTTCTCTCATACACGGAATCCAAATTGTTTTGGTCCGGGAACACTACTATAAACGGGATTAGCTGCAGTGGGAACTTAGCGATCTCAGCAAGATTGTCAGGACTATACTCAGTTACAAGTCCCAATACAATGGATTTTTCAATCCCACACCGATCCATCACCTGAAGCAGACCAGCCCCGTCGCCTCGTTTATCCCCTCGGGCCACCCTCCCGCCCATATGTACATGAGCGTCAATTATCATTGCCAGCCGCCATCAAGCTAAACCAAGTATCTTTTCCGCATTAAGGCCAAGGACCAGATCCTGCTCCACTTGTTTCAAGCCAGCACCCATAATCTTTTCCTTCTCTGGGAAAGGATGACCATATGGAGATGCAGATCCGAAAAATATTTTTTCTGCCCCGCAGGTGTTCACTGCCAGAGAAATCCGAGAGGTACTCTGTTGCAAGGATGTTTCGAGAAAGATATTTTCGAAACGTCCGGCAATATCAATCGCCCTTGTGGCATGCGGAGCAGTCCCCATATGCCCAATAATAATTTTTAAAGAGGGAACACGTTTCGCTAAAACAACCACCTGTTCGGGTAAACCAAAATAACTATTGCCTGTAGGAATTAATACTGGCAGGTTGTAACCGGCCATAGCCTCCATCAATGGCAAAAGGGCAGGGTGATGGACCGGCGTTTGCGTAGTGAGTGGATTAAACAGTAAACCCCTGACGCCAAACTTTTCGGTCGCCTCGCCTAGTTTCTGCAACACTATATCCCCATAGCGTGGATCAAGCCGCGCAAAGGGTACAAAGCGATCTGGGTAAGCACGCGAAGCCTCGTAGAGCCTTGTCAAGGATTCTGCATCAGGACCAGGATAATCCTGAAATGGGGAAACAACAGCCACGTCTATCCCGTGTCCATCCATAGCTTGCAACAGCTCGCCAACCCCCTGATAGAGGTCGTTATATGCATCCCTCCCGAGGTAATTATGAAAGTCAATCACTGGGTTTGTTTTCAAACGAACTGGCATTCCTACATGTGAAAACACCAATGGTCACTCCAGATACGGGATCAGTACTTTAAGGAACGGCATCGTAATGTATATTCAATATACGAGATACGCCTATGTCTGACCCGCACCATCGAAATTTTTTATCAGTATAGACCACATACCAAACACTTCTCTCTCAATTCCCCAACAAATGCGCCGGAAAAAGCATTTGCGCCGCTAAGTTCCGCGGTTAAGTTAAAGTCGAGAGGGATTGACCCTTAAACTCGGCTGGGGCTATGTGACCCACCCCAGAGCGAACCCAATTCATTTACACGACCTATCCGGCCCAACCAAAGTGTCAAAAAGAAGCAAGTTCCTTATAACACACTCTCGAACAAACTCATTACTATTAAACAGTGCACATGAGCCGTTGTGCCCAACAATTCTTTTCTTACTCGTCATCTTGGGCCAAAAATATTTTTGCCCGGTGTTTCAGCATCAGGTGACTGTAAGCCACTACGAAAAGCACATGATTTTGGCCAGCAAACCAAACTCAGCCATTGAACAGGCTTGGGCAAGTAAGACTACCAGTCGCAGGTTTTCAGAATAGCTGTGAGGCACAGGTAGCTGTAGGAGGAGAACCGTCATGGCACTGTGTAACCGCATTGAGCTCCACACCGTACGCGGGTGAAGTTGAAACTGAAGCATGGTGCAGGAAAAGTTCAGCACGATGAAGACTATTTTTCAGGTAGTGCCTCGTCAGTTGACCACACTGTCGCCACTTCTGGCCAACAACCTCAAGACCACAAAAGCTTTATTCAGATTATCAACTCCAAGCCTAGTGGTTCGACCAATCGCTCCAACAGAGTAAAAAGGCACTTGGCGGGTCAGCCAAGTCGCTAAGTTAAGAGACCCTTGCAGCATCGAGTATAACCCTCTCTAATTATTTTCACAACTTATCCAGCTTTTGAGATAAGTCTTCGGCATCGCCCAAGTGAAGTCCTAGACTCACCAAAGACTTAAAATACAATCGCAAACTTATACTACGCCGTAGATTGATAATGTCTAGAAGTAGATCTTAACTCAATCCTTCAATGCGTGAAGTAATCCCTGCTCATTGGCCCGTCAAAAAGAAGAACTCCGCAGTTCTGGCAGTGTTTCTTGTTTCCCCCTTTCACCTATCATTATGCAGCAAGCTTTAAGATCTCAGTAATGACCACGATCATATTCATATAATCGTTCCAATCCAGCCACTCATCCGGGGTTCCAATACCTCCGGCCAAAGGACCAACCCCAAACGACTGGGCATTCCAGTAAAGCATCGGGTAACGGATATCACTCATGCTGTGACCATAATAAAAACGCGGTGTTTTGCCCGTTGTATCCTCAATTGCTTGCACCGCGTGCCGAATAAATTGGCAGTTTTCATCTGCCTGACAGGAATCATCAATTAGGTCTCCCCACTTCAGGCTAGGCAGGTTTTGCGCTAGCCAAGGGTCCCTAAGCACCAGATCCTCAAAGGCAGCCAGAAAGCTATTACGGATAGCTTTCAAACGTGCAGTAGGCGGAAAAGCAATTACTCCGCCGAATTTTGCTGACAATGGAATCCGAGAGGGCAAGCTTTCGTCGCCAGTCTGCAACCAGCCAACACTAAGGGCAAGTGACTTTCCTGCAGTTTCTTCTAGTTTCTCGCACCGATAGCTGGCAGCTTGATTTAAGGCCCAATGTTGCAGTCCATTGATCAGGTACCAGGCTTTATCGATAGCACTTACTGCACTACTTGAAAATATTACCTGGCTTCCTTCACTAGTATCCGGAGGCTTCCCTATGACTTCGATGATGAATTCAAGGTTCCCAAGGCTAGCGATTTTTAGGACACCCAGCCCATCCCCACTTTCTGCAGGATGCGAATAGACGGACGCATCAAGGGGGCCAAAACGCTTCATCAACCCGTATGTGCCAAATATTCCCATTTGTTTTCCAAGGATGCTGGCAACCAGCAGATCTCCCTGGGGCTCCATTCCAAGGCGCTTAAAGGTTTCAGCAGCACTTAACATGGCAGTAATTCCCGATACGTCGTCCGATATTCCTGGACTATACAACCGGCCGTCGTGGTTGATTATTTCAGGGCGATCCTTTGCCCATACAAATGTTTCGGGGCGTTTGTCTGCATGCCCAAACAGCAGCATGCCGTGACGTGGCCCCTTGCCCGGCATCTTGCCGACCACATTTTTTGCTCTAACAAGAGACTCCGGTTTTTCCCGTATGGTCTTTTGATTACAAGGCTGATCGCCCAGTTCACATAAATCAACCACGAATTCATCCACAATCATATCGATCCGCTTCATTTCTGAGGCAATCCAGTCCTGGAGTCCCTCTAAGGAGGTGAAAGAAGCCTTCATTGCCGCGTCAAGGCGGTTGTAATGTTCCTGTTCGCGACTTTTCACATCTTCTTTGATTGTGTTGATGTCAATTGAACGATTATTTGGATTCCCCATGGTCTAACCTTTTTTGCGGCAGGCTTGGAGGGAAGTCTTGAAGGGCACCACGTTGGCTATATTCGCAGTAAACCAATCCACAGCGCCCAAGTGCATAAAACGCTCTGTGCTCATCAGAACTGGTCTGTTACAAAGTTAAAAACCAGATCTGGTACTGCCTGCCAGGTTAGGCTGTGGACACCAAACTTGTGCCAGAGGTCACAAAATGCTGATGTATTCAACAACTCTCCAATAATCAACAGTGAAAAGTGCATCGACTTGCGATTACACCCGCTTCCCTGTGTGAGCTATGAGCATGCGGGGCAAGCGTGGTGACGCAGCAGGAATACACAGAATTAGCCAATACGCGTCCCGCGATTCCACAGACTGATTTCATTGCTGGAGGTGACACCTGCTGGAGCGTGACCGAGTGCATTATCGCTTTGGAGGAGCAAAATGACCGCAATCTGTTTACAGGACATTTTCGGCACTAGGCAAGGCATTACTACAAACCGATACCGCAATTTCCGGCTCGACACGACATTGGAAAATTCTGTAAGAATCCTGTTAAGGGCTACAAAGGAACGAAAAACGATACTAAAACAGCGTGCGTGCATAACATCACAAAGTTATCTAGTCGGAGAGTATCATTTTTTTTATTTCTTCAATATTGTCAGGATAGGGGAAGGAGATTTTACTTTGTGAAAGTTTTGCCCGCACTAATGTCTCCGCCAGGACAATCGATGATTGGACAGGGCTAATCACCGGGACCGACAGATTAGATCGCAGTTCATTGTAAACATCCGGACCGCCGTAACCGATGATCGCCTCAGCACCATCTTGCTCGATGGCAGCGAGGGCTTCCTCGTGCATTCTTTCAACAACATATCTCTCGGGTATTTTTGAGAATGCCAGAGTAGGAACACCGACTACCCGAAAGGAGGCGACGTGCCCCTCAAAACCATACATCCGCACGATATCCCGAATCATGCGGCCACCAACACCTCTCTTTGACCCCGGCAATAGAAAACTAAACCTCCGGGAAACGAGCGAAGCCAAATGCAGTGCAGCCCCCGTATCCCCGATGACTGGTATGGAAACCAGTTCGCGGCAAGCAGATAAACCTGGCTCAAGAAGGCAATTTAGTACAATCGCATCGTATCCCTCCTTTTCGGCCTGAAGCGCCCTATTTGCATGGGCTTGGGCTACCAGACTAACAGCATAGGAATCACTAACCGACGTAATAGTCACCTCTGCCAGTCTGGCGTACACCACCTCCACGCCTCCGTGGATAACCTCACCAAGAAGTTCCGCATGGGATCTGCCCCAGTTCTCTTCCCCTTTAGCCACCGGGCTGATCTTGCAAATCCGAATCTTTGAAGCCATTGGATCACCTCTAATCTTATCCCATCTGAGATATCACCCTCAAAAAATTTTCACCTAGGATTTTCTTGATTGCATGTACCGGATATCCTCGGTCCACCAAACCCTGAGTCAGGTTTGGAAGCTTAGTTACATCCTCCATCCCTACTACGCGCAAATCACCAACTCCATCGAAGTCACCGCTGAACGCCACGCCATCTTCCCCCATCACTTTTACAATATGATCAATATGGTCCAGCAGAATTAAGAGTGAACTGCTAGCCTTATCTAGCTCGAGGAAAGGTGGAACAGGGGTTACCCCAACTACACCACCCCGACGCGCAATTTCCTCTAGCAAGCTATCGGTGTGATTGCGCGGGTGTGCACACAACGAATAACTGTTGGCATGCGTGCTAAGCACCGGACCTTGGTAAATTTCGAGGAGGTCCTGAACCCCTTTTGGTGCAAGGTGCGCAATATCAAGGAGAATTCCAAGCTTACTGCATTCCTCTACCATTTTCCGTCCAAAGGTAGTCAGCCCCCCCCCAGTACCACTCTCCACCAATCCATCCGCAGCTTCGTTTCGACGGTTCCACGTAAGCCCAAGACATCGCAAACCAAGTCGGTAGCAGTTTCGTAGTACTCGAAGGTCACCCTCGAGACCCTCAGCACCTTCCATACTCAGCATCAGGCCAAGTTTCCCCGTCTGCTTGGCCTTCTTAATATCATCTGCACAAAGCACTTGCATGACAGTATCGGAATTATCCTCTATTCCCTGATGAAAAATATCGATGAACTGCATCGTCTGGCGAACTCCTCCACCCCCGCGCTCGGGGTTTACAAAGGTGGCCAAGAACTCGGTGGTGAGCCCGCCTACTGCTGCCCGCGGGAAATCCCATTGTCCTAGTGTGGATAAATCTTTGAGTAAGCGCCGGCCTTCCAATTCCCTTCCCATGGAGTCGCAATGGGCATCAATTACAATGCTTTCCAAGTGCAGACTCAAGGTGTCTTGAGATATTTGCATCGGTATTCTAAATATTCTTGAGTATCTCTCGCGGTCCCCCGAAATCAACCACTTCCAACCATCTCTTGTACCAGTCCTGAAAGGTTTGATTTCCGAGCGTTTTTGACATGCCTTTTTCCCAACTGTCAATGCTATCCCAGACAGATGTCCATACCAGCATACTTTGGGATGCCTTCCCATGAAGCATCTGTTGGTTTTGTCCGCCCCACTCCATTTCAGGCCATACTTTTTCCTGCCCCTCGGAAAAAAGTTTGAGAGCTGTAGGGAGGTTTTGTATTTGAATAATGTAAGAGCTCCGGATCTCTACTTTACCTGGACTGGAATCCATATCTAACCTGGGCTCCAAAATTTTATACACTTCGCGTTCTTCACCATAAACCCGCAATTTGTTCATTTCAACCGACCATTGCCTGTAATTTGGGCTGCTCAGTGTCTTGGACATACCGGTCTCCCAGTCAGCCATACTTTGCCATTCAGACGACCAAACAAATAGGCTTTGCTGAACGTGGCCGTGGAGCATCTGCTGGATCCTGCCACTGAATCCAAGTTCCGGCCAGATTTTATCCCGACCTTCCTTCCAAAGTGCCATCGTAGCACGGATATTTTTAGCATAAACAAGATATGAACTGCGCACTTCAATCATAAAAGCCACCCAAAGAAAAAAAAAGACACCTAAAAAGAAAATAGACTCGATGGTGAGAACCCAAATTCGAGATACAAAATCAAACAGCTTACATATTTACAAAACCCATCTTCGAGTTCAGTTTTCCTCCAGAACACATTTCCACGCCATCCAAAGTTATCGTCGGAGCAGCCAGCATGATGTCCATGTGGTAGGGACTTGAGAAGCCAACCTCGCCGCCAAATTTTGGATCTTGATAACCAAAGCCACAATCCAATGCACCAACTTTACGCTCATCTTCGATCATATTTCCGGAAATTCCCGCAGCCGGATTTAAGCCAACAGAATAATGGCAGAGTTGAAAGATGGTTGGATCATTCTTACTCGCCATCCAGTTACGCATGACATCGGCTTCTTTGCCGCCTTCAATTGAAGTAACCACTCCATTTACCAATTTAAAGGAATAAGGATTCTGGACAATACCCTGTACGCTGTCACTGGCATCAATTACCAGCACACCGTTGATAGACTTTTCTACAGGAGCTACAGACACTTGGGCCCCCGGGAAAAAATCTACTTCGCCATCCTCAGTAAGTGCCCCGTCGCCTACAAGTATTTTACGCGGAGCCATCTCGCATGTGAAGTCTGTACCCTCCGGGGAAGTTGTATGACACATTTTGGTTTTGGCCCATATCTTGGCCATCAAGTTGGCATTCTGAAGCATGGTGCCAAAATCAGCGTCAACAAGTGCACGCATGGCATAGTCCTCAATACCACTAAGATTCGTGGAAAGCAAACGGGTGCCTTTTGACCTAGCTTCAATAGTCGCTGGTGCCCGTACAATACCACCACAAAACTCAAGAATTAATCTGCTGGCCAGAATTGCCTGAGAGAGAATAGGTCCAGGCTTACTAGCGACTCCAGATGGAAGCCGATCTTTAATGATTAGTTGCGCATCCGCGCCGTGCCTTAGGGCAGCTGAAAGACAAAGCTGAGCCACACTTATGTCGCTGACAGTATCTGTAATAATTAGAACCGGATCGCCCGGCTGCGGTCGCAATAAATCTACGATAACTCTCTCTGCAAATTGATCCCAATATAGCGGCTTATTCATAAAGTATCTCCATGGTCGATTTGATTAGTGTTTGCCAAAATGAGTTTCAGGGAGCAGACTATTCGTCGTAACAAGTATAAAGAGTGGGGGAAGCTATTGAGATCTAGCTATCTTTAGTATTATAAAAAATAGGAAAAGCTTTCGGCGCCGAGATTGAGAAATGAATGCTGAACAAGTACTCACTAGCAATTAGACTCATTGGTAGAACGACGATTTCTTCTCTTTAAAATATTTATTAGCACAAAGAACCAAAATTTCCGTGACTCCCAAGATAACTAATTTTGCTGCTAATAAACCGGGATAGCCGAATTTCATGGTGGTTATAATTATTTGATCGAAACTCTTTATCTAAACTTGCTTCCTTAAAATTTCACCTTTAGATGCTCTGCTAGCCTAAGCACCGCCGATACGCTCTTGGTTTCTGAGAGATAAAGTAGTTGGGCACGCTACTGGCAGTTTATCTATACCGAAATTATACACATCTTGATCCGCAAGTCAAGGGCCTCTTTCTGCAAAACTCCCCGTGATTTGTAACATCAGCATTAGATCATCGACAAGTGGAGCGCATTTGAGTACTATCCGATCAAAGCTCCCCAAGAATTCATGCGGAGTGGACAAGGTCGATGATAATCAAAAACCTAGGAAGCTACACTATGGGGTTAATCACCCCACACCAACAAGTTGACTCAGTGCCTTCAGCTAACCCCCGGACTGCCATCTGCATATCAAGTGGCACCGTGCTGGATAGCCGTTTTGGTGTCACCCCAGCCATATTCCGTGGGTCGCGGGCTGACGATTACTGCCCGCTAGACACCGCTCACCAATCAGAGGCCACGCTTACTTCAACTTTGGAGACTGTCGCAATGCGCCGAAGGCGTACCTTGTCGCTACTGCTGCAAGCCTTGTTTTTGACAACAACGAAGCCTAATCACGCAGTTTTACGCGCTCGGGCCTCGACCGGTATGCATGGCTCTTCGACGTAGGCAATCCGAACCAGCTGAGCCTGAGATCCCAAATGGGCCCCACAAGTACTCTCAAGGGAGCTTACCAGACAACTTCCCAACTACGTCAAATACCGGCACCAAGTGACCAACGAAACCAGCATGACATAGGTATTTGCAACAATCGACCGAATTATGTGACAGCAGTTACTACCATCTAGCTGGGCTGACAGCCGCCAGTGCACGCGCTCTAGGGAGTACACTCAAAAGATCCTTGTCCACTGAAAATAGTCGAATGAGGAACCGGCACCGGCATGCAATAGTAATATAGAGGGCGGGTCGCACGAAGGCGTCGCTTCTGTAGAAAATCAAGAATTTGATGTTAGTGGAATGCTATGTACATCGCGCATCAGCAATTGTTTCTCCTACTCTCCTAACCAAAGGAATGGCGCCGCGCTACCTTAGACCCATCACCCATATTCTCGCAACCAATCACACTTACACAGCGCACGATCTAAAGCAAATCCAGCTACTCTACTGCACTCGCAGCAAATGCCACCTCCCGAACGCAACGGTGAAAAGCCAAAGTTCAATGAAAAACAACGTATAAGCACCATTGTGCACTAGTTCTCCCCAATAAAGTGCATCAATGTAATGAGAAACTCAGCCAGAACTTCCTTGACAAGAACCAAATACGTTTGTTATACTGTCCGAAGGACTATAAGCGAAACAATGGCTCAACTAATAATGCACAATGTTGGAGGTGTCTCAGCAAATATCAGTAGTCTGGATTAGCAACCGATACACAATACTCGCAAGTAATGGAAGGAATGATTTGGTGTTTGAAAGTGGTACTAGAAATTGAAGCTACATTAAAAAAGGAGACTGAACTGTAATGAGAAACTTAAGCTGTTCATCAGCTATTGCTGTGCTGGCGCTTGCGTTGACTGCCTGTCAGCAGAGCACGCCACAAGTGGTAGAGAAAGTCGTGGAGAAGGTAGTTGTTCAAACTGCCGTCGTGGAGGTGGAAAAGCTTGTGCAAGTTACTCCCACTCCAGAACCTGTCGGAGAAAAAATAGTAATATTGGGAGTTGAAGGCTCCCTTCCCACTTTTGATCCTTTGAATGCATCTGACAGTCGGGTAGACACAGCATCTATCAATATTTACAACGCACTACGGCAAAATATTCCGGGCACAACAGACGTTGAAAACGAGTTAGCCACTGGTTATGTTATGTCAGACGACGGTTTATCCTACACTTTCACTCTGCGTCCCGGAGTTAAGTTTCACGATGGCACCGAACTAGACTCTGCAGATGTTGTCTACACAGTTGAGCGAATGCTTGCACTTAAAACTGGGTATTATAGCAGTTTGAAACCGCTGACTGGTGCCACAGCTATTGACCCACTCACTGTTAAACTTCAACTAGACTCAGTGTTTCCCGCCCTGCCAAGCGCGCTCGTGCGGCTGTACATAGTGAATTCCGATCTCGTAAAAGCAAACGAGGAAGCTAATGATTATGGGCAGAAATGGTTGCAAAATCATGATGCCGGCTCTGGTCCCTATAAACTGGATTCGTTCGAGCCAGAGCAGCAATGGTCAGTTGTCAAGTTTCCAGATTACTTTAAAGGGTGGGAAGGAGCTCATGTTGACAAAGCAATAGTTCGGATAATTAAAGAAGAGTCTACTCGCCGTTTGGCACTGGCTAATGCCGAAATCGACTGGGCAACCATAACTAGTGCCGACAACTTTGTGGCGATAAAGGAACTTAGTGGGGTGACTAGTTATGTGAATCAGACAATTAATCAGTTCTACTTTGCGATGTTTACTCAAAATAAATATCTTCAGGATGTACGCATTCGCAAGGCTTTAGCGCTGGCATATGACTACAAGGGTGATGTCGAGCTTGCGCGTTTAGGCTTTGCACAAATCGCTCAGGGCGCATTCCCACCCTCAATCCTCTGCCATGACAATACTGCTGCAGTATCCAATCAAGATTTGGCAAAAGCAAAGGAATTGATGGCTGAAGCGGGGTACCCTAACGGCGGATTTGAGTTTGACATGGTTTACCAAGGAACGAATGCTCAAGAAGTACAAGCATTCCAGATAATGCAAGCTAGCGCTGCGGAACTCGGAATTACGGTAAACCCCTTGCCAGCGGAATGGTCAGCGAAGGTTAAACTCTATTCTTCGCCCTCCACAGCGCCGGGACTGGGAACTATCTGGATTTTTCCGAGTTATGCAGATCCAGACCAATTTCTTGGTCGTTTAGGCCTCACTTCTGCATTTGGCAATTATAACTTTGCCTACTACTCAAATGAAGCGTTTGATAAAGTGGTGACTGAAGCTCGCTCGGAACTAAACCCCGAAAAACGTTGCGCGATGTACAAAGAGTCACAAAGAATCTGGATGGAGGATCAGCCCTACATCAATGGGGTAGTAGGACAGTCGCTCGCTGCTTCTCGGGACTACGTCAAAGGGTACATATGGACGCCGTCCCACGCGTTCACTCAAAACCTGTATTTAATGTCAGTTGAGGATAAATACAACTAAGAAATCTTTCGAGCAAAACCTCGCAATCAAGGGCTTGAGCCGGCCTCCACCTAGCCCTTGATTGCGAGGCGAAATAGGCAACGCTTAAATCACGAAATAAAAGTACGTGGCCAGTGGCACATTATATTACTCGCCGATTTATACTCGTGTTCCCAACCATCATAGGCGTTACGTTGTTGGTATTTTTACTGAGCCAACTGATGCCAGGGGACCCAGCCCACGAAGTAGCCGGCACCTATGCAACAACCGACCAGATTGCGGCGGTTCGAGAACGGCTAGGGTTAGATAAACCAATCCTAGTTCAATATGGTTTGTACTTGACCCGACTAATGCATGCAGACTTAGGGGTATCACTTAGCACTAAGCAAAATGTCGCAAAAGAATTGCAAATCTATTTTCCAGCAACGCTCGAACTAGGTTTGGCATCAATGTTTATCGTAGTTCTAGTGGGTGTTCCAATTGGAGTATTAACAGGCACTGGCAGGTTTAGAGGAATCAATACTTTCGCTATGTTCTCGGCCGTAGCTGCCGCGGGGATGCCAGTCTTTGTGTCCGGGTTAGTACTGCAAATAATCTTTTTCGGAATACTCGACTGGCTGCCCATTAGTGGGAGATTATCTTCGGACTTCCAACCCCCTCCCTCGCTAACACGAATGTATACATTAGACGCTTTTATAGCTGGGCAGTGGGCGACCTTTGGTAATGCATCACTCCATATCCTATTACCAGCAGTCACTCTTGCAATCCCTTCCATTGCAGCTACAGCTCGAATCACGCATGCGTCGATGCAGGCAACATTGCGCATGGATTACATCCGAACAGCCCGCGCAAAAGGTGCGCCATTCCATATTGTACTACTAAGACATGCCCTAAAAAATGCGCTTTTACCGGTCGTTACGCTGATCGCAATGCAAGCGGGATGGCTTTTGAGTGGTTCGATCATAGTCGAAAATATTTTTTCATGGGGAGGCCTTGGTACTTATGCGTGGGTCGGGATTTTTCGCTTGGATCAACCAGTGATAATGGGAATAACGCTGGTTACGACCCTTACATTTGTTTTCTTAAACTTCATTGCCGATGTTTCCTATGCCTATTTAGATCCGCGTATAAGTTATGAATAATGGACCGCATTGTCATCAGTTTAGACATTGAGGAATGCAAAATTTGAAGAATTCATTTGCGCGCGCAGCAAGAAACAACCCGATTTCAGCGGCAGCGCTCATATTTGTGGGCGTTTTTTTTGTAGTTGCGTTGTTCCCCAGCTCGATTGCGCACCAAAATCCCGTCAAACTAAATTTACGGCAAAGACTTCTGGCGCCCAATAAAATAAATCTATTTGGAACCGACTCGGGCGGGATGGATATTTTTGCGCGAGTAATTTACGGCGCTAGGACCACTATTGGAGTTGTTGTGGTAGTGCTCGTAATTGCAGTATCTATTGGGCTTACCGTTGGCACTATCAGCGGTTTCAACGGAGGTAATGTAGATATTCTTCTAATGCGGCTAGTTGATGTATTTATTGCTTTCCCGCCCCTAATTCTTGCCATTGCAATAAGCAGTGCATTGGGGCGCGGACTAACACAAACAATGATCGCTGTAGGAATGTCCTGGTGGCCCGGATACGCTCGAATGGTGCGCAGCCAAGTACTGTCAGTAAAGCACGCAGAATACGTCCAAGCTGCCCAAGGCCTCGGCGTATCCCAACCCCGAATCGCGGTGGTGCACGTTCTACGGAACTGCTTTGATCCTATATTAGTCAAAATCACAATGGATGTAGGCTACATTGCATTGACCACTGCCGGTTTGAGCTTCTTAGGGCTAGGGGCAATGCCACCAACTCCCGAATGGGGTCGAATGGTATCTGAGGGAAGGGAGTTTTTACTGGACTCATGGTGGGTGAGCACTTTCCCAGGAGTAGCTCTATTCACCGTAGCAGTAAGCTTCAACTTAGTAGGAATTCTTGTGCGTGACTGGCTGGATCCAAGTGCGGTCGATTTACAGTAAGTGAGATCCATTAAACGATTATCAACTGCACCAATTTATTGGACTGCTACATGGGAATGATGGTAAAACGTTATTAAAACTGAGAGAAATGGACACGATCCCAAACTCTGCAATGAGTAGGAAAAAAAACCGCATCGCCAAGATGTTAGTCTGTGCAACAACAAGACCCAATGCACTCATGACAGTACGCCTGCCATGGGCACCAGCACCGCAGCAATAATGGCTTTACGGCGGCACCATCACAAACAGCCGTGCCGCAACACACGCCCTCACGATTGGCCCAACAAAAGCCGCACATTTCATTCAACTAACAGTCCACAACTAAACTGAAAGCAATATTCGCACACCGTCTAACCTCAAATTCTTACGTTTAGCAAAGACTTCATGTCTATACCAAATTAAAATTAAGTTCGCCAGCAGCGACAAACTCCCCAATTTTATTGGTTTCGATGGGCAAAGACTTTTCAGCCACTAGTGTTCCGCGCACATATGTAGCGACATGTTCAACCATTGTCTCTATTCCTTCATATGGAGTGTAATCGGTAGCCATATTAAGGTTTTTAATACTGACAATACTTTCAGAGTTTAAGTTCCACAACACGATATCAGCATCAGCCCCAGGAGCTATAACTCCCTTCCGAGGAAAAAGGCCATTTAGTTTTGCCGGATTTGTTGAAGAAATAGCTACAAATCGCTCGATGGGTAATCCTTGCTGAAGCACAAGTTTTGAAAGCCCAACCGGAAGTCGCGTCTCAACGCCAGGTAAACCGTTGGGCATAGATCGCACATCAAACTTGCTGAAATTTTTTTGCTCGAGGTTATAACAGCAATGATCACTCCCCAAGGTATCGATATCACCATAGATCAAAGCCTTGACTAAACCTTTCATTGTCTCACTGCTTCTAATTGGTGGACAGCACACAAAACGTTCAGCATACTGGGAAGCGTACACAGTTTCGTCTAACACAAGATGATGTAGTACTGCTTCACTGAAGACAGAATTTCCAAAAGCCTTGGCAAACGCCACCCGATCCACAGCTCCCCGGCACGATTGATGAACGAAATAGAGGGGTGCACCAATAGTCTCTGCCATTGCTAATAGTTCAGCAACTGAAATGCATTCAGCGAGCTCACTCCGAGTTCGATGATGAAATGAACAATCAATGCGCTTGTTTTGAACAGCAGCCCATTGATTTTCAGATATAATGTGGTCAGCTTCGCAATGTACATAGACCATACCGCGAATATCAAGTAGCCCCTTCATCACCTGCATAATTGTTTCAGAACTTGCCATAAGTTCATTACGGTACGTAGTAAACATTTTTACAGTTCTGATACCGTTTGCTTCAAACTCCCGCATGAGGGTTGCCACATCATCAGGGAACTCCACGACGCAGCCATGCATGGCAGAATCACAAAACGAATTTCTGATTCGCGCTTTCTGACGATGCACAGCAGCCAGAGGGGTTTCACCTTTTTCAGGTATGGCAAAATCAACAATCGTTGTAGTTCCGCCGCACGCAGCTGCTCGCGTGGCTTCTTCGTAATTATCAAGGGATGAAAATTGACCCGAGGTAAAACCAACATGGCAGTGTGGATCGACGCCACCAGGCAACACATAGAGCCCCTTGGCATTCACAATGTGAGTACATGCCTTATCGGATTCAACAAACTGACCCGGCAAAAACAGCCCAACGATTTTTTCGTTTTCAATCAATACATCGTATTGCGCCGAAAAATTACTGTTAACAACGGTACCGTTTTGGATAAGTATTTTCACGACACCCCGTTATCACAAGTGCTTAGTTTTTAAGTACGCGCGCCAACCACCGTATTTGCTGATGTTGACAACTCCAGGCATCGACTCCGCTCCCTCACGCACTACCATAGCAAGACTGCCATTGCCGTCAGATAGCTGAATAACACTAAGTTCTAGTTCTGCTGGTTCAAGCACGAGCAAGTCCTGATACAAAATCTCATATGTAACTGAATACAGCTCACCCGATATGGAGAAACCGCCAACTCGTTTTAGTTGCAACCCGGGAAACCGATCCCAAAATGAAAAAAAGGAATACACTGGCGCAGTGCTAGCTAGCCCAAGGAACGTTGCTCGACGAAAGGAGATTTCGCCACCTGACATTGCCTGCCCATTGACAAACATGCGCAACTCGTAATTATTCAATTGCTTGACCAATTACTCGCCTAAGCGTAATGAGCCGACCAGGTTCAAGACCCTCTATACTTACTTCAGTTGTTTGTTTACCTATCAATTGAGCAAGAATTCTCGCCCAAAGGGGCGCGAAGGTAAAAGAATATGTCCCACCTGCAATAAAAATGCCATCACGATCCGGAACTTTTCCGATAATGGGCATCTCATCAGAGGTCGCGCCAAGCGCTCCAGTCCAGGCCCGTAGAAGACGTAGATCTCGTAAGAACGGTAGTACCCGGGTTGCAAGTCGCAGATTTCCTAACGCACTGTCAAAGGAAACTGGCGAAGCTCCCTGTAAACGAAGCTCCTTCGCTGGCCAACCACCGCCGATCAAGATATGTCCGGCATCAACTTGCTTGACACTCAACCCTTGCCCAATATGCTGTATCAGGTATTTCATTTTCGGTGAAGTGCGTTCAGTGAGATGCATTTGAATAGCGACTGAATTCATTCTAATGATAACACCAATCTGCTCCAAAAGGTGAGCAGTCCAAGGACCCAGCACAAAAATCACGTTCTTAGCCAACCACCACTCATTCCTCGAACAAATCTTCCAGCAATTATTTTCAAACGAAATATTCTCGATACCAGTAAAAGGATGAACCTTAACACCTTTTTGTATACCAGCGCGTAACCAGGCCGGTGTAATTTTTAGTGGATTGACATAACCATCCAATGGGCAATACTCGGCAAGTTGAACAGTTGTTCCAATCAACGGTTCAAATTCTTTCAACTGATTGGGGTAAAGAATCTCGCCCGGTATACCAAGTTTTTCCTCTTCCCGCTTCTTATTTAAGATTTCATTCGCATCATCATCTGTTTCAGCAATAGTGATACCACCAATGCGACGGATTTCGACGTCGGTCTCAAGTTCATTCTCAACAGTTTCCCAGAGCTTGGAAGCTGCCAATTGAAGCGGCAGAAACCGGATTTGATCCAGTTCGACCACTTGTCCTGGTCGCTTTTTGTGGACTGCTTGAATATGCAAATTACCAGCAGTTGATCCCGAACCTCCGCGATTAATAGCGCCTTTTTCAAAGACGCTGACGCGATAACCACGTTTGGCTAATTGATAGGAAGTAGCAGCTCCTAGAATTCCAGCTCCCAAAATTGCAACATCTATAATCTGTTTCATGAGCAACATGCCAAATCAGAGTTATCTGGAAGTTGCATCAGTGCTGAAATCGGTACTGGCCTAAGTGGGATACGTACATTGATAAACGAATCAGCTACTTTTAATCCTAAACTCGCGCAAATTTGACTTAGCGCGTATCCACATTGTTTACCCTGGCAGGTACCCATACCAACTCGAGTTTCAGCTTTAAGCCCCGATGCAGTACTCCAAACCTGATCTAAATATTGTCCTATTTCGTGATATGTCACGCATTCACATCGACACACAAGTGTTTCATCGTCAGCTATGATCCTCAAAGGCATGTCTTCTTGGAAGACGATCTTGCGCATGTAAGTGAAAAGAGTTTCCCAGAGGACACCAAGTGTCTTTCCGAAGAACGGAGCCCAATGATAGATTGAAGTTCCCTGCAACTTGGAAAGGATTTCGAGCGCAGCAAGTTGGCCGCGAAGGAGTGCCGACCTCCACCCTTGAATACTGACTGACTCGCCCACGACATAAATCCAATCCCGACTACTTCTGCCACTAACAGTAGTAATTGTCCTACAGCCACGAACAGTTTGTTCCAAGGACACATCCAAGGTTGAAGCGAGTTCAATAGTGGGCAGAAACCCATAAGATATTGCCAGAAAATCAGACTGAAACTCAAGTTCAGATCCACTACAAACTGGCACAAATTTAGATCGGATACCGTGTTCCATAGGCTCCGCGGACTTAACTTGATACCCACTGTGAATTGGTACTTTGTTAGACCACAAGATCCATCGGTATCGTAGAAATTCAACCAATCGTGTCGGGAAAAGGAGTACTAACATGGCAGCTATGCGGAAGACGTATGGGTTGTGATACTCAATCACGGCCTTCACGTTGACACCTCGCTCAAGCAAATGAGCCGCAACTGAAAGCAGAAATGGGCCCCCGCCACCAATCACAATAGACTGCCTGGAACTAATGTAATCTATGTCAAATAGTCTGCTCGCCATACCGGGTGTAATACACCTAGGCGTTTCCCATCCTCGATAGGGCAACACAAGTTCATGTGAACCCGTTGCAACAATCACGAACTCACACAGAATCTTGACAACACTATTCGTTTTCTCATTAAACGCATAAAATACTTTATCACCATCATCCACCGCGAATATATAACTTGAAGTCACAACCCTAATTTCGGAGTTTCTGACGGCTTTGACTAATTCTCGCCCATGTCTCCGAAACTCACCGGCCGTGCGACGGATGTGATCACTTCGCTGCCGATAATACTGACCACCTAGTTCAGCATTTTCGTCTACCAGCACAACAGAGACACCAGTGTTGATGAACCTTTTACATGCAGCTAGCCCTGCCGGCCCACCACCTATAATCAAGATTTGAGTTTGAAGGAAGACAACTTCAGAGAAAGCCTCATCAACCTTATTCACGAAATACTCCCGTTTGCACAATCACATCTGTATCGAGGATAACTAAACAGGCTCTGCGCACACCAAAGTTATGGATGAATATTTCGCACTCAAAACAAACACCCATGCCGCAAGTGCCAAATCGGTCTCGGCCCGAGACAGCATTATTTTTTAAAGCGAGTATGCCGTTTTCAATCAACACCGACAGCAGAGATCGGCCCTTTAAGACATTGTATTGTTTACCGTCAATGGCAACACTACATGTCTTATTAGGCACAAACCTCTCCTGTCTCAAGATTTTCGCTCAAACCAATTGCAGACTTGTGCAAGATTTCCTTAAGTTGCTTCATTACTTCTGGGTCATGAATGTCCATCAACGGTGGTCGAACGTAACCTCCAGGTTGCCCCAGAATGCGCATGCATGCTTTCAATTGTGAAACAGGAGACCCATACTTTCCACTATAGTCGCTATTAATGAGCTGCAATGCAAAATCGGCGTACGCGATTGAGTTCCTATTCATAATTGCTAGATCGTTTTGCCACCATGAGTTAAAGAACTTCACCGCATACTGCGCACCTAAGCCACCACCATCTATATTGCCATCGCCACCTATCGTTCGAAGGTATTCAGCACCTTGTGGATGGACAAATCTAGCAAAGAATTTGACATTAACAAGCTCTGTCAGCAACCGTTTAAGTACATGAATTGTCTTTTTCTCGTCACCACTGCTTTCCTTAATTGCCACTACTTTTGACAACTTGCCTATTTTGACCAACAAGTCTTCACTCATATCAACACCGACACCACGGGGCCAGTTATAAACCATTATTGGAATCGATACTTGATGATCAATAATCTGAAAAAATTTTAAGATTTCAGCTTCGATCAAGTTATAATAAGGTGGTGGAGTGATCATTACGCCATTGGCGCCAACTGACAAAGCTTGATTTGCCAAATCAATCACTTGATTAGCCGTGTAAGAGGAAGTCCCAATAACGCACGGAATTCTTCCGGCTATATGCTCGACAGCAAATGCTGCTAGTTTTTTGCGCTCGGCGATAGATTGACTACACCACTCACCTGTGCTGCCATTTACGACAATTCCATGGACTCCCTGTGAAATATATAAATCTAGGAGAGCTTTCATCGAATTAAAATCAATTGATCCCTCTACTGTAAAAGGAGTAGGACTTGCTACCCAATATCCACGCCAATCGACAGAACTGTGCGTATTTTCCACTTGTGTAAACGTTCCTATTCTATTGTTGCTAACAAGTCAGGGGGTTCTGAACTATTAAGAGAACAATCACAGCTTTAACAAACAAATGGCAAATGCATCACAATTCGCGATGTTGCCAATGTAACAGAGGTCCCGCCAAGCACAGCCTCCCGTGCCTTAACAAGAATTCTCGGATTTTGCATGCTACCAAAGAAAGGGTCAAAGAGACCGCTACGCGTTTTCACTGGCTGCCGGGTCGAGCCATAAGAGGTTTGGAGCGCAAATCCGATGGAATAATTGGAACTTCGATCAGTAATCTCGACAATTAAAAAATAGAGAGGTGTAGGTGCCTCCCTCCATAATATACACGGTACACCTCGCATTTGTCAAGTACCACAGTGCGCTTAACACCACCCCACTAATAGTCCCGTAGCAATGGATCACTCTTGTCCGATGAAGGGAAATGTTTGATCAGCGAAACAACAGCAAATTAGATGGGCTATACTGAAATGATCTAGCAGTCCGAGCCGTTCAGTGCCCCTACCAGAATGCAGAACACCCCTTCCCATGCTCCGCCACATGTGCCATTTCTGGAGCGCGGATTACCAGCCCAGTGTCTGATCAAACTCCGGTTCTGCGGCTCTGCATCCGCACCATTATTGTGCATCCACTGATCATGCCCGGCTTCCGGTACCAGGCTAGCCAGCCTCTGGCACACCGTCGAAGAAATCAACCATGCCAGTCTCCAGTGAATACTCGGCACCTACAACGAGAAGCTGATTCCTTTGGATAAGCTCTTCGAGAACTTCCGATCCGTGGCGCAGATGATTTGCTGAGGCGCGGACATTGGCACGCACAGCTTGCTGCATGAGGGTATCCAGATTGTATTTGAGGTCTGTCGCTAGCAGCGC